>Ga0182027_10008577_pt1 | contig 14852 bp, 11 predicted proteins | sample 712E1DmetaG_FD_121300 | JGI IMG/M metagenome (GOLD analysis project Ga0182027, IMG submission 121300) | Permafrost microbial communities from Stordalen Mire, Sweden - 712E1D metaG (Illumina Assembly) | ecosystem: Environmental > Terrestrial > Soil > Wetlands > Permafrost | place: Sweden... | reverse complement strand
TGCTCCTTGAGGATTTCCTGCATCTGGTCGCGCTCCATGACGTTGACTTTGTCAGTATTGAAAAGATCCCCGCGCAAACGGTCGGAAATCAGTTCGGATTCCCCGGCAGTCACGCCAGACCCGTTTTTCAGGTTGATAACGGCGATGTTTTTTTTAGCGGGCCCCGAGGCTGCGTTAAGAGACGTTTGAGCATAAGAATCGGCACAAAAGGGTAAGAGGCAAAATATACCTGAAAACGTCAAACACAATTCTTTTAAATGTGTCATCGTGCAACTCCTGATTCAAGAAACCTGGTTTGCATTAATCAATAGTAATGGCAAACGTAGAGTTATGTACCTGCGTTCAGGCAGGTTTGATTGCAAAACAATATAAATAGTATCACATATGTTTAAACAAAATCAATACAAAATTTCCATCTCTTTTATTAGCTTTCCCCACAGAATTGCATTTCTTATAAATCCTTTCCTTTAGTGCCTCCTCATCAGTTATTTTTTATTGCTTTAGCTGCGAGGATGGCGGAACTGGAATACGCGCTAGACTTAGGATCTAGTAGGGAAACCTGTAGGGGTTCGATTCCCCTTCCTCGCACGTTTTGAAAACATAACTCATTATTTTTTATATACTTTTACAGGAGGTCATTGTTTCTTGAAAGTGAAAATATCCGAACCCGAATCCTATAAACGCGTTTTGGAAATCGAAGTCCCCAAAGAAGAGGTAGACGGTTTATACAACGAAAAAATAAACAACTACAAGAAAAAACTCACCCTGCCCGGTTTTCGTCCAGGGAAAATACCCCTTAACCTGGTCAAAAGCCGCTTCGGCAAAGGTGTTTACGCGGAAACGGTGGAAGACCTTATCCAGAAAAATTTTGAACTGGCCTGTAAAGAACATAACATCAATCCGGTAAGCAAGGGAAAAATTGACACCATCAAGGCCGATGAAGGGGCGGATGTTTCTTTCACCATTGAAGCCGAAGTGGACCCTGAAATTGAAATAAGCGGGTATGAAAAGCTCAAAATCAAGGCCTCTCCCAACAAAATAAGAGATGAAGATGTTGAAAAGGCCCTCGAAGACCTTCGGGAGCGCAATGCGAAGTTTATCGACGTTGACCGCCCTTCCCGGAAAGGGGATTCGGTTACCATTGAATACGTGAAGGTTGTCGTTGACGGCGAGGAGCGGAAGGACTTTAAAAACCCTGCCTATCCCATTGAACTGGGCAAGGGCCAGATCAAGGATTTTGACAAGGGGTTGATCGGCCATAAAGCAGGCGAGCTTGTTGAATTGACCATCAAATTTCCGAAGGATTTCTCGGGCGAACAACTTTCGGGGAAAGTGGGAAACTTCGCCATACAAATCACCAAGGTCAGCGAAAAAGAACTCCCCGAGCCGAACGGGGAATTCTTGAAGAAACTGGGTGCTTTTGAAACGCTTGACGGCCTGAAAGAGCAGCTCCGCAAGGACCTGGAGCGGCAGGACCTGGAACGGGCGAAAAACGAGGCGTATAACAAGGCCATTGACGTTTTAATCGAGGACAACCCATTCGACGTCCCGCCCTCCAGAGTGGAGGATTATATCGACCATCTCCTTGAGGAGGCTGCGCGCTACCGCCGCGTAAACGAGCCGGCGCCTTCGCGCGAGGAGGCCTCCCAAAAATACCATGACTCCGCGGTGCGGGCGCTCAAACGGTACCGCATCATCGATTTCATTTCCTCCAGGGAAAAAATCAAGGCAACGCAGGAGGAGGTTGACGGAGAAATCGGGAAAATCGCCGTAATGTATAACCAGCCCTTCGATCAGGTAAAGCAGGCGTTCAGACAGAATGGAACGACGAACAGGATCCGTGCCGACCTACGGGAACAGAAGACGCTTGATTTCCTCATCGGCCAATACACTCCAGCCCCCGAATAATATCCTGACGCGGCGTATCCCGGAATGGAGCCGGGAACGGATCGTATGCGGATTTACTTTTTTTGAAAGATATGGTATATTTGAATTAACCCACAAGGTGGATAAGTTACTCCAAGCTTATAAACGACAAAAATTTGTCGTTCATAAGCTAAGAGTAGCTAAAGACGGACAAAATTTTGAAAGAAATGAGGTAAAGAGCATATGGCACTTGTCCCAATGGTTATTGAGCAAACCGGCCGCGGAGAGCGTTCGTATGATATTTATTCGCGCCTGCTTAAGGAGCGTATAATCTTTCTCGCAAGCGAGATCGACGAAACCATGGCCGACCTGATCATGGCGCAGCTGATTTTCCTGGAATACGAAGATGCGGACAAGGACATCACCATCTACATAAATTCGCCGGGCGGCATCGTTTCGGCCGGTCTCGCGATCTACGACACCATGCAGTACATCAGGCCCGACGTATGCACGATTTGCATCGGTCAAGCCGCGAGCATGGGCGCGATCCTGCTTGCCGCCGGCACCAAGGGCAAACGCTATGCTTTGCCCCATTCGCGGATCATGCTTCACCAGCCCGCGGGCGGCGCGGGCGGCCAGGCGGCCGACATCGCGATCCACGCGAAGGAAATCATCAGGGTCAAAGAAGCGATCAACCAGATTCTGGTCCAGCATACCGGACAAAAAATCGACATCATCCGTAAAGATACGGACAGGAATTTCTTCATGGACGTGGAAGAAGCCAAGACATACGGTATTATCGATGAAATCCTTACCCGGAGAGAGAGCAAGAACGATGACCACAAAACCGAAGTACCCGGGAATTAAATGTTCCTTCTGCGGTAAGTCCGCCGACACGGTCGGCAAGCTCATCACAGGGCCGTCGGTGCATATCTGCGACGAATGCGTCGAGATGTGCAATGAGATACTGCGGGAGGACAAGACAAAAGCCCCCACCGACCTCCAGATGGAAACGCTGCCCACTCCCAGGGAAATGAAATTGTTCCTTGACCAGTACGTCATCGGCCAGGACGAAGTGAAAATCGGGGTCTGCGTCGCCGCCTACAACCATTTCAAGAGAATCCTTTCCCGAACGCAATCCATAGACGACGGCGTGGAGATTGAAAAAAGCAATATTCTCCTTATCGGCCCCACCGGCACCGGAAAAACCCTTATCGCGCAGACCTTGGCCCGGCTGCTTAAGGTGCCCTTTACCATAGTGGACGCGACGGTCTACACCGAGGCCGGTTACGTGGGCGAGGACGTAGAAAACATGCTCGTCCGTCTCTTGCAGGTCGCCAACTACGATGTGACAAAAGCGGAAAAAGGCATCATTTACATTGACGAATTCGACAAGATCGCCAGAAAATCACCGAACCCTTCGATAACCCGCGATGTTTCCGGGGAAGGCGTCCAGCAGGCTATGCTGAAGATCCTCGAAGGGACCATCGCCAATGTTCCTCCCAAGGGCGGCCGAAAACATCCTGAACAAACACTGATCCCTGTCAATACGCGCGACATTTTATTTATCTGCGGCGGCGCATTCGTCGGCATCGAAGACATTATTGAAGCCAGGATTGGTCAGAGCCGCATGGGGTTCAACGCGGAATTGCGGCGCAAACACACCATGAAAATCGGCGACATTTTGCGTAAAGTTGAGCCCGATGACCTTATAAAATACGGGATGATCCCGGAAATCGTCGGCCGTGTTCCCGCGGTGTTCGGTTTACATGAACTCGACGATGAAGCGCTCCTGAAAATCCTTACGGAACCGAAAAATTCCCTGATCCGGCAATTTCAAAAACTCTTTGCCATGGAGGACGTCCGGCTGACCTTCTCGCAAGACGCTCTCCGTGAAGTGGTCAGGACCGCCCGCGTGAAAAAAACCGGGGCGCGCGGCCTGCGAAGCGTTCTGGAAAATGTCCTTCTTTCCATCATGTTTGATTTGCCGTCCCGCGACGACGTAAGAGAATGTCTGGTTTCCCGAGAAGTCGTACTAAAACACTCAGAACCGATTTATGGATTAAAAATTGATAAAAAGATCGCGTAAACCAAATAAGGAAAGTGGTGGAGCTGAAGAGGATCGAACTCTTGGCCTCTACATTGCGAACGTAGCGCTCTCCCAGCTGAGCTACAGCCCCACAGTATGAATAATATAATTTATGCTCCCTAAACCTTCGCAACTCCCAAAGGACACCTATCATCGACTTTACTGGTACGCGCAGAGAAATGTTGACCCACACCGGATTGCCGCGGCGTTAAATCTCCCGGTAAAAACCGTGTTCCATCTCATCAGCCGCCTTAAATCCGAAACAATCGTCTCACCCGTCCCGACCCAAAAAACAGCGGTCCGTCTTCAGCGGAAACTTTCCGAAGAAACCATTTTTCTTGACATATTCGTGTTTTCAAAGACCCGCTACACCGTGATCGACATAAATGGGTCTGTTTGCAAGGAAACCATCCCAAAACTTAAGGAAGAATTCGAGAAAATCGCGGGGGCGGGATGGTTGCCGCTGGCCCTGAGAATGACCGATGTGCAAAATATTGACACAACAGGAATAGATGCGCTTCTGTCGCTTCACCATGATTTCAAAAAAAACGGGCGCTACCTGGCGATACTTGATCCTTCTCCCAGAATCGAGCCTTTTTTTAAGCAGCATGACCTTGACGAAAAAATCCCCATTTTTGGCACTGAACGGGCTTTCGAAGAAAGCGCGTTTTCATAAGACTTTCACGAAGCCCCCGCACTTCACGGCCGGCCGCGGTGAAAAATGAATAAATATATGCGCCAATAGTTATTTTCCATATATGGCTTTCATTGGTATCGGATATTGCGGAAATGATCCGTCGTTTCTCCACAATCAGGTTGAAAAACATGTACAATGGCTGAACGGCGACAGGCCCCCTCATTTTTTCGGCGATTGTTTCCTGGTTTTGTACGATTCAAATACGGCCCGCGAATTCGCGCACAAATGCCTTCGGGAAGCGGGCGCGGAGGAAATTTGCCTGTATCCCATGGGACGGCCGATCGAACGCTAAATAGCAAGAGCAATGTTACATTTCAGCGAAAAATTAGAACCTCATACCATTTTCGAGCTGCTTTCGCGCGGGCTTCCGTACTATTTAAAATCCTGGCATGACATAGACGACAATCTCGGGATTTTCGGCACGATCAACCCATTGTCCTTCAACATGGAATCGGTCGCATCGTCCTCTCCCGTCATTGAATACGTCATACGGCCCCACGTGCAAGTCTGTTGCATTCTGGCAAGCTATTTACATAAGGGTGAATTTGAGCTGCTATGTTCCGTTACGGGAAAATCAAAAGACCAGATCGTCCGCATCGTGCGAAACGGGCTTAGATGGGCATGCGAGACCCATCTTTCAGGATCGGTCGATATCGAACCTTTCCTGGAACGGAAACGATGGGGCGAGAACTGGAGAAGCAGCCTGTGGGCCTCAATGATCGGTTTATGCGCGCATTGTGCAAAGGATTTTGTCGGCAATGAGATCCTGGAAAAAGTAAAAAAGGTGCTCGCCTTCGAGGCCGACCGGTTCATCGATGTCGACCCCCCGAGCGGCTGCGGCGTTGACACCAAACTCGAGGAAAACGCACTCGACACACTCGTTATATCCTGGGCGATTGCCATGAATGAAGATCATCCGCACCAAAAGGAGTGGCAGCGGGCCTTGGCGATCTGGTCGCTCAATGTCGCCTCCTGCGTTCAAGATGGCGCCGACCACAGTGAATACCTTGAAAAATCCGTGGACCATTTCTCTTCGACACAAAATCTTTTCCCCGACATGACCTCCGAAAACCACGGGTTTTTCCATCCCGATATCATGTCGTACGGCATGTGGATCGTGCTTGCGATGGCGGCCTATTCACTGAATAACGCCGATCCTCCCGCCTGCCTCTTCCGCAAGAACCACCAGAAAACCTTCGACCTGCTGCTCCGCTTCTGCCTGCCTTCGGGCATGATTTACGCGCCCGCCGGCCAGGACCTGCCTTTTTTCCTGCCGAGGCCCTTCGCGCTTGCCTGGGGACTCTGGAACAACGATCCGCGGGCCCACAGCATAACCGTTAAATTGCTGTCGTGGATGGACTCCGTTTTGGTGCCCACCGACAAAAACCCCGGGCCCTGGGTCTTCGGCTTCGAGCCCGTCTACGAAGGATGGGAGCTACTCTTCCAGAGCCAGGTAGGCTTTGAACTGGCCATGCTCGCCGTGCTGCCGTTCCCGAAGGAGTTCCGATTCTTTACTTCCGGACAGCTCGAAAACGCGGTCGAAACGCGTCATATTTACCCGTATGTCGAGATATGCTATCGCCGCAACGTGCGCATGACGCGCAGCGTAGCGTGGAAAGCGCTGGGAAACCATCCCATCATCGGCCTCAACATCCACACCGATCCCGACCTCGTCGTCCCCTATAAAGCCGACCTTCTGGGCATACCGTCGCTTTCCGAACATGTAAAGCGATGGGAAGTCGTGTTTCACAACGACTATTTCCAAAAAGACGGCTTTGATTCGTCGGGCCGTATCTTTTACTATGGCAACACGGGAGACAGGCTGCTGCGCAGGGACATCCGGGTGCTTACCTGGGGCGACGACGGCCTGATGGTTTTCGACCGGATTTCAGCCGAAAAGGACTTTAAGGTCGAAGAGCATTATCTGTCGACCTTGTATCTTGTCAATGATTTCTGGACCAAGAACCGTGTCGAATTCTGCAGCGGCTCCCTGCGGGAGACCTTTACGCCCGCGCAAAAAAAGTTCCGTGAAATCAGCTGCCCCTCGTTCTGGGCCAGTATTGAAAACTGCCTTCTTTTTCAATTTGTTTGGGGCCGGACCAAGGGCCTTGTCTATTTACCCGCCGGAAAGCGCAACGCTCCGCCCTACTGGAAGAATTGCCATCTCGACATGGTGGCGGTACGGGTGGAAGAGCAATATGGCCTGGCCGGCGATATCGTCTATCAGGTGGGCTTTTACGTGGGCGCAGGGAAAGGCCCGCGACCGTTCAAGTGCGCCGGCGAGGCCGGGGAATTCTTTTCCGGACTGGTCGTCATGGACGGAAAAAACACCGTAGGGCTCGATTGATTCCGCTATGAAATCCGCGCGACTCGTTAATAAAAAGCATTTCGAAATCGTCGACTCACCAATGCCCCTTATTCGACAAGGGCAGGTTTTAGTGGCGATAAAGGCCGTCGGCATTTGCGCGTCCGACGTGCATTATTATACGGACGGGCGGATCGGAAACCAGATCTGCGCGTTTCCGCAGGTCCTCGGCCACGAATGCTCCGGAATCATCGCGAAAATAGCGGGCGGGTCTTCTTTTCGCGAGGGCGACCGCGTTGCCGTGGAACCGGGCCTGCCGTGCGGAAAGTGCGAGCATTGCAAATCCGGCCATTCCAACCTATGCCCTGATGTCAAGTTTTTAGGCATGCCGGGCATGCCCGGCGCTTTCCAGGAATTTCTCGCCCTTGATGAAAAGCAAATCACCGGCATTCCCGACTCCGTGAGTTTCAATGAGGCCGCGTTACTCGAGCCCATGGGTGTCGCGTGTCACGCGAACGTCCTTGCCAGGACACAAAAAAACGAGACCGTCGCCGTATTCGGGGCAGGCGCCATCGGCCTGCTGACCCTTGCCATCGCAAAAGAATATGGCGCGGGGGAAAGTTTTATCTTCGACGAGCATGCGTCTCGACTTTCCCAGGCGAAAAACAACTTTCATGCCGACCATGCGGTAAACGTGCGCGACATTGATCCAATTGACTATGTACAAAAACATACCGACGGACGAGGCGTCGACGTCTCGTTCGAGGCCGCGGGCACTCCCGAATCCTTTGAAAGCGCCCTGGAAGCGGCGCGCATCGGAGGCAGGGCGCTTATCATCGGCATCCCCGCGCAAGACCGTATTTCCTTTAACGCGCATTCGCTGCGCAGGCGCGAGCTGCTCGTTCAGAATGTAAGGCGAAGTAACGGCGAAACCCGGCAATGCATCGACCTGCTGAACCGGGGCCGCTTAAAAATTGCCAATTTAGCGACCCATCATTTTCCCTTGGAAAAGATTGCCGAGGCGTTTGATGTTGCGGCAGGCTGTAAGGACAACGTGGTAAGGGCAATGATTACGTTTTGAGATGCCGATTAAAACCCGATCAATTTTAATGCGAGAAAACCTTATTGGCATATTGATCGACAAGATTACGAATCATACGCTGGTATTTAAAACCTTTTGATTTGGCGTATCTTTTAAAAAGGCGGACGCTTTTACTGCTGAGCTCCAAGGTAATTTTGACGTTATCTTCCTTGAATACTAAATGGTCGGGAGGCGGCAAAAAATCCTCAATTATTTCTGATTGCTTTATGGCATCACGAATGTCTTTTGATGGGTCAGTATATTTGGTTTTTCGCATTGTATAAACTCCTTCCGTCTCTCCAATATCCTGCTCCAAATATTCTGATTTTCCTGTTTCTCCAGGTAAATCGGACCGTGATAACACTGCCGTCTACCATTCCATAGCAGAAGAACCGTTTTTCATTTGGAGTACTGTGCTTGTTGTCAATTGCGATTATACGCTTAGGATCCTTGAATGCATATTGAGCGGTTTCAAATGAGATAGTATGCTTTTTAAGGTTTGACTCACTTTTGCCGGAATCCCATTCAAAAACCGGATCGCCATTCATAAGGGAAATATAAGATATGCCATAATAATTACCATATTATTTACCATACTTTAATTATTAGGCATTTTGCCTTTTCTCTTTCGCTCCTAAGCAAAAGAGCCTTTCTTATTCCACAAAATTCATCTTTTTAGAAATAATCCCGCTGTTGCTTATTAATTGGTACAAGTATATTCCATGAGCCATTACGTTCCCATTATCATTTTTCCCGTCCCACGAAACCGAATAATGTCCGGTTGTTTGCCGAGCATTAACCAGCGTTTGAACCAAATGCCCGTCAAGCGTATAAATCCGCAAGGAAACAGGACCGTTTTTAACGACATTATAGCTTATGATGGTTCTTTGCTTGAATGGATTGGGATAATTAGAGCAAAGAGGCAAGAGTGCATTTAATGAAGAGTTCTTGTTCGTTTTTATGGCTGAATTTCCGCCAGAAAAAACTGCAAGGCCGTTATAAGTCCCAATCCATTTATTTCCGTTTCCTTCTATGGCTATTGATTGGATATTGTTATCCGGCAAACCGGAATTAGAGATGTCATATACTGTCCAAATGGTATCGTCGAATTTCACAATACCGTTCCCTGTACCAATCCACTTATTTCCACTTCCGTCTATTGCGATTGACGAAACGGTGTAACCCGGCAAACCGGAATTAGTATTATTAAACACTAACCAATTAGTTCCGTCAAATTTTGATAGACCACCAAACTCAGTCCCTATCCACTTGTTTCCGTTTGCGTCTATTGCAATGGCATAAACCGATTTATCAGGCAAACCTGAATTAGAGGTAGTATACACGATCCAATTGGTCCCATCGAATTTAGCAAGACCTCCATATGTTCCGATCCACTTGTTTCCATTGTTATCTATTGCTATTGAATAAACAAGATCACTAGGCAAACCTGAGTTAGTGGTAATATATACGGTCCAGTTTGTCCCGTCAAATTTATATAGACCCTCGCTCCATGTTCCGACCCACTTGTCTCCAATCGCATCTACTGCTATTGACCCTACATAATTAGATAGCAAAGCCGAATTTGAGGTGTCATACATAGTCCATTTGGCCCCGTCAAATTTAGATAGACCGCTATAATCAGTCCCAACCCATTTGTTTCCGATCCTGTCTATGGCTATTGACTGAACGCCCTTACTAGGCAAACCTGAATTAGAGATGGTATAAACAGTCCAGTTAATGCCATCGAATTTCGAAAGGCCACTCCATGACCCGATCCATTTGTTCCCGCTGTCGTCAATTGTTATCGGCCCGACGCCATCATCAAGCAAACCGGAATTAGAGGTATTATACACCGTCCATCCCGGATGCTGCGCGAACGAAACGGAACAAATTATTAAAACAACCGGCAGAAAAGTAATTCGCATAATAGGTTCCTTTACCTTGTGTTCGGAGCCAAACAATTTGATTCAGATTTTTATTCCGCCATAAATCGCATCGCTAAAATACCTGTAAAAACAATCAACACATTGGAATCCGATCATCTTTAAATTTTCAAAATGCCAATCAAGAGGTAAACCTTCTTCAACCCCATTCCAATTTCCCAGAGCTTCCACTCGTTTAATTTTAGCATCTTCTCCAAGCAGGTTCAAATAATCATTCCAAAATGATTTCCATGGTTCTATTAACGATATAAGAGAAGCGAATCTTTCTTTTCTGTCAGGGTTATAATATTCCTGCATGGAATCCCATCTTGAAACCCAATACTGCAAAGTGTTTTGTTCTTTGTTCAAGTTTTCCGAAAGCATTTATTCTCCATTTTTATTCGGCTGTTTTCACGGCCGATTATAATATATGCTGTCAATGGCTTCTTGTCAACATTAATCATTTCTTCAAATCGCATGGCACTGTGTTCCGTTATTGTATTTTTCTCATTGCCTTTCTCCCCACCTCCCACGGAAGAGGGGTTTATGGGTGAGGTCAACTGAACGGATACACGAGTGAAACCAAAACTTTTGTGGTGGGCGATCGTCGGCATTGCGGCCATCGGTCTTGGCTTGGCGGCCCGGAAACTGTCGATTCCCGGAGCATGGTTCGTGGCAACCATGATCGTCGCCGTCGTCGCCGGACTGCTCCGGCCCGGGCATCCGCGGGTCAGCAAACCCTTTCTCATGGCAGCCCAGGCAATAATCGGGACCATGCTCGGCATCAGCATACGCCCCGATGTTTTCCCTCATTTACTTCCACACCTTCCGGCAATCGTCGGAGTCATTGTTTTTACCATTGGTATAAGCTTGACGGCAGCAATGATCTTACCTCGAATCTGTGCTCTCAGCCGCGAAACCGCCGCCATGGGAAGCCTGCCCGGAGGAGCGAGCGCCATGATTGCGCTGAGCGTCGGGACCAAGGCCGATACCGGGATCGTAGCCTTGATGCAATATCTGAGGTTGGTTCTTGTGGTTCTCACGGCGTCGCTTGTCGCCAGATTTCTGGCCCATCATGCGCCTGCGGCTTCTGGGTTTTTCCCTGGACAATCTTCCGCCTCGCCCCACGCCTGGTACGACTATGTCCTTATGCCGCTCGTGATTGTAGGAGGGGTTTGGGGCGGCAGGCTCATCCGCCTTCCGACGGCGAATCTTCTCGGACCGATGTTCATCGGGCTCGTGATATCGGTCTTCCACATTTTCCGGCCTGTTTTGCCGATGTGGGCGCCTCCATGCGCATATGTCATCATGGGCTTTTACGTGGGTCTTCTCTTCAACCGGCAATCGCATGTTAAAGCCGGGCGTCTTCTGCCGCTTTTAATTATCAATGCGTTGGTCTTGATTGCGCTATGCGCATGCGCCGGATTGGCCTTTTCATGGCTTATAGGCGCCGCTCCGTTGTCCGGATACCTGGCCACAAGTCCCGGCGGCGGGGACACAATCTCCATCATCGCCTTCGGATGCGGCGCCGACGTGTCATTGATCTTTTCGGTGCAGATTTTTCGGGCCGTGGTCATCTTGTTTACCGGACCCTATCTGGCCAGGGCCATTCTGCACATCAGCCGCAAACAATCGGTATATGAATCGATTGATAATGACCTAACGTAAATTTAAGGAGTTAAATTCCGCTCATCGCCATGTCTAACTTCAAAGTCAGCACTCGTACTCGGCCGCCAGGGGAAACCGCCTGCCGACCCCGAAGGCCTTCGGCGTGACCTTGAGGCCGGGCGCGGCCTGCCGTCTTTTGTATTCGGCCTTCCTGACCGCGTTGACGATCCAGCGCACGGTTTTTTCATCGAATCCTTCGGCCACGATTTCCTTGCTTGACCGGCCTTTTTCGATGAGCAATTCCAATACTTTGTCAAGGATTTCATAAGGCGGCAGCGTGTCCTGGTCGGTTTGGTCCGGGCGAAGCTCAGCGGAGGGGGCCTTGACAAGCGTGGATTCCGGGATGATCTTTTTTTCGCGGTTGATATGGCACGCCAGGGCATACACCATGGTCTTCGGAAGGTCGGAAATAACGCTCAATCCGCCGTTCATGTCGCCATAGAGCGTGCAATAGCCCACGGCCATTTCGCTTTTGTTGCCGGTGGAAAGGAGAAGACAGCCGAATTTGTTTGACAATGCCATGAGAATGGCGCCGCGAACGCGGGCCTGGATATTTTCCTCGGTGATGTCCGGGGCCCGCCCGGCAAAAAGCGGGGCCATTGTTGTAAGGTACGATTCGACGATCGGTTCGATGGGGACCATTTCGAACCTGATGCCGAGGTTGTGGGCGAGGTGTTTGGAGTCCTCGACGCTGCCCGGAGAAGAATAGCGCGACGGCATGGTTATGCCCGTGACGTTTTCACGGCCTAACGCGGAAACCGCGAGCGCGCAGGTTACCGCCGAATCGATGCCCCCAGACAGACCAATCAGGGCCTTTTCAAAATGGCATTTGTGCAGATAATCGTGGATGCCGAGGCATAGCGCCTTATGCAGGCAATCGATGGTATCGAATTCCTTCCGCTCCACGGTTGCGTCGAATTTTCCCGTGTCAATAATCTGGATGGCTTCGGCGAATTCCGGGAGGGCGACGCACAGCTCGCCCTTTTTGTTGAAAACCATGCTGTTGCCGTCGAAGATAAGCTCGTCATTGCCTCCGACCTGATTAAGGTATATAAACGGTACCGCGTGTTTCTTCGCGTGGCGCTGCATCAATGAAAAACGCAGTTTTTCCTTTCCCAGATGAAACGGCGAGCCCGAAAGGTTGAGAAGCAGGGTCGCGCCCTTCCGCGCCAGCGCCGCGACCGGGTCCAGCAGGTACGGCGTTTCGGGCCACAGGCCGGGGTCGTTCCAGGCATCTTCACAAATAGTAATCCCCAGCCGTTCCCCGCGGAAGGGGAAAACGTCTATGGAAGCGGCCGGGTCAAAATAGCGGCTTTCGTCAAACACATCATAGGCCGGCAGCAGCGATTTGTCCTGCCTGAACACAACCGCCCCGTTGTCAATCACAAGCGCCGCGTTGGAAAGCCGCTTGCCGCGGTCTACGGAATTCGGCATCGCGCACCCGATGCATAGGGCGGTTTCGGGAAACTCCCTGGAAAAACCGCGTACGGTTTCAAGCGCTTGTAAAGAGTCGCGTATGAACCATCGCTGCTCGAGCAGGTCCCGCGGAAAATATCCCTGAATGAACAATTCGGAAAAAACAAGAAGGTCGGGGCGGTCACTACGGGTGGCCTTGAGCGTTTCAAGGACTTTTGCCGTGTTGCCGGCAATATCGCCCATGACCGTGTTCAATTGGCAGAGGGCTATTTTCATGGTGATTGCATTTTCGCGGTTGTTGATACCCGCTCACTGAGCGAAGCCGAAGTGGACGCGGTGACAAGTCGTTCCCTTCGGCTTCGCTCAGGGAACTTGATCATCATCGCACAATCAAAGACGTCCCCGTCATCTCCACGGGCTTGGGTATGTCCAGAAACTCCAGCATGGTCGGCGCGATGTCCGAAAGCTTCCCGTCGCCGCGCAGTGTGAAATTGCCCGCCCCGATGACGATAAGCGGCACGGGATTGGTCGTGTGCGCGGTCATGGGAGAGCCGTCGGCGAGCTTCATCTGCTCGGCGTTGCCGTGGTCCGCGGTCACGATGCATACGCCGCCCTTCGCAAGCGCGGCCTCAACCACATCGTGAACGCAGGCATCGACGGTCTCGACGGCCTTTACCGTCGCGTCAAAGACGCCGGTGTGCCCGACCATGTCGCAATTCGCGAAGTTGCATATCACGACGTCGTACACGTCGGAACCGATGGCCCCGACGAGTTTGTCGCGCACTTCGTAGGCGCTCATTTCGGGCTTGAGGTCGTAGGTGGCCACTTTCGGGCTGTTGACCAGAATGCGGTCCTCGCCCGGAAACGGGTCGTTGCGCAGGCCGTTGAAGAAAAACGTCACGTGCGCGAATTTTTCGGTCTCCGCCGACCGTAGCTGACGGAGCTTGTGGCTGGCCAGCACCTCGCCCAATATATTGGCGTTGGGGATTTCGGGAAAGGCCTCTTCGAAACGGCCGTTGTCGTAGTAATGGGTCATCGCAACGAAATGCGGCTTAAAGGGGACCACGGGGAAATCGGCGAAATCCGGCTCAATCATGGCTTTTGTCAATTGTCGCGTACGGTCGAAACGGAAATTGAAAAATATGACGCAATCGTCCTGCGCCATGCCCTTGTAATCGATCAGGCGCGGTTTTATGAACTCGTCGTTTTCACCGGCATTGTAAGCGTCCTCAACGGCCTCTTTCCAGCTTGATACACGCTTGCCAACACCTTGCATGATGGCGCGATAGGCGATATTCGTTCGTTCCCAGCGCTTGTCGCGGTCCATTGCATAGTAGCGCCCGATGACGCTCGCCACGCGGCCGACCCCGGTTGAATCGATGCCCCGCTGTAACAGTGAAAAATGCTCGATCGCGGATTTCGGCGGCGTGTCGCGCCCGTCGGAAAGCCCGTGGACAAGGACGTTTGACAGGCCGCGTTGCCCGCATAATTTCAGGAGCGCGACGCAGTGGCGCGTGACCGCGTGGACGCCCTCTTCCTGGATAAGGCCGATGAGATGGAGCGCCGAGCCGTTTTTCTTCGCGAGATCGATGGCCTTGACAAACGCTTCGTTTTCAAAAAAATCGCCGTCCGACACCGACTTGTCGATGCGCGTAAGGCTCTGGTATATGACGCGGCCGGAGCCGATGTTCAAATGGCCGACCTCGCTGTTGCCCTGATAGCCTTCGGGAAGCCCCACGGCCAGGCCTGACGAAGCGACGGTCGTGGCGGGGCAGCTTTTTTCATACTGGTCGGTAAACGGGGTCTTT
>Ga0182027_10008576_pt1 | contig 14855 bp, 14 predicted proteins | sample 712E1DmetaG_FD_121300 | JGI IMG/M metagenome (GOLD analysis project Ga0182027, IMG submission 121300) | Permafrost microbial communities from Stordalen Mire, Sweden - 712E1D metaG (Illumina Assembly) | ecosystem: Environmental > Terrestrial > Soil > Wetlands > Permafrost | place: Sweden... | reverse complement strand
TCACACGCCTCCATCCCGACAGAGCCCGCGATCGCGCCCTCGAGCAGCTCCACAGAATGGGCTACGCGGTCACGCTGGAGCCCTTACCGGCACAGGCTGGCTGAAGGGGAATCTTCGCATCAGGGGTGAGCGAAACGGGGAAAGTTAGATGCTATTGCATCATCCCAGGTCAATCGCTTGGATGGGGTTTTCGGCACCCACGGGTCAACGCGGTGTTCAACCCGGGCGCCACAGTCGTCCACGGCCGAACGCTGCTCCTGTTGCGCGTCGAGCACCGCACCGGCCTCTCCGCTCTCGTCGCGGCGACCAGCGAAGACGGGCTGACGAGTTGAGCGAAGTATTCGAGGACTTTCGGTAATCGCTCGCGCAGTCATCATCTCCGCGGCAAGCGCATCCGATCGGCCGCCACAGTGGATCGCTGCCAGGCATCGGTGCGGAGGATCTCGGTGCCCACGCGATAGCTGCCGCACACGTAGGTCGTATGGCAGGAGTACTCGCCGGACTGCCACAGCCGGTTCCTGGAGTTACGGTCAACATGCTGCCTGTGTCCGGACTCGCGGTCATCATCATGTCCCGCTTGCGCCGATCTTCCGGGACGGGGTGAGCATCGATCTCGTCTCCACGATCCCGTCTTGGGCCTGCTCACTCGGTCATGTCGGAAGCGGCGTTTGCAGAGTCGGAGTTCGTGGCGCTACGGCTCACCTAACGAGTCGCCGTCAATCGGGTTCTGTTCAATCCGAAACCTCCCTGCCGTCGGGCGACTGGTTGTCGTCGACTCTGGGCAGCACCCCCACCACACGCGCATGGGCGATGGAGATCTGCCTCCGCACTTCCGCTCGAGCCGCCTCACGATCACCGCTGTCTACGGCGTCCAACCATGCCTGGTGCAGTTCAACCGTGGCGAAGTGCAGCTCATCAGGCGCGGTGCGTCGATGAGTCTCGGCGAGGAAGCGGTGAATCCGGCCGCGGAGATTAGCGGTCAGCTCGGAAAGCAGGGGGCTGCCGGCAATTCGCCAGAAGACCTCATGGAACTGCTCGTCAAGATCGACCAGGGATGGTGCGTCGCCCGACCTCACCGCAAGATCCATATCGTCGATGATGCCCTGCACCTCGGCTCGGGCGGCCGGAGTCCAGTTGTTTATCGCGAGTTCCACCACGAGGCTCTCAAGAGCTACGCGGACCCTAGTCAGATCGAGCAGATCGGCGTGGCTGAGCATGGCCGTGAACGTTCCCCGACGGGGGATGCGTTCGACGATTCCCTCCTTCCCAAGTAAGCCGAACGCCTCACGCACGGCGATTGTGCTGACACCGAGCGATTTCGCGATCTCCCGCTCGACGAGATGGTGACCGGGAGCCAGGGCGCCCGAGTTGATGGCCGCGCGGATGGAGTCCGCGACTTCTGAGGCCACGCTCCGGGGCCGTAGCTCCCGAAAACTGTCAAGGCCGGCCATCAGGCACGCCTCCTAAGGCCGACCGATGGACGGCGTGCAAGCCATTACCGAGTTGGCCAGCTACGAGCAGGGCGAGGTCGGCCTCACAACGGTACCCACCACCGGGAGCAGCTCGGTCACAGAGAGAGTCCCTCCGTCGGTCAAGTCGGGTAGCTGCTCCCAGAGCCGCATCCATCGTCAAGCTCATCCCTTCGCGTCGATCACATTGTCCGCCGAGGGCCTCCAGCATCGCGACTTTCCGCCCTTTGTTTCGTGCGGGACAGGCTTGCCCGTCCTTGCTAGATGATATAGCATAAAGCAGAATTGTAGGTGCAGTCGGACTCGGGCGACCCGGGTCTTGACCTGCACGACGCGCCGCCTTTGGCGGCGTCGCAGGAGGCGTTTCCCTGCCTAGGAGGGCTGCAGCATGACCCAGGACGCGAAGCCGGTCGTTGTCACCTTCGGCGAGATCATGATGCGACTCTCAGCGCCTGAGTTCCGAAGGTTCGAGCAGGTGGGGTCCTTTGTGGCTTCCTTCGCCGGAGCCGAGGCGAATGTCGCCTCCTCGTTGGCGCATCTGGGAGTCTCGACACAGTACGTGACCCGCCTGCCTGAGAATGATCTGGGCAAGATGTGCGTCAATTTCCTCCGACAGCAGGGAGTTGGCGTGGACTACGTCGTCCGCGGTGGCGAACGACTCGGCCTGCTGTTCCTTGAGAGCGGCGCGGCTCAGCGAGGAAGCAAGATCATCTACGACAGGGCGAACTCGAGCTTCGCGTCCATCGAACCGGCGATGATCGACTGGCGAGCCGTTCTTGCCGGTGCTGGCTGGTTCCACTCGACGGGTATCACTCCGGCCGTCAGTCGCGCAGCGGCCGAGACCTGCACGGCGGCGATGGCGGCCGCCAGAGATCTTGGCTTGAAGATTTCCTGCGATCTGAATTATCGAGCCAAACTGTGGACATGGGGTAAGTCGGCGCGTGAGGTGATGCCCGCACTAGTACGCAATTGCGACGTCGTCCTCGGGAATGAAGAGGATGCCGAGAAGGTGCTCGGAATCACGGCACCAGATGTCGACGTGAGCCGGGGAAAGGTCGGCCCTGAGCAGTATGTGGTCGTATGCGAGGAGCTTGTCAAGCAATTCCCGAATCTCAGCACCGTAGCGATCACGTTGAGAGGCTCCCTCGGCGCCAGTCACAACACCTGGTCGGCGGTGCTATGGCATGAAGGCATGATGTACTTCGCGCCTACATATGACATCGTGCCGATTGTCGACCGGGTTGGCGGTGGCGACGCCTTTGCGGCCGGACTCATTTATGGCCTCGGCGTATCGAAGAAGGAACCGCAGACAGCTCTGGACTTTGCCGTGGCGGCATCCTGTCTCAAACACTCGGTATGGGGTGACGTCAATCTGGTTACCCTGGCTGAGGTCGAGGCCCTCGTGGCAGGCAATGCGAGTGGCCGGGTAGCCCGGTAGAGCACGAGGCCAAAGTGCGACACGGTACGAAATGGACTACATGCCATCTTATGGCGCGTACGAAAGACAAGGTGCAGCTACGCACGGGAGGTAGGGTATGGCGCGCTTCAGCAGGCTTCAAGTACTTGAGTCTATCTTGGACACTGGTTTGTTGCCGATGTTCGATTCGGAGGATGTCGGAATTGCCGAGCGGATTGTTGCGGCTTGCGTTGCTGGCGGAGCAAAGGTCGTCGAGTTCAGGAACCGCGGCGAGCAGGGCTTCCTTACCTTCGCCGAGCTTCTGAAACGCGTACGTAATTTAGAGCCTGACGCCATATTGGGTGCTGGATCTATCGTCGACGCGCCTACCGCAGCTCTGTATGTAGCGTGCGGGGCAAATTTCATCGTCGGGCCAATTCTCAATGCCGATATCGCACGCCTGTGCAATCGTCAAAAGGTAGCCTATCTCCCAGGCTGCGCGACTCCCACTGAGATCTCAGCGGCAGAAGAGTTGGGCGTCGAGATTTGCAAGATCTTCCCCGGGGCCGAGATCGGCGGCCCAAGCTTTGTGAAAGCAGTTCGAGGACCGCTTCCGTGGTCCAGTCTTATGCCTACGGGCGGAGTCGACGCGACCGAGCAAAGCGTGCGTGATTGGATCAAAGCTGGTTCTGCTTGTCTGGGTATGAGCTCGCGACTCATTGGCAACGAGACCGATCTTCGCTCCGACGATGACTTCGCGGCGTTGACAACTCGCGTCGAACATGTCGTGGACTGGGTGCGAGAGGCGAGAGCTTGATGATTCCGAGCTCGTGGCCTGGTCAGTCGCGGTTCTCGAGTCGGTCGCGCCCTTCGGGAGCTGCCCCGAACAGTCGATTCCGGCTCATTGGTCACCAGGTCGGTGAGTGTTCGTCCCCTTCGACCTGCGGTTCCGCAAGCAAGAGAACCAGGGTGCTGGCGAAAAAGCACTTCGTACGACGTCAAAGTGACAAAAGGCCCTACTTTAAGCTGTGGTACGACCCTACGGTTAAGTTGTCCACGGCATTTCGGACTCGTTACTAGGTGTGAGAGAAGGTGCCATGAACGAGACAGAGTCGTGGCGAGGAAAAGTTGGTCGTCTCGACCAGGAGGAGATTGCTCAATTCCTCAAGGAACCAGTGGTCGCACGGCTCGCCTGTCTGGACCCCGATGGATGGCCCTATGTGATTCCGTGCTGGCAGGAGTGGGACGGTGACGGCTGGTGGGTCATTCCTCGGGAACACTCCGTCTGGGCGCGCAATCTTGAACGTGATCCGCGCTGCGCCATAACGGTCGATGAAAGTGGTGACGGCCAGCGCAAGATAGTTGCTCAATGTACCGCGCGGCTTGTCGAACGACCGAACGTCGGTGGTAAGTGGGGTGAGATCGGAGAGCGCATGGCCATTCGATACCTGGGGGAGAACGGTATGCGCTATTTCGAGCCCACAATTGACCAACCGCGGTGGCTCTTTCATCTTGAACCAAGAATCATCGTTACCTGGCAGGGGCAGGACTGGGCGGCCCGGTACAAGTGAGGGCTGGACTCACGGCGTTTAGTTCGACTGTCGGGAGGAGGGCGTAAGCCGTTGCGAAAGAGCGGAGAGGATGTCAACGGGTTGACTACGGTCGGGCGGACCCTGGATGTGCACCGAACTCGGTCGGGCCAGGGTGCCGGCTCTGTCGTCGAGATAGCCAGGCGGCTGATCGCTGCGGCATCCCCTAACCCTCCTGGAGACGAGCGGGCGGTTGCAACTGTCGTAACCGACCTGCTAAGCGAGCATCATCTACCAGCTCCTCGGGTGCTTGCCCTGTCGGAGAAGCGACCCAATCTTCTCACAACCGTGCAGTTCGGCTCCGGCGGACGTCACCTTTGTCTCGCAGGTCACATCGACACAAAACCGGTAGGGAGCGCAAAGTGGGGCTCAGATCCCTTCCATGCCGTCGTCGACGGCGGGCGTCTTGTCGGCCTCGGCGCTGTCGACATGAAAGGCGCTGTCGCCGCAATGATAATTGCGGCCAAACATCTTGTTCAGGATCCGCCAAAGCACGGCCGTCTCAGCCTGCTCTTCACCGCAGACGAGGAAGACGGCGCCCAGTGGGGTGCGCAGTACGTATCGAGCTCGGGGATCTTGGATGCCGACGGCATTGCCATCGGTGAACCCGGTGGTCTCGACACGGACTTTGACAGGTTGCACCTCGTCAGCCGAGGCATCGCCCGGTTCCGAATCGAGGTCTCGGGTGATCAGGGTCACGCAAGTCTTTCGGACCGCTCCGGCGCCGTAAATGCCTCAGTCGAGCTCGCCAGGTTGCTGGTCGCGCTCAACGACGAGTTCCACCCGACGGTGACAGCACCGATCGACCCGATCGACGGGTGGCGGGCCACCGTGACCGCAGGTGTCCGCATCGCCGGCGGCGTCGGCTATGGCGTGGTTCCCGGGTTGGCGCTTGCGCACGTCGAGGTCCGCCTATTGCCAGGGATGACCCGTTTGCGCCTTGAGCGCGATCTTCGCGAGTTTCTCCAGGCGCTGGTGAGAGACCATCCCCGGCTTCGCCCTTCTGTCGTATTCGACGATCCCCCGCGCGATTGGCTGGCGGCGACAGCTCTTGGTGTGGAGGACCCACTAGTCGTGGCGGCGCGTCAGGCCCTGACCGAAGTGTTAGGTGATGCTCCGCCGGACAGTGTCTTCCCGGGCACAACGGATGCGGCCTCACTTCAAGGGGTCGCCGGCATTCCGACGCTCCCGGCCTTTGGACCTGGTCTGATCTCGTGCGCACATGGTGCGGACGAGTGGGTGTCGATCGAAGCGCTCGAGACATCGGTGAAGGTTCTTGAGGCGCTCGCGAGAAGCTACTGTGCGTAACGGCGCACCTCCCGAAAGCGCGACACGTCGGTCGTCACGGAAAACGCTGGGAGAGATCCGGTGTCTATGACTGGCGCCTCGATCCGCCAGATAGCCACATCCCTAAGTGGGCTCGTGGCAGTTTTCATCGCTGCGGCAATCTTTACCCCGGGGTTCTACGCCGAAGCCAACCTTGTCCTCGTGGCGCAACAGATTGGCTTCATCGGTGTAGCCGCTCTCGGACAGACCTTCTGCTTGCTCGTCACCGGCATCGACCTCTCGGTCGGTGCGGTCAGCGGCATGACGATGGTCGTGCTCGCGGTGGTGAGCGGTGGTAGCAACAGCCGGCTTTGGCTCGCCATCCTGCTGGCAATCGGGCTCGGCATCGGTGTCGGAATCGTGAATGCGGTCCTCGTCACCTGGCGAAAGGCCCCGCCTTTCGTCGCTACTTTTGCGACCTTTACCCTCGTCGAGGGAGCGCTGCTCGCATGGACCTCAGGCGCACCGAGCGGGTCCATCCCCACAGATCTCGCCCCGCTCGGCGCCGGCAACCTGTGGGGCGTGCCCGCGCCTCTCCTCGTCTTTCTTGGTCTGCTGATCGTGTCGGGGTTCGTCCTCACTCGTACGACCTACGGGCGGCGGCTCTACGCCACGGGTAGCAATCTGACCACTGCCCGCATGTCCGGTATTCCAACCCGGACACTTATGTTCTCGGCCTATGTCATCTGCGCGATCTGTGCCGTATTGGTAGGCCTGCTCATGTCGGGCTATATCGGCTTCGTCGACTACCAGCTCATCAACACCATCAATTTGAATTGCATTGCGGCGGCAGTGATCGGAGGAACGACATTCGCGGGCGGCGAGGGCGGCGTCTTCCGGACGACAATTGGAGTCGTCGTGCTCGCTTGCCTGCTGAGCTTCATGCTCTTGCTCAATACGGGCAACGCAGGCCAGCTCATCCTCGAGGGGGCGGTCATCCTCGGAGCTGTGTGGTTGCAGACCGGCACGCGCTCGATTCGTTACAGGCGCCGCATAGCCGTCGCTGGTATTGGAGAGGCCAGCATAGATAACGAGGTCAACGTTGCTCCTTCACATGCAGTTGGTGTGGGCATCGATAAGCCGACTGACAACAGAGGTATATGAAAGGAGAGCAATAATATGCTGAAATTAGCGCACAAACGGGTGGCCGTGGCCATCCTGCTAGGCGCGGTGCTTGTATGCACGTCGGGAGGGTTTGCTGCGGCGACACCGTCTGTGAAGGCGTCGCCACGCCTCGCTCCCGCCAGCGCACCGTGCACGAACGCAGCTGCTGCTGAAGCTCAAGTCGCCAAGCAGTGGAGGGCGTCAGAAGCGGCACTCGGCGTTCCGTACCTCACGCCGCCCAAGGAGGTCGTGTGCTACGTCACGACCACCAAGTACAAGAAGAAGGGATTGTTGACGATCGGGTTCGCGTCACAAGGACCTACGAACTCCTGGGCGGCGTCCAGCGACGCGTACGTTCGTTATGTCCTTGCGCAGAACCACGTGTCCTTGGACTACGCATCAGCGAATGGATCAGGAGCCACGCAGGTCAGCAATGTCGAGGACCTGGTGTCGGAGAAGCCGGACCTGCTTATTGTTCAGCCGCTCAGCTCAGCGGTGGAAGCCGGGATCCATCGTGCGGCTCAAGAGGGCATCCCGGTCGTCGTGTGCACCGGTGAGTTGTCGGACACCAATGACATCACGGCGACCGTGAATCACGACTACGCGTTGCAGGGAACGCTCTTTGCACAGTGGATCGTGAAGGAGCTCCATGGCCAGGGTGAGATCGCGATGATCTCCGGCATCGCAGGGGCTCCGACGGCCGAGGTTCCCTACCAGGCGGCGCTCGCGTTCTTCAAGCACTACCCGGGCATCAAGATCATGACCCACCAGTACGACAACTGGTCGGAGACGCAAGCCAAGACTGTTGCGGCCTCGATGCTTGTCCAATACCCGGGCATCAAGGCTGTCTGGTCCGACAGCAGCTTCACTGACGTCGGTGTCGCCCAGGCTTACACCGCCGCGCACAAGGCCATCCCGATCGTCACTGGTGACTCGTCGAATGCCTTCTTGAGAGTGGCCAAGCAGTATCACATGACCTTTGCACTTTCGTCCTACCCGCCCGAGCAGTGCGGTATGGCCGTGAGCGTCGCCATTCAGATTCTCGAGGGCAAGACGGTCCTGAACCAGGTCCAGGTCCCGAACGCCGTGTACACCCAGACTCAGCTCGGCAAGTACTACCGGGCGAACTGCAGTGACAACCTGTGGGTGCCGTCTCTGCTGCCAGAACCAATCCTTAAGCAGCTCGATCTCTGCTAACACCAGGGGATTGTTGTTGACATACACAGACTCCGCCTCGAACAGTGACCGGCTGGGCCGGCCGCTGTTCGAGGCGCGTCGCATCTCCAAGTCCTTTCCCGGCGTGATCGCGTTGCGAGGGGTCGACCTGACCTGTCGCGCCGGCTCGGTCCATGCTCTGATCGGAGGCAACGGGGCCGGCAAGTCCACCCTCGTGTCCATCATCACGGGGATAGCCCAACCGGACTCGGGCGAGCTCTTCTTGGACGGAGTGCGGTTCCAGCCGCGATCACCTCGGGAAGCGCTCAAGGCTGGCGTCGTCGCGGTGTACCAGGAGCTCGCCGTCTTGCCGAACCTGAGCGCGTTGGACAACATTGCGCTCGGTCAAGAGATCACTCGCCGAGTTGGCTGGCTCGATCGTCGGAAGGAGCGCGACCGGATTTGGGAGGCGCTGGAAGCGCTAGGGGCCGAGGAGCTCAACCTCGATGCTGAGTCCGAGGAACTGTCCGTCGCCCAACTCCAGATCGTCGAGATCGCACGTTCACTTGTCCACAAAGCACGGGTCTTGGTGCTTGACGAACCGTCCGCCGTGCTCGCCGGGCGAGAACTCAACAACCTGTTCAGCGTCGTGCGGGCCCTCGCCGCTCAAGGCGTCGCGGTGCTGTACATCTCGCACCGCTTGAGCGACATCACCGAGCTGTGTGACGAGATAACGGTCCTTCGCGACGGCCGCCTCGTCTCGAACGGGCCAGCCAGCGAGTACGACACGAACCGGATCATAGAGGATATGGTTGGCCACAAACTCAGTGCCGGCGCAGCCGCGAGTGAAGGCAAGATCGGACCAATAGTCCTCGAGGTGGACAAGCTGATGCTGCCGGGAACTGAACCGACCGGCATCAACCTCCAGGTCCACGCCGGAGAGGTGGTCGGGCTGGCGGGTCTTATGGGGTCGGGTCGAAGCCGAATTCTCCGCTCGATTGCTGGCCTGGAGCATCCAGGCTCCGGCAGCGTGAAGGTGAAGGGCAAAGAGCTGCGACGCAGCAGCATCCGTTCGGCAATCCGTCACGGCGTGGCACTCATCCCCGAGGAACGCAAGACGCAAGGTCTCGTCCTTGACATGTCCCTCGCTCACAACATCACCCTCGGGATTCTCCGGCGAGTCGCCCGTCTAGGTATCCTGTTGCGCCCGGCCGAGAAGGCTGCCGTCGACAACGGGACGAGTCGTCTCGCAATCCAGAGCCCGAACACTCGCCAGAAAGTACGCAACCTCTCCGGCGGCACGCAACAGAAAGTGGTATTGGCGAAGTGGCTCGCGACCGAGCCAGCCGTACTGCTGCTCGACGAGCCGACCCGAGGTATCGACGTCGGAACGAAGACCGAGCTGTACCGGATCATCCAGGCCCTCGCCGAAACAGGTATCGCGACGGTACTCGTGTCATCGGACTTGCCCGAGTTGCTGGCCCTCTCCAACCGCGTGCTCGTGCTCAGTGGCGGTCGCATCGTCGCTGAGCTCGCGGGCGGCGACGCGTCAGAAGACAGCGTTCTCGAGATCGTGGTACGGCACGAGCAAGGAGCGGCGTCGTGAGCACCGTGACGCCGAACACCGCGGTCAAGCTGTGGCAGGACCAGCGTGTCGCGCTGCGGTGGATCGTGCGTAAGAGCCTCGCAGTGTGGATCATCGTGATCGGCATCGTGATCTGGTTGATCGTAAGCCGGTCGTCAAGCTTCCTCGCTTCCTCGAACATCTCCGACGTGCTGTCCGATACCGTCGTGCTCGGTCTCGTCGGCGTGGGCGAGACGTTCGTGATCCTTTCGGCGGGGATCGACCTGTCCGTCGGCTCAATGGCGACGCTGACTTGCGTTCTGAGCGCTGGCCTCATCAATGGTCACGCATCGCTCGTTGCACCTGTGATTTTGCTGATGGCGGTTGGCGGCGTGGTCCTTGGTATCGCCCAGGGGCTACTGGTGGCCAAGGCTGGTATCCAGCCTTTCATCGTCACGTTGACGAGCTACTTCATCCTTGCCGGCATTGCCTACGCATATACCGCGATACCCATTGGATCTGTGCCTGACGGGCTTTCGAATGCGTTTTTCGCGTCCCTCGGACCGATTCCATGGTTCTTCCTGATAACGCTGGCCGTCGGTGTCATCTTGAGCGGCCTGCTGTCACGCACGCGCGTCGGTCGTCACATCTATGCCGTTGGCGGCAATTCCGCAATGGCCCGAGCGGCCGGGGTGAACGTCACCCGTGTCACCGTGCTCTGCTACATGATAAGCGGTGTGCTGGCGGCCCTAGCAGGTTGCGTCCTCGCGATCCGTTCCGGCGTCGGCGTGCCGAATGCCGGATCGGGACTTGAACTGCTGGCAATTACAACGGTTGTCGTCGGTGGCACTTCGCTTGTTGGTGGGCGCGGCCGGCTGATTGGCACCGCAGGAGGCGTGTTGCTTCTTGCACTCGTTCAGAACGCGTTCTTGTTGCTCAATATCTCGAGTTACTACGAAAGCGTGGTCACGGGCGTCGTGATCGTTGCGGCCGTTGCGCTGTTCATCCGCCATGACTGAGATCGGCGCGACGCGATTAGCTACATGCCCATGCTGCGGCATCGCCCCGTTGGAGCGCCAAACGTTCCGGGTCGCGCTGGCTGCCAAGAGACCCGAACCTCGCCCGAGACCGACGTCATGCGATCTAGGGTCGGATCGCGGTCGGACGCGATGAGGGTTCTTGCCCAGCGCCCCAGGCGGGCGTGACGGCAACGACGACCAAGGAGAAACGATGAAGATCGACGGTCATGTGCACGTGTTCATGCCCGACAGCGAGGCTTACCCAAGAACGGTTGACCCCTTGGCGCCAAAGGAGCGAAGCGCTCCGGTCGAAGTCCTGCTGGCAACAATGCAAGAGGCCGGCGTCGACGGTGCGGTGCTCGTTCCGCTCGGACCGGAGGACCTGTACGTCGCGGAATGTCTTGCCCGTTTCCCGAGTCGCTTCGTCGGCGTCTGCGTCGCTGACGACGCCGTGTGCGGACGAAGCGGCGACCTACGACCTGAGGACGCCTTGACTCGGCGCATCGAGAGCGGCGGCTTCCGAGGAGTGCGCATGAACTGGCTCGGTGATCCGGCACGGCCTTTGGCGGAGTCTCCGGCTTGCCCAGCGCTTCGCTGGATGGCCGATCACCAGGTCGTGGTGTGGTTCTACGGACCGGCACCGCAACTGGGGCTTCTCGCCGAGCTCGTCAAGAGCTACCCTGACCTCACGATCGTCTTGAACCATCTCGGGTTCTGCCCGGAGACCATCGGTGTCGACGACCATGCGCGCCCGCACATCGAGATGGCTCTGCCTCCGCCGACGTTGGCGGCCGTGGTCGAACTGGCGAGATCATCTCAGGTCTACGTGATGCTCTCCGGCATGTACGGGTTCTCGCACACTGAGTATCCGTACCGAGATCTCGACGACGTTGTTACAGCAATCTATGACGCCTTCGGTGCAGACCGGATGTTCTGGGCGTCCGATTTTCCCTGGATCCTCGAGCGTCCTGGTTACAACGAGCTCCTGGCGCTACCGGACCTCCACAGGCCCAAACTGAAGGCTCGCGAGCTCGAGTCGATCCATGGTGGGACCGCGACAGCGATCTTCAAGGGGGGGTGGCAACAGTGACCTCCCCGACTGCGGAGAGCATGCAGCGATCCGGAATCCGGGAGCTGATGGATCTTGCTTGGAAGACACCCGGGTGCATCCGACTCGAAGTCGGCGAACCAAACTTCCCGACTCCCGCGCACATCGTGGAGGCAGCCATCGAGGCTCTCCGTTCCGGGCGCACGAAATATGTGCCGAATGCCGGAATACCTGAACTCCGAGAGGCCATCGCGACCAAAATCCGAACGTCGAATCACTTTGAAGCCACGGTCGACCAGGTCACCGTGACGGTTGGCGCGGTACAAGGACTCTTCTGTACGTTGCTGGCGCTTACCGAGCCGGGTGACCGGGTTCTCCTTCCCGATCCCGGTTGGCCGAACTATTCGATGATGGCTCACATTCTGCACGTCGAGAAGGACTACTACGTGCTGCGACCCGAGAACGGGTTCCTTCCCGAGCTCGACGAGTTGGAGGCTGCGGTCACACCGCGTACCCGAGCGATCATCGTCAACTCACCGTCCAATCCTCTCGGCACGATCCTCTCGGCTGATCCTCTCCGGGAAGTGTGCGAGTTCGCGCAGCGCCATCAGCTGTATGTCATATCCGACGAGGCCTATGAGCATGTCCTCTTCGAACCCGGTTTCGTCTCGCCTGGCGCGTTGAATGCTTCAGACCGGGTCGTCTCCGTCTTTACGCTTTCGAAGAGCTACGCCATGACTGGTTGGCGTGTCGGCTACGTCGTCGCTCCGAAGACTCTGAGCCCGATCATCCAGAGGCTTCAGGAGCCGCAGATCTCTTGTGTGACCACGCCTTGCCAGGTCGCGGCTGTCGCAGCTCTGAACGGACCCCAAGATGTCGTGGCTGACATGATGGCGACCTACCGGCGTCGGCGTGATGCGCTGGGCAAGGTGCTAGTTGAGCGCGGGATCAACTATGTTCGACCTGCCGGTACCTTTTACACGTGGGTGTCGCTCGGCGGTGCGAAGTTGTCGGCACGTGAATTTGTAATGCGTCTGTTGGCCGAACGCGGGGTGGCGGTGGCACCCGGTGACGCGTTCGGTCCATCTGGAGAAGGCTGGGTCCGTTTGTCGCTAGCCGCCGATGACGACTCGATTCTTGAAGGGGCGACACGTCTTGCCGACTTTCTAGCCGAACAATAAGGGCCCGTCGTCGCGAGTACAGCAGTCAGATCAGAACACGGCTCGACCGGCGCGAAAGTTGTCGCTCGCCAGCTTGATGGGACCACTTCTCCGCCGGCGGGCTCAACCGGTCAGCGCAAGAAGCTCAGCAAGCTTTTCTGATGGTTTCACAAATCAGAGCGTCTCGCGGGGACGGTTGTTCAGGCTCCGAGCGATTCCTGCAAGGTCATCCTCGCTCGGATCTCCAGGAGTCGCCCGCCACGAACGCGTCGTCGCCAGCATCGACGGCCACCTCCGACGGCTCAGAAATCAAGCCTGATCAATGGACTTCTGCTTGACACGCCCCCGAGGGCCGGTTAATCGAACGCTGGTTCGCCGAGCTCACCAACAAGTGGCTCCGACGGGGAACCCATCGCTCGACCAAGGAACTGGAGTCGGCCATCGCTGACTGGATCGACCGATGGAACGAGGAGCCCAAGCCATTCGTGTGGCACAAGAGCGCCGACGAGATCCTCGACACCCTGGCTAGCTACTGCGCGCGGATCTCCAACTCACGTCACTAGCAGCTTGTGTGATGGAACGGACTGGCTTCGAGGAGGCGTCAGACGCGCTGCCGACGCGGTGATGCTAACGCTGACGAGGTGCTAAACCTGGCGAGTAGCGGGAGGGAACCTCCCCCTCCCGCTCTCTTAGAACCGTACGTGACGGTCTCCCGTCATACGGCTCCCACAGTCCGGCGTGTCGGTGAGGTGAGGAGATGCCAATGGGCGAAGAGCTTCGGCCGTCGCAGCCGTGCCGCATCCAGCCAGCGCCATGCCCGGTCGGGACGTCCTCGTAGTCGTTTGAACTTGTGCATTGCCCATCGGACGAGGTGCTCGTCGATGCGCGCAGCGATGGCGTACAACTCGGAGCGGTAGAAGGCCCCGTAGTAGTTGATCCAGCCTCGCACCTGGGGATTGATCTCCTGGGCGAGACCGGACAGGTCCGTCCCACTGCGGCGGTTGAGGTGCCAGGTTCTGATCTGACGACCCTTCGCCTTCCTCGCCGTGGCGCTCATGGCCGGCAGGAAACTCACGAAGAATCCATACCGGCCCTTGGCCAGGCGGGCCCGAAAGGTGTAGCCGAGGAAGTCGAAGCTCGTGTGCTCGTAGCTTCCCCGGCGCTTCGTGTCCTTGCAGTACACGATCTTCGTCTTGTCGGGGTGCAGCTCGAGGTGTAGGGCGCCAAAACGTCGATCGGGCCCTTGAGCTGGCGCTCTTCAGCTCCCTCAACCATCATCTGCCATGGGCCTCCGTCTCTGCTATCTCGTCGCGTGCCGCGTTCTTGAGATGCTCGGATCCCGCCGACGGACAGCTTTGGACAAGGACATCGAGCTGATGGTGCTCCGCCACGAGGTGCGGGTGCTGAAGCGGCAGCTCCATGGCCGCGTGCGCTACCGGACCACGGACCGAGCGATCCTCGCTGTGCTCAGCCGACTTCTTCCAAGGTGGCGCTGGGGTTGCTTTCTCGTCACGCCCGAGACCCTGCTCTGCTGGCACCGGGAGCTCTCGAGACGCAAGTGGAAACGTTGGCGAGCCCAGCGAGGTCCTGGACGTCCGCCACTTCGTGATGAGGTCGTCGAGCTCATCGTCAGACTCGGTCGGGAGAACCGCCGCTGGGGTTGTATCCGCATCCAAGGCGAGCTTCGCGGGCTAGGGGTCCGCGTCTCCGCGAGCTCGATCCGCCGGGTCCTTAGAAGCCACGGTCTCGGACCAGCTCCGCGCGGTGGACCGACCTGGAAGGAGTTCCTCGCCGTCCAAGCCAAGGGCATCTTGGCCACCGACTTCTTCGTCGTGGACACGATCGGTCTCGACCAGCTCTATGTGCTCTTCGTCATTGAGCTCCAGAGCCGCATAGTCCACATCCTCGGTGTTGGCGGCCACGCTGTTTGCACATGAGCCGGAAGCGTTCCGTGAGCATGGCTCGGCAGGCCTCTATGACCATGGCGGTCCTCTCGCCGCGTCCATGAGCACGATCAGTCCCGGG
>Ga0182027_10008575_pt1 | contig 14857 bp, 10 predicted proteins | sample 712E1DmetaG_FD_121300 | JGI IMG/M metagenome (GOLD analysis project Ga0182027, IMG submission 121300) | Permafrost microbial communities from Stordalen Mire, Sweden - 712E1D metaG (Illumina Assembly) | ecosystem: Environmental > Terrestrial > Soil > Wetlands > Permafrost | place: Sweden... | reverse complement strand
TCATGCTTACTGGCACCGGGATGCAAATACGGATTATGATTCCAACTTCACCATCCTGAACACCAAAGGCCGCGGCCATATTGTGGGAGTTAATATGAGTATCCAGTCTTATAACCGTACTTTCCGTTTCCTGGAAGGGGATGAAAAAGTATTTGTGGATGGAGAGAAAAAGCCATCGATTCATGGTACGGGAACCGAAGATTATTTCTCCAGCGGATGGTATTTTAACAAGGGGGAGTATGCAGGGCCATACAACGGGTTGATTTTGAAGGATGATTCCGTGGGCAGGATCTCCGCATACCGTTTTCATATCCTCGATCCCATTTCATTCAAGAAATCCATCAACTTCACAATCGAGCATGGTTTCAACAACACCGAAGTTGCAGATTACAGCAGTACGGTTTACTGGTACCAGATAGAGCCGCATGTAAAATATTCCCCTATAATCAAATCGGGTTTGAGGATTCCCCTCCGGCTTATTCCTCCTACCGATATGCTTGAAGCAGAGAAACTGACATTCAATTTGGGGAAAATCCGGTCGAAGGTCATGGACATGAGTGATTACGGAGCAGAATGGGGCGGGGCAAAACAGCTTCTCATTGAAACCGGACCCAAAGATGAATTTTCTTTGAATCTGAACCGTCTTGAAGAATCCCGTTATGATATACGGATTTATTATACACGTGGGCCGGATTATGGAAATGCCGATGTTTTTCTGGGCGCTGAAAAAGTTGGTCATATAGAAGGTTATGCACCCTTCATTCAACCGGGTGGGTTTTTATCCATACCCAATTTCATCAATCTGTACAACGGCCTGAACCTGCAGTTTACCATCGCAGGGAAAGACAGCCTGTCGGGCGGATATCTTATCGGGCTGGACGGAATCAAGCTGGAACCAAAGCGGACTTTCATTCAGGAGTGGAATGTTATCGGGCCATTTCCGAACAAGAATAGAACCACCAGGGCACTTTCAGGAATGGATTCAATCTATCCCCCGGAAGTGGCGATCGACAAGAATCAGGTTTATCCCGGATTAAATGGTAAACTTATACGATGGCAAGTTCTCAGGGCATCTGTTGACGGATATGTATCTTTTGATAAAATGATCAGTCCCAACCAACAGGGTGTTTTTTATGCTTCAATCTTCATTTATTCACCTGAATCAAGAACAGCCACTTTGCTGGTCGGATCTGACGATGCCATTAAAGTCACTTACAATTATAATAAGGTTTATTCCCAACTGGGAAGGCGAATCATTGAGCCTGACCAGGGAAGGAGTTTCATCAAGATCAACAAAGGCTGGAATACACTTTTATTGAAAATCGAAAGCACGGCCGGCCGGGTTGGTTTTTATGCCCGTATTCTTGATCGTGAGAATATTTTCCGTTATTACATAAATGAGAAACTACCTTCCAATACTCCTGTCCGATCGTCAAAACCCATAAAAAGAAAATAAAGGTGCCAAGGTTTTTATGCATTCTTGTTTCTTGTATCTGCTGGATATCCTGCAATGCCCAGATTCCTGAGAGGACCGCCAAACCCGTTCCTGATTCATTCTGCATATCCTCCCTGGAATATAAACTTTATAGCATGATCAACGAATACAGGCAACGCTACGACCTCCCTCCCATCCCATTATCAAAATCTTTGTGCTTTGTGGCTTCGACACATGTCAAGGACCTCTTCTTTCATCATCCCGACCATGGATCATGCAATGCATATTCCTGGTCTGAACAGGGCAACTGGAAGCCATTCTGCTATCCACGCGATGAGAATAAAAAGAACAGCGTTTGGGATAAACCAAAGGAACTGACACCATACAGAGCCAAAGGATACGAGATCGTTTACTGGGAGAACAATACAGCCGTCATCGACAGCATTATTGCCTTCTTTAAATCAATGGATTATTTCAACAGTTTCCTGATGAATACAGGAAAATGGCAGGGAAAAAAATGGAATGCGATCGGGATCGGCATCCATGAGAATTATGCCTGTGCATGGTTTGGCGAGCTGCCGGATCCTGAAGGAGAACCTCACATCTGCGGGCAGGAACCTCAAAAACCCATTTCCCCATCCAATGAAAAGCCTGTAACCGAGAAAAAAGAAACCAGGAAAAATAATGTTACTGATAAGAATGTTGAGAAGAAAATAGTTGATAAAAAGTCAACTTTAGAACCGAAGGAGATAGAAAAAATCATAGAACCCAAAGTGATCAGTGAAAACCCTGTTCCCGGGAAAGAATATTACTACATCATCGTTAAAGGTATCGCCCCGGAAAAGGAATTGCAGCGGTTTCTTAAGGATCTCCAGTCAAAAGGATATTCATCTTCACGTCTGCTTGAAAAAAATGGCAAGCAAAGGATTTCCATAATGGAATTTCGGGATAAATCAAAGGCCGACAGCGCACTCAGGCAGATAAAAAAGACCTGGCAGGATGCGTGGATCCTGAAACAATAAGACTTCTATTTAGCATCCATCACACACCTGAACCCGACCGTTCCGTTCCGGTCAAGACCCGGCGCCATCAGCAAAAGCATTTCAGGATGATCAACCGGCAGCGGCCCTCCGGTTATATACCAGGGACTGGAGGTAGGATGATAATAACTTCCACCCCGGATGATGACATAATAATAACTGCCCACGTCATAGATGTCGCTGGTCAATTGCCAGATATTTCCTGTCATATCTTCCACTCCAAACGGACTTGCCCCTTGGGGATGCGCTTCAACAGGCGTGGGATGATTGAGATTGAAGTTGCATCTGGATGAATCCATCGCGTTACCCCATGGGTACTTACGCAAATCAGTTCCCTGGGCGGCATACTGCCATTCCATCTCGGTAGGTAAACGTTTCCCTGCCCACCGGGCATAAGCCATTGCATCATCAAGATTGACATAGACAACGGGGTAATATTCCTGACCTACAGGAATTGAACCGCCAACCCAATGCTTCAGGAAATTGGTCGTATCCCTGGGAACATAATGGGTACGTTTCATGAATATCAACCACTCCCGGTTGGTCACAGGATATTTATCCATATATAATCTCCTCATCTGCACCACAACCGTATCATGATGATCAGGCAGGGGAATAAACGGATCTGCAGCTGCAGGGTCCCTTTTAGTATAAAAGTGGAAAGTGCCTTCCGGGATTTCTTTTACCATTTCGAACCCATGGTCTAAAAGCCGCGTTCTTTCTTTACGGGAGATGAGTATAGGAATGTCACTCTTTCGCTGCAGAATCTTCTCATCAAGGAGTTCCTTACCGCCGAAAAGCTGGATCACTATCTTTTCGGTTGAAATATCGAAGTAAGAATAGAAGGGAATAGTATTGCCATGTGCTGAGAAAACATACGTCTTCGAGTTGTATGAAGGATTACCGGCAGTAACCCGGATACTGTCGCCTTCTGATGCCTGGAAGATAATTGAGTCTCCTCTGTATTCAGCATTGAGAAGTACCGGTAATACAGCAACACATCCTGCATTTCCTTCCCTGCGTGTATCCAGGTAGGAACGACTGAAAGGATCAACGCTTACCGGAACCAGGATCTTCCCTTTCCGGTTAATGGTGTCTGTTTCCGTGTGGTTCCAGAGATCCACAATATGGTATTCCTTGTTATCAAAGATCCTTTTTATATTTTCCAGGAATGGCGAGAGATCAAATAAAGGTCCTTTGAATCCTTCCGGACGCATGCTGTAGATAGTAAAAAGCACTTTCCTTCCTGATATCCAATAGTTGATATAGATGCTATCGGCAAGGGTTTCGACCAGCGGCATCCAGTTTGAATTATGAAATACTGCATCATTCTCACGCAGGATTTTCGTGGTTCTGCCGAGGTACTCAAACTCCTCCCTCACCCAGGATGGGCGACCTGCACGCATGGTATTTATTTCCACACCATATCCGTTGAAAAAAGAAATTGCAAGTTCACGATGCAACCGGTCATCGGCAAGCTGAAGCACGCGGAAGATGGCAAAATCAGGTTTAATCAGCTTGTTCAGGTTTAATGGGGGAGGAAGCACTAAGGCATCGTGTACCCTTCCGGCAACGATTCCCGGCATATCTTTCGGTACTGCCATTCCTTCGCTGTACATGATGATCCCCGGTTTAACTTTATCGGCTGTAGCTTGTAATTCCTTGCTGGAAGCTCCTTTTGTATCAAGAACTACTCCATCTGCATGGGTAGCCCGAAGCAGATCTTCCATTCCTTTCATCTGATCTTCCTTTCGTGTACTTTCATCCCAAGGGTTGTAGGAGATGAAATATTTTTTCCCTTTCCTGTGAAGAAAATCAACCTGGTTCTGAAGTTCCTGAAGCCCGCCAGGCAAATCCCGGTACATGTCCCACTGGTTCCGCTGATCGAGTCCAAGGCGAGGCCATGTGGGCCAGAGGGTATAAATGTCGTATCCACCGGTCAGCGAATCATATTCAGAAAAGGAACCGTAAAATGTGTATTTCATCGCCCTTGCATCGTAATACTTTTTATCCCAGGCGAACTGTAATAACATCAGGTAAGAACTCTTCATCCACTGAAGATCCTTTCGTTCAAAATATGCATTATCAAAGGAGGGCAAGTCATAAAGGAAGCGTTCACCGAACATCATTTTCAATCCCTGGTGCCAGTCGTCGGTATGGGTGTCGAAGTAAAGGTTGTATTCCACCCAGCCTCCGGGCTTCAGTGTCACTGTCCAGCGGTCGACAGTGGTTTTGTCTTTGTCTCTCTGGTCGCGGCGTGCAAGGCCTGAAATTGAACATTCCCCGCTGACTCTATAGTCGGAAAATCCAAGGTGCCAGGCATTATCGGGAAGGATCACCCCGACCGGTCCGTAACCCGGGCGAAACAACAGTGACCGGCAGAGGTAATGCGGCCATTCCTTTGTACCACCTGCAGTGATGTAAACTTTATCGCTTCCTTCACCGAGCGGAACCAGGTTTTCGATCCTGTGGTCCCCTTTGCCTGTATTGGTGAACCGTAGGACATACCGGACCCCTGGCTGAAACTTTTTATCTGCCTTCAGTATTCCCGTGATACTGTCGGCCAGCACAAAGGAGATCTCATTCTTCCCAAATGATGTCTTCCCGCAATAAGAATTATAGAAGTTGCTGTCAATCAAAACTGAAAATAGCGGAAGTCCATAAGAGAAATTCACTGCCTTCTTCTCCCTGGTGATTAATCCGTTTACGGTAAAGGAATTAGGTTCGTCAAATCGCAACGACTGGATCTGCGATCGGGCCGGAAATGAAATTGTAAAAAGAAACAACATTAAAAGAAACGAAAAGACTTTTTTCATTTTCAGAGAATATTTAGCAGGTTATTTTAATGAATCGAACTGCAAAATTACTAAGCTTTAAACACATCTCTTAATAACTTGTATCCGATAACTGCTTCAACCCCGCCGAGAATAAAGTAAACCGGCTGTAAGATATTTTCATACCCTATCCAGTAAACCTGTAATACAATCCAAACCATCAGAATAATCCCAAAAGCTAACCCCAAAAAGCCTGAAACTTTAATTTTAAGGAAGGACATGATTGCGCTAACCAGGTTTCCTATCCCATTAAAAGTGAGAAGAAAAAGCCCGGGAATAAAGAAATCCGGAAATAGTGAATTCACCAAGATGGCTGTGGATGTTCCGCTCTTGTGTCCGCTTGGATCCATGAGAAAAGCAATTCCTGCCACAATTGCTCCAACTGCAATGAGGATTTGAAGAATACCCAGGACATAATAAAAGCTGACTTTTAATTTCATGGGACTCAGGATTAAATAACGAAATAGTAAAGCAGTGAAATTGTTTGGATCAGTTTGTCAATCCTTGATATACCGTTTACTGAAACTTTATGTATTCATAAAGTTGACGAAACTGACCTTATATAAGTCATATACCCGCTAAACCCGCCAGGTTTCCAACCGTTTTCCAGTTTCTTGTTGTAGCTATTACCTGTAGCTTTTTCTCAAAAAAAGTATTCGATAACCTGGTACTTCCATAACCGCCCGGACAATACAAATAGACCTCTTTACCGATGATCCGGAACCTGTCGGGAGAAAAGTCAGTTTTTAGGATTGCATTGACATTCCCGGGATGAGGTTCTTTTTCCAGGAATGTAATATGCAATCTTTCCCGGTCAATTCCTCCTTCATTTAAAAATGGATTTGCTGAAAGGATCAACCTCAAATCATCAGCGGTCCGGATAATCACAGGAACATGAAATTGGTATTTTCCCTCGAGGACCTTTTCAATTTTTTTCGATAACCCGGAAATTGAAACAGGAAATCCGGTCTTAAAGATGATGTTCCCGCTTTGGATGTATGTTGTGACCTCGCTGAATCCAAGCCCTTCATATAATGCTTTCAGATCCTCCATCCGGATCTTCTTCAGTCCGCTTACGTTGATCCCTCTTAAAAGCGAAATATAGGCCGTCATATTGCCTGCTGATCACTCGTAAAAAAGGTCCCTCTGGGCAAATGCGTATTCATGTTCAAGTAACCATTTCTTACGCCAGAGGCCTCCTCCATAGCCAACGAGTTTCCCGTCCATTCCGATTACCCGGTGACAGGGAACGAGGACGGAGGCGGGATTATTTGCATTGGCCCCGCCCACTGCACGCAGTGCCTTTATATCTCCTACCCTCTTTGCGAGTTCAAGGTATGTGATCGTGGTACCATAAGGAACCTTCAGGAGTTCATTCCAAACCTTTAGCTGGAAAGAAGAGCCTTCAAGGTCGAGCGGAACGGTAAATTGTTTTCGTTTGCCTTCGAAATATTCCCGGAGCTGATCCTTGCAATCCTTGAGGCAGGCGGGCGTGCGTTTGATTTTAACCTTAAAATCTATAAAATCAAGGCTCCGGATTCCTTTCCCGGTGCAGTTGATCTCCACGAAACCGATCGGTGTTTCAAGGAAGGCTCTTTGAATGGGGTTCATATTAATTGGATTTTGTTTTCCTGCTCTTCCATGCTAGCCAAAGCATCAGTGTACCGAATACCAGCATTCCTGCTCCCGACCAAAGGTTGATGTTGATCCCCAATGAACGATGGTATAGTCCGACATCGGAATTGGTAAATAATCCAAATAAAGTCAGTAAAACACCAAGAATAGTGAACATCAGGCCGATCGGAAATTTTATATCTATACCCATATTTGATAATTTTTGTAATGTTACCAGAATAATATTGTCAGGATAATGCCAATTGATAAAACAAGGATAGCCAGCGTAGATGATCTTTTATACCATGCCACTTCTTTATCCTTTATTTTCGGAGTAAGAGAATACACCAAACCTTTGAGATCTCCATCGCTCTTTTTTTGTCTCGTAACCAGCGACAATCCAACAGTCAGCAGGGCGCTCGTTGAAAATGCGAAGATTGCAGTCCAGAAGTTCTGGGCCATTTCTACAGGGTATGAATGTAAGTGATATATCCAGCCACCTTTTACCAATGTATCAGCGCCTTCAGGGAAAGTTAAGCCATGATGGATCAATGCTATTAAAAAGCCTCCGAGCAAACCGGTGAAGGCGGCATGTCCAGTGGTTCTTTTCCAGAACATCCCCAGGAAGATCACTGCAAACAAAGGTGCATTGATCATAGAAAAGATGGTCTGTAAGAAATCCATGATATTTCCAAAAAGGCTGGCTAAGTATGCGGCTGCAATGCTGACCACAACTCCGAAGATCGTGGCCATACGTCCTACAAAGAGATAATGCTTCTCATCTGCTTCTTTATTCCCGGTAACCGGACGAATATAACTCTGGTAAATATCATAGGTCCAAACCGTGTTGAATGCCGATACATTTCCTGCCATTCCCGACATGAAGGAAGCCAGAAGTGCCGTAATTCCCAATCCCAGTACGCCAGCCGGCAGGTATTGTTTCAGCAGGGCGATAATGGTATAATCATAATTGTAATGGCCTGGTGAAATTTCAGGTAATGAAAATCCGGAACCTTCTTTATTCAACAGGACCAGCGCGGCAATTCCCGGGACGATAATGAGAAATGGAATGAACATCTTGGGCAGCGCACCGATAAGAGGAGTATTCCTGGCGGCTGTGGGCGATTTGGCCGACATGGCCCGCTGTACGATCAGGAAGTTTGTGCACCAGTAGCCAAAGGAAAGAACAAACCCCAAACCGGCAAAGATCCCATACCAGGCAACTCCCAACGGATTTGCTTTTGCTGTTCCGGTATACTTCCAGGTAGTTGTCCAGGTATCAGCTGCAAAACCTTTTGCTGACACGATCGGTGCAAGCTGGTGCTGTAAACCCGACCAACCGCCAAGATCCTTCAGACATAAAATCACGATTGGCAACAACCCTATCACAATGATGAAAAACTGCAATACTTCATTATAAATCGCCGAAGACAAACCCCCAAGGTAAGTATATGCCAGTACAATTGCTGCGGATAGAATAAGGCTAAGGTGGAAATTCCAGCCGAGTACTTTTTCCATCAGGATTGCAAGCGCATACATTGAGATTCCCGATGCGAGGATGGTCATTACTGCGAACAGAATGGCATTCAGTCCCCGGGTCTTTTCGTCATATCTTAATTTCAGGTATTCAGGAACGGATCTCGCTTTCGAACCATAATAGAACGGCATCATGAACATTGCAAGAAAAACCATGGCCGGGATGGCACCGACCCAGTAAAAATGCGTGGTCAGCATGCCGTATTTAGCACCTGAGCCGGTCATGCCCATCACTTCGAGGGCGCCAAGATTGGTTGAAATAAAAGCCAGTCCGGCTACCCAGGCAGGCATCGAACGGCCTGCTTCGAGAAATGATCTGGCATCCTTCATGAACCGTTTTAATGCCCAGCCGATGCCAAGAACAAATACAAAATAGATCACCATCACCAGGTAATCTATCCAGTCAAGTGAAAAGTTTGTACTCATGCCTGCTCTGATTTCATTCCTACAAAAGAAAAAATTGCTATCTGGCAATCATCCAGATCATCTACAAATTTAAGGATGTTTTCATGCAAATATCAAAAGTTGGAATTTTTTCATAGTTGGAAGAAATAAAAGCATTAACCATAGGCCAACAGCCATCAGAGTATGCAGGAATGCAGGAAGAAATTGATGTTAATCCGTTTTAATAAACTTCCCGGTCACAACCTCATTACCTGCACGTAGTGTATACATATAAACTCCCGATGAAAGCGCCCACACATTCACAACTAAAGTATGACTGCCCATGGGTACGGCCGATTGAAGGGCAGAGTAGAGTCTTACTCCTTGCAGGTTATAAATATCCAGCTGCACATCCGAATTCCTGGAAAATTCATAAGCAATTGTTAATTGATCCCGGGCAGGATTGGGATATGGTCGTGAAATATCATTCCCGTAAAAAATATTTTGTAGTCCCACCGAACCACTCAAATATTCATAGGCGCCAATGTCGAACCCTGCACCCTGCGGGCGAAAATGATCCAGGAAATCAAAGTTTACATTGACATTATTGAAATATCCTGCATCTATCAGGGGCGATCCGGCTTTCAGGTCATAGCTGCCACTTATGAAACCTGCATTAAGGGTATCAAGTGCCTCGTAATTGTTGCTGATAGTGACATCCGATGAGGGATCATCGACCTCAACGTATGAATCATTCCCTTCCAACACATAATCTCCGGGATTGATAATTGCATTGGATACAACCAGGTTATTCTTACTGTTAACACTTTGGAAACGGATACCGTCGCATTTCGGGTTGATGATATCATTAAACAGGATGCGAAAGGAAGAATCATGCTGGACTGAAACATCATCCACATAGATCCCGTGTTTCTTTTTTGTCAGGTCATTCGGGTAATATGTCCGTCCGGCATCTATGATCAGGTTGTTAAATATCCGGTTTCCTCCTAATCCATGGTCTTCTATACCATCCCCCTTCCCTTCGCTGATATTATTATTATAGCAATCGCATTTCGATCCGCCACCCAGGATAATACCTGTCATCTGGCCGGAAACCCCGGCCTGGCTGTCGTAAATGATTATATTGCCGTAAACCTGGCAATCGACTGATGCAGAACTGACCTGGATCCCATCCCATCCCGTTGACGTTACAATGTTGTTGTAAACCCGTACACCTGATAAGATACTTGGAAATAATACGGTGTCTTTCCCGTTACAATGAAAAGTTTCCCCGTTGTAAAATGAACTCCCGATATAAAGCCCTTCATTTCCCGTATTCTCGATATAGTTGTCGTGGATCCGGGTATTGTATTGGGTGAAATTATTGCGGGTGGAAGTAAATGTACAATCAGGATCGGTTTTGGCATAAAGACCTGCAATCGGATCATCTGAAATCCTGACGTGATCCAATTCAAAATCCGAACTCAGTTCACCAAAGCTTAGCCCTGCACCATTGCCCACATGCTGGATATAGATCCCATAAAAGTTGTCCGCATCGCCGGTACCGGTCAACCGTATAAAGCGGCAATTTGAAACGGCAATACCATAATTATAGGATGTATTTAAGGTAACCACACCTCCATAATTCATGAAGATGATCGGATTATCCGAATTTCCAAAGAAATCGCGGATGCGAAGATAACTACGGGTTCCTGCCTGTATGAAAACAGTGTCACCTGGCTGGACCCCATTGAACGGCGAAGCATCACCTTCTGCAATATTTGTGCTGAGATCGATCAGGAACCTTGGATTCTGTCCCTGAGCATTGCAGGTGAATAAAAAATACGCCGGAATCAATATAAAGAAAGCAAAAAAATTACGTTTCATAATATTTAAGGTTACGTTTCATATTGCAGCAACGCAGGTAAAACAGATTAATTGTTTTATATATATACATATTTAGAATTAAGAATTCAGAATGCTGAATGCAGGAATTCACTATGCATTATTGGATGCTGGTTATGCGGGTTTTGGGTCGTGGTAATCCGGGACAGTTACAACCCGGGGAGTTTGGTTGATCGGGGTTTGGAGAGGATATAGATGACCCAACCGGAGGCGGTGATCACCAAACCTGCAATGGATTCATGAGGTTTATAGATAAACCCGTACACCAGGATCCAGGTATTCACCAGTAGAAAGAATCCAGGAAGGTAAGGATAGCCGAAAGCACGGAAGAAAGTCTCTTCTTTCTTTTGCCGGAAACGTGTGATAAAAACCCCCAGTACAGATAAAAACGTGAACAGGTTCAGGGTAAATCCCACGAAAATTATTACCTGCTCAAAGGTAGATGTAAGGATGAAAAAGATGGAGATGATACCCTGAAAGAGGATGGCAACATAAGGAACATCATTCCGTTTGCGGGCCAGCCATCTCAGTAACCGGTAATCCTCCCCGATGGCATGATATACCCTTGGACCCACAATGATCATTGAACTGACAGAAGAGATCAGGAGGAAGGAGATGATCAGACCGATGATAACGCCTGCCTGGTGACCCAGGATCTTTTGGGTAAATATATAACCGATTTCAATCTTTCCTGCCAGTTCAGGAATGGGAACGGCATAAAGAAAGATGAAATTGATCATCATGTATAGAAGGACGACAACCGAGGTACCGGTAATCAGGCTTTTTGGTGTATTCTTCAGGGGATTTTTAATCTCGCTGAGGATATAAGCCGCGGCATTCCATCCTGAATATGAATAGGAAACAAAGTACATGGAGATGGCAAAGGCCGGGCTGATGATGTCTTTCAATGCTTTCCGGTCGAGGCTGAAGCCGATGTGAGAACTCTTACCATAGGTCAATCCAAGGATAAATAAGAGGATGATGAAAGATATCTTGACCACGGTCATGATGTTTTGGAAAATAGCGCCAAGGTGTTTGTTTGTTCCGTGAAGCAGGGTCAGGAAGAGAATGAGCAGGATCGACAGCAATACCGGGAGGTTCATTTGTCCCATGAAATCAGGGAAATAAGGTTTCAGGTCGATGGCGCTCGAGAAATATTTCCCGAAAGCAATAGCGGCAGCGGCTACCGGCGCTGCAAAGCCCACGGTGATGGAAATCCAGCCTGCCAGGAAACCCAGTCCGGGATGATAGATCTTTGAGATGAAATGATATTCACCGCCTGAACGGGGATAGAGAACACTGAGTTCGGAATAGGCGAATGCCCCGCACAAGGCCACCACACCACCCAGCAGCCAGAGCATCATCAGCGCGAAACCGGAGGTTATGCCCATCACCTGGAAACCAAGGCTGGTGAATACACCTGTCCCGATCATGTTGGCGATAACAACCGAGATAGCAGTTATCAGGCTGAACTTATTCTTTGGAGGCACGTTCAGTTTTTCTTTTTGGCAAACAGCAGGTTCGTTTCATTGAATTTAACATTATAGCCGATCCGGAAAGGGACTGCATGTTTTGTTGCCTGCTTCTCATAGGCAGATTGAAGATCGGGCTGGAATTTGTATTTGAACAGATCGATGGTCTGCGTGTAGTTCCCGAACAATTTTACCGTCCAGCCGTTCGGTTTGAAAAACCGGTAAGGAATTCCGGAATCATCCTGGAGGATAGAGGATTCCTGGTCAAGAAGGTATTTCCGCATTACCTGGAAACCGGAAGTAAACATGAGATATGATGCTGCTTTCAGAAAACAATTCTGGCTGCCAAATGATTTTACAAATGAGAGCAGTTCAGGATGCTTTTTCAGGTTCTGGTCTGAAAGATCATAGGAAAGATAGTACACCACCTGTGTTTTTTTCAGTGTGGAATCGCAAAACGTAACCCTCACCCCTATCGTGGATGTGTCCTGCCGGCAGGGAACGATCACTCCCTTGTTATCAAGTTTGAAAAAGGTGATCCCGGTAAGCCGGTGGCCTGTCTTCCGGATATAGAAAACGATCAGCGGTAAGGTACCGTCGAGTGATTGCTGGTTGAGATCCTTCTCCATACTTTTCGTCCTGAAAAATCCCAGGTTGTTTGAATAAAAGAGGGCTGAGCGGATCTTCTCCAGATACACAAGGAAATCTTTCTTCGCCATGGTATCGCAGCGATGTAACCTGCCAATCGGTTCCAGCGCGATCAGCACATAATTACCGGCATCAGGGAAAAAGGCATGTGCATAAAGGAAATCTGCACCTGCAAAAGGGTAAAACAAAGTGGATGTATCAGCAGGGACTGCATCCAGGTTCCTCATCCTCCATCGTACAATCGGTCCCGTCTTGTTTTTTTCAACCAGTTTCCAGTCGTCGTTGATATGTTGCTGGTAGGTTATCCAGCTTTTTTCTTCAGTGAGTGACTTGCATGCTTTCCCGGGAATGATCCCGGAAATCATAGCAGCCATCTCGTCGTTAACCGTGTCGATAACAGGTCGGTCACTTCCCTGTTTTTCAGAAACAGAATCATTTACAGCATGGTTCCCTGAGTTCCTGGAAGCCTGGTTTTGCATGCATGAAAGGAGGTATACTGTCATGGCCAGTAGTAAACTGCATGAGACCAGACCGGTTTTAGTGAAGCGATGAAACATGGAGAAGGATTGTCCGGCAAAAGTAAAACAATTCTCAGAACCATAGAAACCTCGTTAAAAATTCATAAATGTTCCAGGAAAATGCGGACGTTTGGATTAAATTTCGTTTTTTTGCATATTAATAATTCCTTGATGCATAAAAAAAGAATCCTCCTTCTTTTATTTTTCTTTTTAACAGTTGCCTGTTTTTCCCGGGGGCATATCAATATTGATTCCATCTTTTTCAATCCTTCTTATTTTCAGTTGCGGCTCGATTCTTTGTACCTCGGTCAATTTCGCCAGGCATTGAAGGGCCATGAACAGGAAAACAACCAGATGCTCGCTACTGCCCTCCCCGGCCTTCGTTCGTTGACGGAATCGGATATTACACGGCAGGTCAGTGAGATGAATTCCGTGATCCAGGTGGGGTACAATCCGAAGGTCAGGGAATTCATTGATGTCCTTCTCTTTAAACGACCTGAAGCATCCTGTCTCTTGCTTACACTGGCAAATCATTATGTTCCGCTTTTCCAGTCAATCTTTGATAAATACAGCGTTCCCGGCGAACTTGCCTACCTGCCGTCGGTGATCTCTGCCTTCAATCCCGGGGCCTCTTCGATCTATGGTTCTTCCGGCATCTGGAACATCATGTACATAAGTGGTAAGCTTTACAAACTTGAGATCAATTCGATGGTTGATGAGCGCAGGAACTATGAGAAGTCGACTGATGCGGCTGCAAGGCAATTCAAGGATTTCTTCGCCATTTACCAGGATTGGACACTTGCGCTTACTGCCTATATCGTAAGCCCGGCTGTTTTAAACAAGGCAATCCGGAGGGCAAACGGGAAAAAAGATTTCTGGAGCCTTTACCCTTTCCTGCCACCTGAAACACGCGATTACCTGCCTGCCTATGTTGCCATGACCTATTTCGTCAGCTATCATAATCAACTGAATCTGAAACCACTCCAGGCCGATCTCCCATTTTCCACTGATACCGTTTGGGTGAAGAAAGAACTTCACCTGCGTCAGGTTTCCAGGGTACTGAACATCCCGATCAACATTCTGAGGGAATTGAATCCACAATACAAACACGATATTCTTCCTGCAGGTCCGAAAACCTGTATCCTCAAACTACCTGTCAGCTACGGTGATAAATTCCGTCTTCATAAAGATTCCATCTTCCTTTATAAGGATTCTGTGATCCTTGCTTCCAGGCAGAGTATAATAACTTTCCCGCTTTCCTCCTATACGCAGAATGAACCGAGAAGCGGGCCCGGTAAAAATACGGTTTATCATACGGTCAGATCCGGGGAAACCCTCGGTCTTATTGCCGCTAAGTATCATGTGACAGTGGCAGATATTAAATCCTGGAACCATATGAAATCCACTTCACTGCGGATAGGACAGCAACTGCTGTTGTTTTCTGCTCAAAAAGCAGCAAGTCATCCTTCAG
>Ga0182027_10008574_pt1 | contig 14857 bp, 10 predicted proteins | sample 712E1DmetaG_FD_121300 | JGI IMG/M metagenome (GOLD analysis project Ga0182027, IMG submission 121300) | Permafrost microbial communities from Stordalen Mire, Sweden - 712E1D metaG (Illumina Assembly) | ecosystem: Environmental > Terrestrial > Soil > Wetlands > Permafrost | place: Sweden... | reverse complement strand
TTGTTTGGTGGCTCGTGTGCGTGTTGGTCGTGGGATTGTTCGCCGGGATGGCTGAGCAGGGCGTAACCGAGCTGACCGGCAGGACGGCGGCCGGTAATCACTACAACCTCCTGGTCCGGGGATTTCAGCATGGACAGCTGAGCCTCGACAAGGCGGCCCCGCCACAGCTGGCGACGCTGGCCGATCCGTATGATCCGGTGGCAAATGAGCGCTACCGCATGGGGTACGAGTTGCACGACATGACCTATTACAAGGGCCGGCTGTACCTCTACTTCGGAGTTGCGCCTGCCCTGCTGCTCTTTTGGCCGTGGGCCGCTCTGACCGGGCATTATCTGTTCCACCACCACGCGGTGGCGATCTTTTGCGCGCTCGGGTTCCTGGCGGGCGCGGCGTTGCTGCGCGCCGTGTGGCGACGCTATTTCTCCGAAGTCAGTGTGGCGGTGATGGCGGCCGGGGTCCTGGCTTTGGGTCTGGCGACCGGCGTGCCGATCTTGCTCCAACGGGCGGAATTCTGGGAGGTGGCGGTCAGCTGTGGCTGGGCTTTGGGAATACTCGCGTTGGGTGCGATCTGGCGGGCGGTGATTGACCCCGGACGGCGGGTGTGGTGGGTGGCCGCGGCGAGCCTGGCGCTGGGCTTTGCGGTCGGAGCGCGACCGTTCCTGCTGCTCGGCGCGCCGATTCTGTTGGTGCCGGCCGTCATTGAGTGGAACGAGGTTTCGGCCACCGACCGGCGGCGGTTGCCCTGGGAGGCGGTGGCGGCGGCGGTGCTTCCGATCGCGCTCTGTGGGCTCGGGTTGATGATCTACAACGAGCTGCGCTTCGACAGCCCCTTCGAGTTCGGCCAGCGGTACCAGTTGGCCGGTGACCGCCAGGACAATATCCAACATTTCAGCCTGCGTTTTCTCTGGTTCAATTTCTGCGTCTACTTTCTGGAGCCAGTCCGGTGGACCTGGGAGTCCCCTTTCGTGAGCGATATTGCGACGCCAGCGGTGCCGGCAGGTCATGCTGACATCGAAGATCCCTTTGGCATCCTGAGCAATATTCCGATCGTCTGGTTTGCGTTGGCCGCGCCGCTGGCCTGGTGGGGCCGCGCAAAGGAAGATCGCGCCCGATTGCGCGGATTTCTGGTGGCGGTGGCGATAATGTTCGGGGTCTGTGCGGGGGTTCTGAGCCTGTTCTATGGCACGTGCAGCCGCTACGAGGTGGAGTTTCTTCCCACGCTGGTTTTCCTGGCGGCCGTCGGAATCTTGTCGGTGGAGCGTGTGCTGGCCTCGCGCCCGCGCTGGCGCGTGACGGCCCGGGTTGTCTGGGTGGTCCTGCTCGTCTTCTCTGTGGGATTCAACCTTCTTGAGGGAATCGATCATTATGCGGTGCAGCGTTGCCGGTTGGGCAATCGGCTCGATGCTGCGGGACGGTTTTCGGATGCGATCTCGCAATATCGGGCGACCTTGCGGGTCAAACCCAGCTACGTCGAAGGTCACAGCAGCTATGGCAACGTCCTGCGCCAGGTAGGCCGGATGCCTGAGGCGATCGCTGAATGCCGGAAGGCGCTTCAACTCGATCCGAATTACGCGCGAGCGCACAACAACCTGGCCAATGCGTTGCTGGATAGCGGCAAGGTCGAGGAGGCGATCGAGCACTACCATGAGGCGCTGCGACTCAGGCCGAAGGACCCGAAAATGCACTTCAATCTGGGCAACGCCTGGTTCAAGACGGGCCGGGATGCGGATGCAATTCAGGAATATGAAACTGCGTTGCGGCTCAGTCCGGACGATGAGGAGGCGCACTTCAACCTCGGCAATGTTTTCCTGAAAGACCGACGGAACGAGGAGGCTATTGTGCAATATGCGGCCGCGGTGCAGCTCAAGCCGGATTACGCGGAGGCGCGCAATAACCTCGGCAACGTGCTGCTCGAGGTGGGCCGGACGGCGCAAGCAATCACCCAGTTGGAAGCGGCGGTGCGCAGCCGGCCGGGCTATGCCCCGGCCTACAATAGCTTGGGCGCGGCGTTATTTCGTGTGGGGCGCTTCCGGGAAGCGCTCGCGGAGTTCGCTGCGGCGTTGCGCATAAATCCGGATTTTGTGGAGGCCCGTCAGAATCTCGGGAATGTGCTGGCCCAGTTTCCGATGGAAAGTGAGCAGCCCGCGGAACTGCAGCCTGAGCAGAACTCACTCCACAGAAGGTAACGGAGGAAACGGAGAGAGCGAGCCAGGGAGAAATCCTCTCTCTGTGATCACATCGTCTTCGTGCCCTGCGTTGCCTGTGAATTGATCCGGGTCTGGTTCTTGTTCCGCCACCGCAGAAGATGCGCGGTCCAGACCGTGACCCGGGCGCATTTCCCGATTGACGGTTGATTGCAGATCTGGCCGAAAGTGGCACGGGCGGCCTGCCGGCCATAGCGCCTGGGCGAAGGCCGGTCTCGCCCGTGGGTTGGAGAGACCTCCTGACATGGGCAGATGCCCATGCCACTCTGCTGGCCAGGAGAGGACAACCGTCAATCGGGAGATGTGCCCCATCATGACCCGTCATCGGAGGCCGAGGCTTGCGGGAAAATCGTTATTGGTTACCCTTTGGCGCCATATGGGCTCGAAATCTTCCACCGTGGGGCGGCATTTTTGCTGATTGGTTTCACGCGATGACTCGAGCGCCAATACCCTAACGACTGAAAACCCTGGAAACACCATGCGCAGATTCATTTCGACCCTCATGTTTGTCGCGTTCGTCCTTGTCGGGGCGATGCCGCTTGCGGCGCAGCAGAAACGTCTCAGTCCCCACGAAACGATCAGCAAGGTGATCGACGGAAACCGCATCACGATTGTCTACGGGCGGCCGTATTCCAAGGATCCTAAGAGCGGGGAGATCCGCAAGATCTGGGGATCGCTCGTGCCCTTCGACAAGATCTGGCGCACCGGTGCGGACGAGGCCACGCTGCTCATTACGCAGAAACCGATCGTTCTCGGCGGGGCGACCATCCCCGCCGGCGCATACACCCTGTTTACGCTTCCGCAGGCCGATGGTTCGGCGAGATTGGTCGTAAACCGCCAGCTCGGGCAATGGGGCATGCAATACGACGAGAAGCAGGACCTCGTCCGGGTCGACTTGAAGAAACAGGCGTCGGAGGCGCCGGCGGACCAGTTTACAATGGCTATCGAGAAAGGCGCGGATGGCGGCGGCGTGCTCAAGCTGATCTGGGAGGACACGCAGTACGCGGTGCCCTTCACGGTGCAGAAATAGGCTCCGGCGGGACCCTGCCCGCCGTTGCCTATTTCTAAACGAACCCGGAGGACTCTGAAATTCCTCCGTCAGAATGCTGATGTCATCTGTTAAATGACAAAGGGCGAGAGGAGGCAGGGAAAGGTTGTGTCGATGGCGAAACGTGCAACCGGGGGTCGCTGACCCCGGCCCGGCCTCCCCGAGGCCGGCTACAACGCAGGCGTTGCGGGGACTCGTTGGTCACGTAATACGTTACCGACTTCCGGCCTCACCGAGGCCGGCGAGAACGCCGGCGTTGCTTCTTGTGCCCGGGTGCCCCGAGTCCGACGGGATCCTACGCGCAGACGCGCCGGTAGAGCTCGACGTAGCGCGGAACGATGCGGTCGGCGGAGAATTGTTCTTGTGCCCGCGTGCGGGCCGCCTGTCCCATCGCCACCCGGCGGACGGGATTGTCGAGCAGATGTTGCACTGCTCGCGCAAGGGCGTCGACGTCGCCCGCGGGGACGAGCAAACCGCTGACACCGTCCTCCACGACTTCCGGGATTCCGCCGACCCGGGTCGCCACGCTCGGGCAGCCGAAACACATCTCTTCAAGGATGGCCAGGCAGAAGCTTTCATTGTCGGAGGTGTAGAGTCCGAGATCGGCCGCTTGCAAAAAGTTTTCCACGTCAGGAACCCGTTCGCGCACGATCACCCGGTCCTCCAGGTGGAGACGGCGGACCTGGTCCGCATGGGGCCCGAAGTCAGCGCCCGCGAGGATCACCAGCTTGAACGCCTCGCGTGGGCGCAACCGGGCGACGGCCTCGAGCAGGACGTCGATGCGTTTGAGCGGGCGGAGATTCGAAAGGTGCATCACGAGTGTCTCATTGCCGAGGCCAAGTTCGCGGCGCACGTCCTCCCGCGAGCGTCCCGGGACCCGCGGCGTGAAGAAATTGTGGATGACATCAATCGGCTGGTCGACGGCCAGCAGGCGCCGGGTCTCGTCGCGGAGCCACTCGGAGACGGTCGTGATGGCGTCCGAACAGGCGAGCGCATGGCGGATCGCCGGGCCATAACCGGGATCGCAGCCCAGCAACGTGGTATCCGTGCCATGCAGCGTCGTCACCACCCGTGGGCGTTGATCCGTGGGCAGCATCGATTGTGCAAGAATCGCAGCCGTGGCATGAGGCACGGCGTAATGAACATGGAGGACATCGAGGTGGTGATCGCGGCTCACCTCTGCCATTTTGACGGACAAGGGCAGCGTGTAGTCGGGGTATTTGAACAGTCCGTAGTTGCTGATCACCACCGGATGGAAAAAGAGGCGCGGGGCGCCGACTGGCATCCGAAATGGCGGCTCGTAGCTGATGAAATGGACTTCGTGGCCGCGTTGGGCCAGTTCCTCCCCCAGGGCCGAGGCGAGCACGCCGCTTCCGCCGACGGATGGATAACAGGTGATGCCAATGCGAAGCAGTCGTTCGTGGATCATGTCATTCTCGATCGCCCTTCGGATTCGGTTCAAGGTCGGATTGCAGGGGCCTGCTTGCAGGCGATGCGCAACAGAACCCGTGGGCCGCGGAAGGAATCGCCTGCAAGCAGGCTCCTACAACCGGCTCGTCTGTCATCTGTTTCATCATGCACGTGGATCAATTTCAGAAGCGCCGCGCAGCGCGGCCGAGCTGGGTCAGTGAGGCGACGACGAGCGGATCGTTCGGGAACAAGGGCATGGCGAAATCGACGCCGCACCGCCGGCCGTTCAACCTGGCGCGGTCGAGCTGGAATTCGAGGTAGTTCCGGGTTTGGGCCTGCGAGGCGTGGGCGGCCATCGCATTTTTCCAGGCCTCCATGACGGCCGGCGCGGAGAGATCAAAGAACACCGGCGACTTGTCCGCCGCCTCAGCCTCGAGCGTAACGGCGTAGAAAAGGAGATGCCCGATGGCGCAGGCGGGACGGGCGGCGAGTTCCTTGATTCCGCCGTAGCGCGCGAGGCGGGCCGCGTCGCGCACAAGCCGGCCGAGGACGGCGTGATCCGGGTGTTGGTTCTTCACGGGGGTGGGGGCGAGCACGATCTGTGGACACACCCGGCGGATGATCGCGGCCAGCTTTAGGGCGGAGGCCACGCTCGCCTCGAAATGCGCATCGCCGCCGAGGTCGATGAACTCGATCGTCGCTCCGAGCAGCCGGGCGGCCTGCTTCGCCTCCTTGGTACGCTGAGCCGGGGTGCCGTTGGTGGCGGATTCGCCTCGGGAGCAGACCACGAAATGGGCGGAGCTGCCGCCCTGGGTCTCGTGGGCGACGATGCCTCCGCACCCGAACTCGATGTCGTCTGGATGCGCGCCGAATGCGAGGAGTGCTATCGCGTCAGCCTTCATATTTCATGGCGCGACTGATGCCGCAACCAAAGGCGGAGGGCGAGCCTCCGGGGATTGGAATGATCTCATATTATCGGTCTCTCGGCGTGATCGACGTGCTGGGAGGTTTGAGTCGGCTCATGGACACGATTCCATTAGGTAAGTGGTGTAGGAAGCCCGCTCGCGGGCGATCTTCCCCCCCTGAATCCTCCTTCGCACGGCCTACGGAGGACAGGTCGCGAGCAAGCTCGCTTCCTACAATTTGCATAGAGACGGCTTAGGTAAAGGCTTCATCGGAGCGGTCGATCGTATCGCGAGGAAGGAAAATGACGCCGGGCGCCTCCTCGGGATGTAAATAGGCCTGTTCGCCGAGGCCGGCGACGTAATGGGTGCAATGCACCACGGATTGCATCCAGACCAGGCGGGTGTCGCGGGTGGGGCTGACCTGTTCTTTCGTGAAGTCGGTGAGCGGCAGGTCGACGAAGGCATTGCCGCCTTCATGCAGCCGCAAGGCGCCGGCGGCCGGACGCGCGCGCACGATCTCGCCCTGGTAGGGAACGTCGACAAAAAAGTCCGTTACGTCGCAGGCGGTGCGGCGGATGGCCGGATCGCTCGAGCGCACCACCCGGACGCCGTCGAGCAGGCCCATGCGGCGATACATTTCGAGACAGAAGTCGGCCACCGTGTTGGCAGGATTGGTGCGAAAAGCCTCGACCCATGGCTCGTCGACATAGACGGGCAGCTGCCGTGCGGTGCGGTCGCGCCAGCCGGCGGGCACGCGCTTCAGGAAAAGCGGCGAGAATTTCCGCTGGAGCTTGTTTTCGAAGGTAAAATTGAGCGGCACGGCCACACCGGTCCGGCGATCGCGCAGGATGGTTTGTGTCTCGCGGGAGTCGTGGTCGCTGTCGTGGCAGAAAAAGACCATCTCGCCTCCGAGTTCCGCCTGGAGCCGCCGCGCGGTGCGGATCTTGGAAACCAAGAACCGGCGGGGAAAGAAACCGCAGGGCTGCTGACCGAAACAGATCACGGGGCTCATGTTGATGCGCTGACGGAACCCGCTGCCTCGCGAGACCTGAGGACGACCTGGAGGATCAGGCTGAACAGGACGCAGGCGGCGCAACCGATGAAGTTATACCAGAGGTAGCTGATGTTGAGCGTGAAATAAAGGCCGAAGACCAGCACCTGGGCGCTCAGCGCAGCCCAGAAAACCGCGGTGCCCCCAACGCGCCGGAGGAAGAACGCCACCAGGAAGAGGCCGAGCACCACGCCGTAGAAGACGGAACCGAGAATGTTGACCGCCTGAATGAGGTTCTCCACCAGATGGGCGAACAGGGCGAATGCGAGCGCGACGAGACCCCAGAAGGCGGTGAACCATTTGGACGCGGTGACATAGTGCGCATCGCTTGCCTCGCGCCGGACCACATGCCGGTAGAAATCGATGGTGGTGGTCGCTCCGAGCGCGTTGAGCTCGGAAGCCTTGGAGGACAGCGCGGCGGCAAAGATCGCCGCGACGAGCAGACCGATCACCCCGTGCGGCAGCTGGGCGAGCACGAAGGTGATGAACACGTAGTCGGAATCGTTCGTGCTCGTCCGCGGATCGGCGGCGTGCAGCACTTTCTTGGTCTCGGTGCGGATGGCCTCGCTACGGGCCTGTGCTGCGATGGCGGCGGCGCGCGCAGCGGACGCCGCTTGCGGATCGCCGGCGTGCCGGGCGTCGAGCCAGACGTGGATCGACTGCTGCTTCTCCGCGTGGACCGCGGCAAAGTCCGCCGCGAGTGCGCGCAGGCGGGCGCCGGCGGCCTGGTCCGCCTGCGACTTCCAGGCGACTTCGTTGAAGAACACCGGCGGTTGCTCGAACTGGTAGAAAACAAAGACCAGTGCGCCGAGCAGCAGGATGAAGAACTGCATCGGGATCTTGCAGACCGCATTGAACATCAGTCCCAGCCGGCTCTCCCGCAACGATGCGCCGTGGAGGTAGCGCTGGACCTGGGATTGGTCGGTGCCGAAGTACGACAGCGACAGGAACAACCCGCCGAGCAGGCCGGACCAGAAGGTGTAGCGCCGGTTGACGTCGAGGGAGAAATCCACCGCCTCCAGTTTCTTGAACCCGCCGGCCACGGTAAATGCATCGGTCAGGGTGAACCCGGCGGGCAGCCTCACCAGCAGCACGATAAACGCGGTCACCATGCCGCCGAAGATCAGCGCCAGCTGGTATTTTTGCGTGAGGGTCACCGCTTGGCTGCCGCCCATCACGGTGTAGATGATCACCAGCAGCCCGCTCAGTACGATGGTGAGATCCAGCCGCCAGCCGAAGACAGTCGAGAGCACAATGGCCGGCGCGTAAATGGTGATGCCGGCGGCGAGGCCGCGCTGCAGCAGAAACAACGCTGCGCCGAGCAAACGCGTTTTGCCGTCGAACCGCCGCCCGAGAAACTCATAGGCCGTGTAGACGTCAAGCCGCCGATAGAGGGGCAGGAAGACCGCGGCCACGATGATCAATGCGAGCGGCATGCCAAAGTAGTTCTGGACGAATCCGAGGCCGCTTTCATAACCCTGTCCGGGGGTAGACAGGAAGGTGATCGCACTGGCCTGGGTCGCCATGACCGAGATTCCGATGGTGGCCCACCGCGTGGTCCGATCGCCCTTGAAATAGGTGGACAGACTTCGTGCGCCCCGGGTTCGCCAGATGCCGTAGACGGCGATTCCGACCATGGTTCCAAACAGAACGAGGTAGTCGAGCAGGCTCATGTAAAAAGCCGCTCGAAGACGACCATCAGCACCACCCAAACCACAAAGCAGCCGAGCACGAACAGGTAAACCCACCGCCAGCTGTGGAGCCCGGGGAGTCCCGTCGCAGTGTCGTCGACGGGCGTGACGGGTGGATCAGGTGGATGGGGGGGATTCATTCAGGCTACCTCGAACATCCCGGACCTTGCTCCGGCTTGGTTGTAAATGTGAGCGAAAGAGAATCTCCGGGGAGCGCCTGCGTCCCGCAGGCTGCCAACGGCGTCTCGCCGTCGGTTTCAAAGGCGTCGGCGGGACGCCGATGCCAGCACCCGAGACGGGTGCGCTCCTCTAACCGAAGCAGACTCTCTGCTTGCATGGGTTTGATCAAATGCCGCCAGAGCTTGCTCGGGAAGCCTTCATCTTCCAAGCGAGACAATGTTGGCGAAAAGCCGGTACGCGCCGGGTACGCCCGCGGGAAGCTGGCGGAACCACGCGAGTCCGGTGTAGACAAAATGACCTTTTCCGTAGGAGGCGACCAGCAAACCGCCTTTCATCGGAGCCTCCCCCGGATCATTGCAGGCGAGGATCGGGACAAGATGGTCGTCCCACTTATTGGGGAAATACAGTCCGCGCTCCTGGACCCAGCCATCAAAGTCGGCCGCCGTGATCTGATTTGGGACGTGCAGCACCGGATGGTCCGGCGCGAGGAACGTGATGGCGGCAGTTTCATCGGTCACCCGGTCCGCCGAGAGCTGCAGCGGGAAGGGCGCCAGCGGCGTGTCCTTCAAGCCGTTCGGATTGTTGTACTGCACGATCAGGTTGCCGCCGGCTTCGACGTACGCGAACAGGGCTGGCAATTGCGCGGCGAGGTCCTTGCGGACGTTGAACGCGCGGATGCCGATCACGACTGCATCCAGGCTCTGCAAACGGTCCGGCGTCAGGTCGGCGCTCTGGAGGGTGGAAACGGTGTACCCCATCTCTGTCAGGGCTTCGGCCACGCTGTCGCCGGCCCCGGGCACATAGCCAACGTTCCGGCCGCGGATGGACAGGCCAAGGCTCACGATCTTGCAGCGGGCAGCGGGTTGCAGGAGCAGGGGCGCAAGATGTGCGTAATTGATTTCCACCCGCTGGTTGCCATAGGTAATTCCGTCAATCTGGGCGTTGGCGGCGAGGCTCCCGCTGGCGGACTGCGCCGGCGCGGTCACCATGAAACGGAGTTGCGCCTGCCCGCCTACCATCGCGATCCGGAACGTCTGGGCCGCGGGCGCGATGGTCCAGCCCGCGGGAGCTGCCAACCGCAGTTCACCCGCCACGTCAGGACGGAACGCGGTTACCTCGACTTCCACCGACCGGGTCGTACCCGGGGCGAACAGCCGCACGTCCGAGACGAATTTCAACGCCACCGGGGCGATCACTTCGAGACGGCGCCGGGTTTCCCCGTGCGCGGTGTCGCTGACAACCTGCACCGGCTCGTCCGGAATCACGAGGGTTTGGCCGCCGACTTCGAAGATCTGTTCAACGGGAAAGGAGGGGGGATTCTCCGGCCGGCCGATGAGTTCGGCCTCGTCGACGCGAAACACTCCGGCAGACGGCTCAGCGCGCAACCAGTACGGCTGGCTCAAGCGGGCGCTGGCGGGCAGGATCTCGGTGGCGGTGCGTACAGCGGGCTCGCCGGGATGCAGTTCCACCGGTTTGCCGGCCGGCGACGTGGAACCTGGATAGCGGACTCCCATCCAGCGGACAGGCACGTGCGATTGCACGGTAGCGGTATGGCGCAGGTTCATGCCCTCACCGGGGACGACTTCGGCATTTGGCACCGCTGTTTCGACCGAGAGTCCGAGGCAGGCTTGCAGGATTCGGTCCAATTGCCCGCGCTTTTCATCTACCACGGGATCGCGGGCGATTGCAGCCAGCTGGTTTCGCAAAGTGAGTAGCGCCGGCACGCTCGCCGCCGGATCTTTCGGATCGAACCGCCCGATGATCTCATCGGCCGCCTGCCCGACAGGGGCGCCCCCGGGCACGCGCGCCCAGGTCGTGTCGACGCCGTCAAGAATATCCTTGGTTGCCGGTTCTCCGTCGAGCAGGCGGAACAACTCGGGCCGTGGACCGGTAGCAGAACCGTTGAATTTGTCGAACCCCTGGGTCTTGTGCATGGACCGGCTGCGGACGGCGATGGCGGCGAACGACTCGCCGGTCACTGAATCATCGCCGCCGGCGTCAATCTGGAAGAAGCCGGCTTCGGTGGGCGCGATACCACCCGGTCGCCAGGCATTCCACAGGATGCGTTTGGGCTGCCACGGAGTGAGGGTGGCGAGCTGCTCGGGGAAAGACTTGGGATCGCCCGCGAGTTTGAATGCATCCAGCGCCAGCACGGCCGACGCGGTGTGGTGACCATGCGTTCCGCCGGGCTCGGTGGGAAAACGGGTGATGACAACATCGGGGCGGAACTGACGAATCACCCGCACGATGTCGCCCAGCACCTGCCGTTCGTCCCAGAACCGAAGCGTTTCGCGGTAATCCTTGGAAAATCCGAAATCGATTGCGCGAGAGAAGAACTGCCGGCCGCCATCGATGCGGCGGGCGGCCAGCAATTCCTGGGTGCGGATGACGCCCAGTTCCTCGCTGAGCTGGGGCCCGAGAACGTTTTGCCCGCCGTCGCCGCGCGTCAGCGAGAGGTAAGCGGTACGGTAATGACGGCCGCGCGCCAGGTAGGCGATGAGCTGCGTGTTCTCGTCGTCGGGATGTGCGGCGATGTACAGGACGCTGCCCAGTTCGCGAAAACTGCGCAGGTCCTGCAGGATGGCGCCAGAGGACTCCGGAGCCGGCGCGCCCGCGGCGGACAGGAAGGCCGCCAGCCCCGTTGCGCTGACGGCCAGTCCGCGGCCAAGGAGCCTCAACCGGCTCGTCAACGCAGCGCGTTCAAGGGTTATTCGGGCGGCCATTATTTATTCAAGCTGGCGATGAGCGCCTCGTTCGTTTTCGCCAGCCCATCATCGGAGGGGTCGGCTGCACAGGAAAGTTTGGCCGCAGCGATCGCTCCCGGTTTGTCACCCAATTTGGCGAGGAGGCACGCCTTTTCATAGATCACCCAGCCAGACTTTGGGTTTTGGGCGATCCCCTGGTCGGCCCACGCCACCGCTTTCTGCAGGGCCACGCCGTTCATGATGCAGAACTCGAGGGCGTTGTAGTAGAAACCGCCCGACTTCTGCCCCGCCGTTGCCAGGGCTGCTTCGATCTGGGCCAGAGCCTTGTTGATGGCCTCGAACTCAAGCTTCACTGGAACCCTGGTCTTCTCCCAGATCAGATTGAGCGTGGCCGACTCGGTGCGGATATCGTTGATGTCGATCGTGAAAGTCTCCACCGGATCGGCGAGCTTCACCGCCGTGGCCGGGATGCGGACGAGATCGTTCTTCTGATCGTAGCCATAGGCGCCCCACAGCGAGGTGTCCTTGTACACGATGATGGTCCACTCATGTTCGCCCGGAATCGTGTAGAGGGCATAGGCGCCCGCTGGAATCTCCGTGCCGTTGAGTTTCACCGGTGTGCTGAACGTGATCTTCGTCGATTCGTTGGCGCCGGTGCGCCAGACGCTGCCGAATGGGATCATCTTGCCGAAGATTTCCCGCCCTTTGACGCCGGGGCGCGAATACACGAGATCGATGTCCGTGAGGCCGACGTTCTGTTTCAAGGTGACGGTCGGACTGAGCTTGGGCAGTTGGACTTTCGGATCTTGGGCGAAGAGCCCGGCCGTGAGGGTCAGGGCCGAGATGAAGCACAGGCAATGGCGATTCATGGGTATCAATGAGGGTTGAAGGATTGACGCTTGGTCATCCTTGGGGATGAAGGGTTAACGCCTTCTATTGTCGTGATCCCGGCAAGTGTGACATGTCACTTCAAGCTGGCGATCAACGCCTCGTTCAAATGGGTGTATTCGTCCTTTTCAGGACCGGTGTTCTTGGCGACGAGATCAATCGATGCCTTGGCTGCCGCGATCGCGCCGGCTTTGTCGCCCGTTTTTGCGAGCAGACGTGCCTTGTGGTAGAACAGCCAGAAGGCCGTGGGCTGCTCGGTGATCGCGGCATCCATCCATCCGGCCGCCTTCTTCAAATCGAGATCGTGGTTGAGATAGAACATGGCGGCTTCGGCATAGGGTTTCTTGCCAGCCGCTGCCATCGCCGCGTCGATTTGGGCGAGGACTTTCGCCGTTACTTCCACGGTGATTTTCACCGGCGCGCATGTTTTCTCCCAGATCAAATCGAGTGTGGCGGAATCGTCGCGAATGTCATTCACGTCGATCGTGAACGTCTCGACCGGATGTTCCAGGGCCACCGGCGAGACCTTGACGCGCAGGACGTCGTCCTTGGGGTCATATTTGTAGGCGCCCCATTGCTTGAAGGCCTTGTTGATGATCACGGTCCACTCCTCCCGGCCGGGAATGGCGAAAAGCCCGTAGGTGCCCGCAGGAATCTCGGTGCCGTTCAGTTTGACGGGCGTGCTGAACGTGATCTGGGTCGCGGCGTTTGCGCCTGCGCGCCAGACCTGATCGTACGCTACCAGGCCGCCGAAAATCGCGCGACCCTTCGCGCCCGGGCGGGAGTAGGTGATCTCGATGTCGGTGAAGCCGACGCGTTGCTTCAGGGTACAGGCCGGGCTGGCGGCTGGAACGTCGATCCGGGGCGCTTGCGCGAAACCGATGGAGATGACGGCGAGGGTGGACGCGAGGACGAGGACGGGGCGGAACAGGCGGGTTTTCATGAGGCTGGGCGAATCAGGGTTTCAGGACGTGTTTCAAAATGCCGATTTCTCAAATGGTCACCCCGGGCCGGAGACGGATCCACAGGGATCGTCCGGTCGAAGAGCAAGAATTGGAGAAGATTGGGGCAGGAATAATAACACCTGCAAGCGGGGGAAGCCCTTCAAGAAATCTGCCGATGGATCTCTGGATTGTCGTTGGTTCAGGAGATTTGCCGTGTGTAGCGCAGGCATCCAAGCCTGCGACGCCGGGAATGGTGATCTGCGAACGGAATCTGCTGCTGGCGCCCGGCTGAAGCTCATGATTTGAATCATCTCCAATTAATCACGTTCCAGCGAAAAAGCGAAGAGGATCCCTGGAAGAGGCGAAACATCCGCACAGGGATTGCCTGCGTGGCCCGGATGGTTACTCATCGACGGCCATGCGCTTCATCGCATGCTTCCTGGCGTTTGCTCTCGCTGCATTGCTCATCCAGGCGACCGAAACCAAACCCGCAACCACCATGACGAATTCAACGTCTGTTTCCGTGCGCGATCCGCGGGTCGCGTACATGGGCCGCGTGGCCTTTGTCGGCGACGAGGCCGTGATGGGTTTTCCAGGTATCACGATACGGTTTGTCTATCGCGGGCCGGCACCGGTGATCCGTCTTAAGGCGGACTCGGAGAACTGTAATTTCAACCTCGCGTGCAACGGGTGGGATTCCGTCGTCATTCATCTGACGCCGGGCGAGAATGAGATCGCGCTGCCCACGGGCCCGGCGCCGGCGGGCGGATGGCTGGTCGAGTTGGTGCGCCGCAACGAGGCTTGGCAGGGGATTGCGGCGTTCCAGGGGTTGGTGCTGCCTCCCGGCTGCGAATTGCTGCAGCCCCCTGCCTGGTCCGCGCGCAAGCTGATGTTCATCGGCGACTCGATCACCGGCGGGGAGTGCGTCGAGCGGTTTCCGCCCGAGAGCCTCAACACTCCGCGAACAGCCAACGCAGCCCGATCCTTTGGTATGTTGCTCGGGCGCTGGCTGACGGCGCAGGTTCACCTCGTCAGTTGCGGCGGACGCGGCATCATCCGCGACTGGACGGGCAAGACTGATGGCATCAATGCGCCCCAGTTCTTCCAGCTTACCCTGCCCGACGATCCCGCCGCGCGGTGGGATCATGCCGCCTACGTGCCGGACGCGGTGGTGGTCAGCCTGGGGCAGAACGATTTCAGCAAGGACCGTCCGGACGAGGCTATGTATCAGAAGGCCTATGACGATTTCGTGGGCGAAATCCGCGCGGCCTATCCCCGCGCAGCCATCGTGCTGGCCGAGCTCTCACTCTTCAACGGCGCCCCGGGCACGTCTGACCGGATGAAACGCGACCAGTTGTGTCGGGTGATCGAGGCGGTGGCGGCGGGGCGGCGGGCGGCAGGCGACGAACGGGTCGTTGCGGCCCCGGTTGGATATTACCCCGGAACCCCGACCAACGCGCACCCCGTGGCGTTCCAGCACGAACAGATCGCGCTCGAGCTGCTCGTGCCCATCCGGACGCTCACGGGCTGGTAGCGCCTGGGCCGGGCAGGCCGCAAGCGCCAATGCTCGTTTTGAGCATCCAGATCCAACCCCAGACCATTTTACAGGAGACCGCAGAAGGATCCTAACGGAGGATCCTAACGGGGTCAGGAGGATCCTAACGGGGTCAGGGCTTGGGGTTTGGGGTTGGCTGGAGGGCCGGATGGCGAGAGAGGAATCTGATGGCGCGCCCGCTGAGATTGGAATCTGAAGGGGGGATCTACCATGTCCTGAACCGGGGCAACTACCGGTCGGACCTGGCCACCTCGGGGAAATCGGCCGACTGGAAGA
>Ga0182027_10008573_pt1 | contig 14860 bp, 17 predicted proteins | sample 712E1DmetaG_FD_121300 | JGI IMG/M metagenome (GOLD analysis project Ga0182027, IMG submission 121300) | Permafrost microbial communities from Stordalen Mire, Sweden - 712E1D metaG (Illumina Assembly) | ecosystem: Environmental > Terrestrial > Soil > Wetlands > Permafrost | place: Sweden... | reverse complement strand
TTTTTTCGCTCATTTCAGTTTTGATATTAAAATATTTTTAATTACCGTAGTATCTAGTTTTTGCTTGGCTTCTCTCATGACTTGTCCGATTAAAAACATTACGACATTTGTTTTTCCTTTTTTATAATCCTCAACAGCCTTTGTATTTGCTGCTATAACTTTATTGATAATTTTTTCAAGCGCCTCGTCGGAAATTGAGATTGTTTGTTTGGCAGAAACTATTTTTTTAATTAATTCTGCAGGCAACACGTCGTTAATATTAGTTTTTCGATTAATAATCTCGTTGGCAATTTGTTTTGGATTGAGATTATGTTTTTTTCCAACTATAACCGCTTCTTCGAAATAATCTGCCATTAATTTTTCCCTGGTTAAAATTTCAGCATCATAATCTGTCAAATTAAATTCCTTTTTAAATCGTTCTGATTTAGCGTTAGGTGTCTCCGGCATTTGGGATTTAAGTTTTTCAATCTGAGAATCGGACAAAATTACCGGCGGAATATCGGGCTCAGGGAAGTATCGGTAGTCATTGGCTTCTTCTTTAACTCTTTGGGAGACTGTTTTATTTTTTGTTTCATTCCAACCTCTGGTTTCCTGGATCGGAAGTTCGCCGGTGTCTAGGATTTCTGTCTGTCTTTTAATTTCAAATTCGATGGCTTTTTCGACAAACCGGAAAGAATTAATATTTTTCACCTCAACTTTATATTTAGGCAATCCGGTTTCGCCTTCTTTACGAAGCGAAATATTCGGTTCAAGGCGCATATTTCCTTCTTCCATATCGGCATTAGAAACGCCAAGATAGCGCACAATTTGCTGCAGTTTTTTCAGATATTCAACCACTTCTTTGGCATTTTCAAATTCCGGTTCGGTGACAATTTCAACCAACGGCACTCCCGAACGGTTAAAATCGATTAGTGAATCCTGATTTTGATGGGTCAGTTTGGCCGTATCTTCTTCCATATGCACTCTAGTTATCCCAATTTTCTTGCCGCTAGAAAGCTCTATGGAGCCTTTTTGACAGAAAGGTTGATCGTATTGACTGATCTGATATCCCTTTGCCAGATCCGGATAGAAGTAGTTTTTGCGGTCAAATTTTGAAAAATTCGCAATCTTACAATTTAAAGCCAGACCGATCATGACACACCAATCGATGGCTTTTTTGTTGGGAACAGGCAGCGCACCGGGTAATCCCAAACAAACAGGGCAGGTATGCGTATTTGGTTTTTGACCGAAATAATCCGCAGAACACCCGCAAAACATCTTTGATTTCGTCTTCAGTTCAACGTGCACCTCAAGTCCGATGACTGGTTTGTAGTTCATAAATTTGCCCTTTGCCTGTAAAACGGCTTTTGCTGTTCATATTTATAGGCGACATTCAAAATTAAGCTTTCTGCAAATTGCGGTCCGATAACTTGCATACCGATTGGAAGATTATCTCTTGAGAATCCGCAAGTTATGTTTATTCCCGGAAGGCCCGCGATGGACGATGGTTCCACCAAAATATCAGCTAGCTCTCCGAACATAGGATTGTCTTTAGATGACCCTACAGGTAGTGCTGTTGACGGACTGGTTGGTGCGATAATAACATCGACATTTTCAAATGCTTCATTGAAATCTTTAACTATCAAAGTTCTAACTTGTTGAGCCTTTTTATAATAAGCATCATAGTATCCCGCTGATAATGCGTAAGTACCGAGCATTATCCTTCTCTTTGCTTCCTCGCCAAAATATTCTCTTCCATTTCCGTAGCGAATTCCGTCATATCTTGCCAAGTTTGAGGACACTTCCGCTCTTTGCAGAATTGTATAAACAGCGATCGATGAACTTGGGTCAAAAAGTTTAATATTTTTAATTATCGCGCCTTCTTTTCCAAACAATTTTAAAGCCTCATGAACTTTTAATACCACATCCTCGTCAACGCCTTTAAAATAATCATCAGAAATACCAATCCTTAACCCCTTAATGTTTTTATCTAAATTCTTCGTGTAGTTTTCAATTTTTTTTGGAGAAGTTGTTGCATCTTTTTGGTCATGCCCAGCCAAGATATTCAACAACAGAGCGCTATCCTCAACTATTTTTGTGATTGGACCGGGGGAATCCAGCGACGATGCCATTGCGATAACACCATATCGACTGACTCTTCCATAGGTTGGCTTAAGTCCGACCGTACCGCACCATGATGCTGGCTGACGAATGGATCCGGCAGTTTCAGAACCAATTCCCAACAATGCTTCATCGGACGCAACGCTTGCAGCAGCACCTCCGGATGATCCGCCGGGAAGTCTCTTTAGATTCCATGGATTTTTTGTGGAGCCAAAATCTGATGTTTCAGTCGAAGAGCCGTGAGCCCAAGCGTCCATGTTTGTTTTTCCCAAAATTATAGCTCCGGCATTTTTAAGTTTTTCTACAACAGTCGCATCATAGGGGGGAATAAAATTCTCTAAAACCTTACTTGATGCGGTAGTTAGAATTCCTATTGTGCAAAAGTTATCCTTAATAGAAATCGGAATGCCCAATAGTGGCTTAGCCTCCAAGACCTCGCCTTGCGAGGTTAAATCATCAGCTTTTTTGGCTGATTCCAATGCTTCTCTTTCAGTCACTGTTACGAAAGCATTTAATTTTGGCTCGATATTTTTTATTCGTTCAAGACAAGCCTTCGTAATCTCAACAGAAGAAAACTTTTTATTTTTTAATCCTTCCTTCGCTTCTTTAATTGTTAGTTGATTTAAATTCATTCGAGTATTGCTTTTACCTTAAAGAATCCATTGTGTTGCGATTTCGTATTTGATAAAGCTTCTGCTTGGGTAAGCGCAGGTTTTGCCTCGTCTTCTCTGACCACATTTTCAAGTCCGGTCACCTGCGATGTTGGTTCAATATTTTTTGTGTCAATGGAATTTAATTTATTTACATACGTAAGAGTCTCTGACAACTGTTTTTCAAATTTTTCTTTTTCCGAAGAATTAAGCGGAAGATTTGCCAATTTAGCAACGTGGTTAATATCTATTTTCATTTAATTATTATAGCTTAACTTTAAGCTTCTTGGCAATCGCATTGCGCGCTTGGGTCTCCAAGGAATCTTCAAGAGGGGAGAGGTTAATCCCCCTTCGCCAAGGCTTCGGAGGGCAAGTAGGGGAGTTGTACTTTTTTTCCAGAGCCAATTTGATTAGTAAATCCGCAAATGTAGGATTTTTTGGCAAAATCGGACCGTGCAGATATGTCCCGAAGCTATTTTTATAAACTGCGCCTTCGGTTTTATCAATTCCATTATTTCCAAATCCGTTAATTACTTTTCCAAATGGTTTAACTTTTTTTCCAAGATAAGTTCTTCCGCCATGATTCTCAAAGCCAACAGCAACAGTATTGGGTATTGAGTATGAGGTATTAAGTATTTCTATTGCGACGTTTCCTATTAATCTAGAATAATTTTCCCCCGGGTTTTCGGTGTGCAAATCCAGAATTTCCAAGCCCTTAATGATTGTCCCGTCGGCTTCCTTATAATATTTTCCCAAGAATTGATATGCTCCGCAGATGTAAAGTCCCGGAATTCCGTCTTCAATCAGTTGTCTTAACTTTTCCCGCTTTTTAAGTAGATCGTCTGCGACAATTTGCTGTTGTTCATCTTGAGCGCCACCCATAAAAAGAAAATCACATTGATCTAGTTGTTTGATATCAAAACCTGGATTTAACTTTAAAACTTCGGTCTGAATACCTCTCCACTGGCATCTTTTCTGATAAATAATTATATTTCCTCTGTCTCCATACGTGGACATAAGTTCAGGATATAACCAACCAATTGTTAAAGTTAAATTTTTCATAGTATTTTTTTGCCGGTTAAGATTTTTCTGACTTCCAACATTGCCGAATAAGTAGGGAGAATAAATAAGGTTTCATTTCTGACAGTCTTATCAAGGGCGAGATTTATCGCTTTTGCTAAATTTTCTTCTGTTTGAAATTTCTTAAACTCTGCGTATTTGAGTCTTAGCCCCATATCGAAAGTTCTGTCGCCCGAAACTGTTACGTTTTTAAATCTTGTTGCAAAATCCTCAAAATCAACGTCCCAAATCCAGGAAACATCTAAGCCGTCAGGTATCCTGTCATTTAAAATTATTAATAAATTTTTCGCTTTCAGATTAACAATTGTTTTTAAAGTTTCATTTAATCCGGTTGGATTTTTGGAAAGAAAGATCTGCACCTTTTTATTATTTATCTCAAGGATTTCCTGTCTGCCAAAAGCCGGTTCAAATTCTTGCAGGGCAGTTTTTATTTTTTCATCCTGAAGTTTTAAGCTTTTCCCTAAAAGAACCGCAGCGTTGGTGTTGTATTGATTGTAAACGCCCGACAATGGATAAAACGGAGCAGAAGTAAATATCTCTTTGGGATGTGAATATCCGCATTTCACGCAATTCCAGTTTCCCAGATGGGAAAAGTAAACTAAATTATAGTTTAATTTTGTTTGACATTTCGGACAATATGTGGAATCAGATGCATGTTGAGATTCTGAATCACCCTTTTTATTATTAAGGCCGAAATATAAAACTTTGGCTTTTGAATTATCTGCTAAATATGTTACCTGCGGATCATCGGCATTCAGAATAAGAGTGGTTTTTTGAGAAAGGTTTCGCATTGAGTCTCCCCATTTTTTCGCAATTGTGTTTACTTCGCCATACCGGTCTAATTGATCCCTGAATAAATTTAAAATTAGCAAATAATCAGGGCTAGGTATTTCTTTCAAAATTAAAGGTAGAGTGTTTTCATCTATTTCAAGAATCGCAAAATCCTTATTAATTTTTCCACTTAAATCGGAATTTAAGATTAAAGAAGATGCTATTCCGTTGAGTAAATTTGCTCCGGCAGTATTTTGAAAAACTTTTTTTTCATTCTTTTCCAGAATTGTCTGGATAAGTTTGCCGGTAGTGGTTTTGCCGTTTGTTCCGGCAATAAGAATAATTTTAATTTTCGATTTCTTTAAAATATCTTGGATAAAATTTTTATTGATATTTAAAGCAATATGTCCGGGCCACGTCGAACCATTGCCTAAATTGAAAGTCTGACTAAAAAAGCCAATCAATTTACCTATTGCAATTAAGACAACTTTAAGCATTAATCAATATTATACTGCAAAGGCATAAAGTTAGGAGACATAAGGGTTGGTAGATCCTGAAAAGTATATTTAATATTTCTCTATAAACTTGCCATCCACTATTCCTTTTAATCCGTTTTGTATTTTCCTTCTGTCTATTTCGGTAATACGAGCATAGTTAACGTCATTATCCGAAGGAGAAAAATCAATATTTTCTAATGATACTTTTCTTGCTTCATGAATAGGCCATTCGCGAAAAACTTCAAATTTCACTGCTTGTCCATGGCTGTTCATTAAAAATATATTTTGTAAGACATATGATTTATCGTCAGATCCGCGTACGAAATTAGGGAGTTTTTTTCCTCTAAACGTGAATTGCTGAAGTAGTTCTCTATTACGAGGTTGTCTATAATTAGTGGTTCCAAAAACAAGTACGGGTGTCGTTGGAAATAATGTTTCGGGGACGATTTTATTATACCCCGTCTCTTCCATGTCGTAAATCTGACTAATAATGATATCGTGAAGAGAATTCTTAGTGTCTGTAAATACCGCTTCTTTAAGGTGTGAGTTACTAAATAATCTTTTACTCATCACCAAAGCTTGCATTATGCTATTGAATAGCAGTCTATTTCCTTGGACTTCTTTTCTGGAAAGAGGATTTAGGGTTTCGTAACTTGTGTGACCGGAAAAATTAGGATTTTCTGTCATGAATTTCTAAAACTATATCACATTATATTTAAAATACAAATAGATCAATTTTTTGAGAGTTATTACTACATTGAGCGGAGGATTTTGATGCGTTCTTCAATTGGCGGATGGGTGTTGAAAAGATTGGAGAACCAACTCCCCTTAATTTTTCCCTTAAACGGATTGGCGATATACAAATGCGCAGTTGCGTTGTTGGCAACTTCCAGAGGTTGCGTGTCGGCTTTAATTTTTTCAAGAGCGGAGGCAAGCCCTTCAGGGTAACGGGTCAACAATGCTCCCGAAGCATCGGCCAAAAGTTCCCTTTTTCTGGACACTGCCAGCTGGATTAAAGTTGCGATAATGGGCGAGAGGATTGCAAAAATAATTCCAACCAGCAAGAATAACCCCTGACTATTGTCTCTTTCATTCTTTTCTCTTCCGGTTCCGAACCAAAGACTGCGCATAAAAAAATCACCCACGAGCGCAACCAATCCGACCAAAATTACCACAATCGCCATCAGTCTGATGTCATAATTTCTGACATGGGAAAGCTCATGGGCAATTACGCCTTCCAGCTCCGCCTTGTTGAGTCTATCTAAACATCCTGTTGTAACACAGACAACTGAATGTTTTAAATCACGCCCTGTTGCAAAGGCATTGATTGCGGAATCATCAATAATGTATATTTTGGGCATCGGGATACCTGCGCCGATGCAAAGATTTTCGACAGTCCGGAAAAGCAAAGGATTATCTTTTTTTTGAATTTGCTTGGCGTTGGACATTCCCAGAATCATTTTGTCGGAATAATAATAACTGGAAAAAGCCATAATTCCGGAAAAGATAAGGCCTATTCCGGCGTAACCCAAGCCATACCCCGAAGCCTTTCCGTACACGAAAAGAATAGTGGTTATAAAAATAACAAACAAAAATATTATCAGCCAAGTTTTTCTTTTGTTGGCTGTTATCTGCGAATAAATGTTCATAGCTTAGAATTCAACTTTGACGCTCTTTTTTTCTGCTTCAGTTGCCACAAAGAATTCTTCCTGTTTATAGCCGAACATATTGCCGATTACAGATCCTGGAAAATTTACCAAAGTTGTGTTGTAACTGGAAACATTGGTATTGAAGAATTGTCTGGCATAGGCAATTTTCGCTTCGATATCCGAAAGTTCTTCCTGCAATTCTAAAAAATTCGCACTGGCTTTTAAATCCGGGTACGCTTCAGAGATTGCAATTAAACTTTTCAAAGCGCCGGATAACGCATTATCAGAAACTGCTTTGTCATGAGTTGAATCCGCTCTCATCAAAGATGCTCGAGCTTTGGTTACATTTTCGAAGATTTCCTTTTCGTGTTTGGCGTATCCTTTGACTGTTGAAACCAAATTCGGAACTAAATCTATTCTGCGCTTTAGTTGTACATCAATTCCGCTCAAGGCCTCCTTGATTCTGACTTTTCCTGTTGCCAAAGAATTATAAGTAGACCAAACGAACAAAACTAAGAGTACTATTACTATTACTAAAATTAACGTTGGAGACATATTTTTTTCACCTCGCTTTCAACCATTCTGAAAATTCAGAATAACTTAACGTATTGATTATATCACTTTTACTTGCCCAGCCCCGTCTGGCAGTTTCTACGCCGTATTTCATCAGAGTCATCTGGTGAACTTCGTGACTGTCGGTGTCAATGACTAACTTTACCCCGTTTTTAATTGCTTCTCTGATTAAAGAATCGGGAAGGTCAAGTCGCTGCGGCCAGCTGTTTATTTCCAACGCCTTATTATTCTTTTTACAAAAATCAAAGATCTGTTCAAAATCCAATTCATACCCCGGACGCTCATTAAGTATCCGTCCGGTTGGATGAGCGAGGATCTTGGCTTTCGGATGGCTTAAACCCTGTAAGACACGCTTGGTCATTTCTTGTTTGTTGGTTGAAAAGGAGCTGTGAATGGAAACAATGGCTCCGTCTAAGAGTTCCATCGATTTATCGTCAACTGCCAGATCTCCTGAAGCTAAAATATCTATTTCAAGCATTTTTATTATTCGAACATCTTTAATACTCGATTTAATTTGTTCAATATGTTCATTTCTCCTTGCTATTAATGAATAAATTTCATCTTTCGTATGCTTAGAAACGCTCGGATTATGTTCGGAAAAACCAACATATTTATATTTTAATTTTTGGGCAAATTCGACCATTTCTTTGGCATCTGAAAAACCTAAGTCATGACTTGGCTGAATCGGAAAACTGGAATGGAGATGCAGGTCTCCTTTGATGTCAGACAGTTCAATCAATTTTGGGAGGTCGTGCTTAATAGCCAGTTCAATTTCACCGGTATCTTCTCTTATTTCCGGAGGAATCCAGTCCATTCCCAAACTTTCGTAAAATTTTTCTTCAGTGGGGAATTTTTTAAGCTGATTATTCGTTAAATCTTTTATTCCATGCTCTGAAAGGGAGAGTTTTTTAGTTAAAGCATATTCACGCAGTCTGACGTTGTGGTTCTTGCTGCCCGTGAAGTGCTGCAGCAGCGCGCCGAAACCATCGGGAGCCGTAGTCATCAGATCGACTTGTTTCCCGCCTGAAGTTAAAATCGAGGCTGAAGTCGGGCCTTTTTCGATAATTCTGTCTATATAGGGATAATTTGTAAAATATTTTATAACTTCTTGAGGCTTATCTGTGGCTACGGCTATATCAATATCGCCGACGGTTGACATCATCCGCCTTAAGCTTCCCAGAGGGACAGCCTTCGTTACGGCCGGAGATTGTCTCAAATAATTTAAGATTTTGTCTGCAATTTCCATCGCAAAGGGAAGCACCATTCGGGTTACTTTCCCTTTACCTTCCTTATATTCAATGAGTGATCTTAAGATATCTTGCTCTGATTTTTCCCCAAAATTGTCAATTTTGGCAATTTCGTGGTTTTTGGCCTTGGAAATTAAGTCTTCAATGGCAGTTTTGGGATTGTTCAGAGATAATTTCACGGCTAATTTATAAGCTTTTTTCGGGCCGATTGAGGGGATATTCATCAGCACAAAAACAGCTTCGGGTATGTCTTTTAAGACAGTCTTGAAATGAGCCACAGAGCCTTTCTTGAACAATTCTTCCAGTCTTGCCCTGATGGTTACTCCAATGCCCGGCATATCCTGCAATCGTCCTTCCTGATATAAATCTTTAATCTCGGTGGTTGAATTTGCTATGGTTTCGGAAGCTTTTTGATAGGCAAGCGCTTGAAAATAAAATTTCCTAGGATCTTTGATCGAGTACGCTGCGGCAACATTTCTAAAAAGGCGCGCAATCTCCTGATTACCCATAAACTCATTCTAATTTATTGTTGTACGGAATTCAATTATCTGTTAAAATTACAAAAGCCAAAGAAAGTTGGGGCCGTAGCGCAATTGGTTAGAGCGCCTCCCTGTCACGGAGGAGGTTACGAGTTCGAGTCTCGCCGGTCCCGCAATTCTGGGTATTGAAAATTAAAATTTCCTATAGTACAATACTGCCACAAGACCTGCCGCACGTCTGCCTCAATAAAATAAAACTATGGCAAAAAGAGTAAGGAGAACCAGAAAAACAACTGCGAAAAGAAAAACACAGTTTAATTTTTTTAAAAAAATTAAACTGACGGAATCATATACCAGCTTAATCTTGGGCGCAATCGTAGTTTTAATTTTGGGAATATTTTTTATCTCTTTTATCAGAGGAAACAGAATTAAACAGACAAGTTTTATCAGTGATATTTCCAAGATGCAAGAACAAATTAATCCAAATTCCAACACCTCTTCTACTTATACCGTCAGACCGGGAGATGACTTGTGGACAATTTCAGTAAATTTTTATAACGACGGATACAGATGGACTGAAATTGCAAAATTAAATAACATGGGAAATCCGGGGTTAATTTATTCAGGCGATAAATTAAAATTGCCGCCTACAAAAACAGAAGGTGAAGTTGTTTCCGGAACACCAAAAACTTCAGAAGTAATGATGGGAAATAACTCGATAACGGGAAATACTTATACCGTAGTAAAGGGTGATAATCTGTGGAACATCGCAGTCAGAGCATACGGCGATGGATTCAAATGGCCGGATATTGCTAAGGTAAATCATCTCGTAAATCCAAGCCTAATTCACCCCGGTAATTACTTTATAATTCCTCGATAAAAACTTCCTCAAATCTTTTGTGGTAAAATAATCTCACTTGCGGGATTAGTACACCGGTAGTATGCTACCTTCCCAAGGTAGAGAAGCGAGTTCAATTCTCGTATCCCGCTCAGAACCATTTAGGAAATTCTAAAAATCATTTAGGCTAATCAACAAAAACAAATTTACCCCCGAAAGTGTTAATATATAAACTATGTCTATTCGTGATACAGCAATTAAATTATTAGAAATCTACGGTAGAGCTTGGGAGACAAAAGACGCAGAACTTATTACAACGATCTTCACGGAAGAAGCAACTTACGATGACCCGAAAGAACCCAAAAATAATGGAAAAGAAGCAATCAAAAAATATTGGGAATATAAAGTAATCGGCGAACAAGAAGACATTAAATTCGACTTGGTGAATCTATGGGTAGATGGCGAGACTGCTATTGCAGAATGGCATGCGACTTTCAAGGATGTAAAACAACATTGTCATATTGAAATGAACGAGATTGCAGTCTTTACCGTCAAGGATGGATTAATTAGCTCCTTCAGAGAATACTATAAAAGTATTAAGACACCTTACGTCAATTATTGACTTTCTCTTCTTCAATTGTTAATCTTTCCATAGATCTAAAAATTAAGTTTATGTGCGTAACATCTTAATTTCAAGGAGAAGGTAAGGGTTATTATTTTTTTGGGTCAATTACGTGAACTATAATTTCGTAAATACCGATTGTTTTTCCGTCTTCAAGGGGACCCGAAATAAATTCGATTTGAGATTCTTTTGGCATAAGGACGTTGGTTTCCCCTCTAGTAATACCATTATCGAAGTTTGATTTAAAAATAGCATTGCCATTTCCCAATACTTTTAGCCGGTATTGCGTATCGCCACGCGTTTTTGGAGTTATATCGTATTCTCCCTCGGGAAGAATTTGAGCCTTAGCTTCATTATTTATAAAAATTATCGCAGCCTCTTGCCCAATTGAAACTCTTGGAATATTTAATGGACGTCCATTTTCAAAGTGTAATCTTTCTATTCCCATAGTTAGTATAAGAAGCTAACAAGGTGTTGATTATAAATCAACTAACGGATATAGTCAAACTATAGGGCAATTTACTGATGGTAGAATTGCACGGCATTCCGGCAATTAATTCTGCTACAACCTCAACTATGTTTTTATGACAGAAGAAAAAGCTGGTTATTGGGAACAAATAGCAAGTCGACTAAGAGAAGAGTTGGATAGAAAAAATGAAAGAATTGCCAACGAAGTGCGAATTAGTCATGCAAATTCAAACGGAAAATTAAGTCTTCCACAAAAAATTGCGATTGCCAATGGACTTCATTTGCCAACACCTAAAGCAGAAAACAAACACAATCATCACAAATAATTTTACCCCATTGACGGGAAAAAAGATTTTTGTTAACATAAATCGTGCACACTAAGTACATTTTTGTTTCTGGTGGTGTCATTTCAGGCATTGGCAAAGGTACAACCGCAGCCTCTATCGCCCTCCTTCTCCAATCGGCAGGATACAGAGTCACTCCTTTGAAATTTGAAAATTATTTAAATCTTGACGCCGGAACAATTAATCCGATTGAACACGGAGATCCATTTCTTTGTGAAGACGGTACGGAAGGAGATATGGATATCGGCACTTACGAAAAATATTTGAATGCTGACATGGGCAAGGAAAACTTCATTACCATGGGCAGAATTTATCAAACGGTAATTGATAGGGAAAGAAGGTTTGAATATGACGGCGAAGACGTCGAAGCAATTCCTCATATAACCGACGAAATAACTTCAAGAATTCATAAAGTTGCGGAAAAAAATAAGGCAGAAATTGTCTTAATAGAGCTGGGAGGAACAGTCGGAGAATATCAAAACGTTTTCTATTACGAAGCGTCCAGAATAATGACTTTGAGAAATCCCGGGGACGTGCTGCATATTCACGTGACTTATGTGCCCACTCCTTTCCATTTGGGCGAACCTAAAACCAAACCGGCCCAGCTGTCGGTCAGAACGCTTAATTCGATGGGGATTCAGCCGGATTTTGTCATCGCCAGGTCAGCCAAGACTTTGGATCAAAGACGCAAAGACAGGTTTGCTTTATTTTGTAATATGCGCCCCGAAGATATAATTTCAAATCCGGATTTGCCTTCGGTTTACGAAATACCTTTCCTGCTGCACCAACAAGGACTGGAAATGAAAATAATGAAAAAATTAGGTTTGCCGATAAGAGAGCCAAAATTGACAGGCTGGGAAAATTTAATAAAAAGTATTAAAGCCAAGAAAGATAAACAAATCGAAATTGCGATCATCGGTAAATATTTTGGCACGGGCGACTATCAATTGCGGGATTCTTATGCAGCGCTTTTTGATGCAATTGATCATGCGGGTTGGGCATCAAAAGTTGAAATCAAAACAACCTGGGTTGATGCGGAAAAAGTCGAGAAAGAAGGAGCTGAAAAGATAATCGGCAAACCTGATGGGATAATAGTCCCAATCGGTTGGGGCGAAAGAGGCGCCGAAGGAATGATCGCCTCTGCCAGTTACGCCAGAAAAAATAAAATTCCTTATCTTGGTCTTTGCTACGGCATGCAGTTGGCGGTGATTGCTTTTGCCAGAGATGTTTTGGGATTTAAAGATGCCAATACGGCCGAAAATGATCCGAAATCAAAACATCCGGTCATTCATTTGATCCCTAGCCAGAAAGAATTGATGAAAAGACGCGCATATGGAGGAACCATGAGGCTTGGTGGCTGGGAAGCAAAAGTCAAAAAGGACACCAGAGCATACGAACTTTACGATAGATACAATGATTTCATTGACAAAAGCAAAGGCCTAACCAGCGAAAGACACCGACACAGATATGAATTTAACGATAAATATACCAAAGATTTTGAAAAAGCAGGTTTAATTATTTCTGCCAGATCGGTGGTAGAAAATCTGGTCGAGATAGTCGAACTTCCGGAAGACAAACATCCTTTTTATTTGGGGACGCAGGGACATCCTGAATACAAAAGCAGACCTCTACGTCCACATCCGATCTTTTTGGGCTTCATACAAGCTTGTAAAAAGCAAAGCTAATCTGATATAATACTTTCTATGGTAAAACAAATTGATTTTAAACCAGGTGACATAATTAGAGTTCACGAGAGAATTAAGGAAGGCGAAAAATCCAGAATTCAGGTCTTTGAAGGCACGGTTTTGGCGATCAAAGGCAGGGGCGACAATAAAAGTTTTACGGTAATGAAAATTGTCGGCGATATCGGAGTTGAAAAAATCTTCCCAATCAAATCACCGAATTTGGACAAAATAGAAATAAAAGCCCATTCAAAAAAGAAAATTAGGAGATCGAAACTATATTATATGAGATTGCCCAAACCTGCATAACAAGTGAAAATTGTAAATCCTACTGCTAAATTGGGAGAAGATAAAGCCTGCGAATACCTCAAGAAACTTGGTTTCAAAATTTTAGAACGCAATTATCGAAAAACCTACGGAGAAATAGACATCATTGCAATCGAAAAAGATGTTTTATCTTTTATCGAAGTGAAAACCCGCACCTCAAACCTGTTTGGCTCGCCACTGGAAGCAATTACTTATTGGAAATTAAAGTCATTGATTAAAACCGCGCAATTTTACAAGATGGCTCATCGCAATCTCCCCGATGCGCTTCGCATCGACGCCGTATCGGTAATCTTAAACGGTTCTGATGTCAAAACCATTGAACTCACCCGCAATATTAGTGGATTTTGATATAATTTTTTAAATGAGAATTGGAATAGTTTTATTGCCCGATCACGAGACAAATAACAAAGTAAAAATGATCTCATCAATTCTCTGCGAAAAATTTCCTTGCTTTTTCAAATTAGATTCAGTACACATTCCTCACTTGACGCTTTTTCATATTGATATTTACGATCATGATTTAGAAAAATTATTGCATCAGGTTGAAAACATTGCGAATTTAAGTCGTTTGATCACTGTTGTACCTCAAGCCCTAAGGAGTGGAACGATTGCTAAAACTTTCATTGGAGTATATTTTAAAAATGGCAAAGATATTCTAGACTTAAGGCAAGAAATTTTAGATAAAATTAGCAAGTATTTATTAAAGTTGCCTAAACTTTTAAATCCTCACATAACAATTACCAGGTTAAAACGTGATGAAGATGTTGCTAATGCGATATCAGAGATTACAAGCTTGTTGGATAAAAAGTATACATTTCCCCGTCTTGGAATCTGTGAAATTGGAGAAAATGGCACATGCACTAAAGTAATTAAATCTATGGAGCTTTTAGGTTCTTAATCTGGTCTCGGATCAGGGCGGCGCGTTCGAAATTCAGATCTTCGGCGGCGGTTTTCATTTCTTTGCGTAACTTTTTAATCAAGCTTTCCTTTTCATCCGGCAAAATTACTTCTTTTTTGGAAAGCGTTAAGAGGTAATTTAAATCTTCGATAATATTTTTGGAGTCATCTTTTTCAATCAGTCTGGCTTTGATTAATTTTTCAATTCCTTTTGGAGTCAGATGATGTTTTTTGTTGTAAGCAAGCTGAATATTCCTGCGTCTTTCCACTTCGTCAATAGCCGATTTCATTGATTTAGTGACATTATCGGCATACATAATTACTTGGGCGTCAATATGTCTGGCGGCTCTTCCCATCGTTTGGATAAGCGAAGTCCTGCTGCGCAAAAATCCTTCTTTGTCCGCATCCAAAATCGCCACCAACGACACTTCGGGCAAATCCAACCCTTCACGCAATAAATTAATACCGACCAGCACATCGTATTCTCCTTTTCTTAATCTATCCAAAACGTCTTGCCTTTCCAAGGTTTGAATATCCGAATGAAGATAGGCGACCTTGATGTTTTGCTCTTCCAAGTAGGAAGAAAGTTCTTCCGCCATTCTTTTGGTCAATGTTGTCACCAAAATTCTTTGTTTT
>Ga0182027_10008572_pt1 | contig 14861 bp, 10 predicted proteins | sample 712E1DmetaG_FD_121300 | JGI IMG/M metagenome (GOLD analysis project Ga0182027, IMG submission 121300) | Permafrost microbial communities from Stordalen Mire, Sweden - 712E1D metaG (Illumina Assembly) | ecosystem: Environmental > Terrestrial > Soil > Wetlands > Permafrost | place: Sweden... | reverse complement strand
CCTGATCTGGCACCTGCTGCCGATGGTTCGGCCGAAGGACGCCAAGTTCACGCTCGACATCGCGGGCGTGCTCACATTCACGGCGGCCATCGTGCCGGTCCTGATCGCACTCACCCTGGCCGAAACCAGCAGCTGGGTGGATCCCACCGTCCTGGCCTGGTTCGTGATCGGCTTCGTCTTCCTGGCCATCTTCATCGGCGTGGAGTACAAGGCCAAGGATCCGATGATCCCGCTCGATCTCTTCCGCAACCGGACGTTCGCGGTCTCGGTCTTCGCGACCTTCTTCGCGGTCTTCGGCTTCTCGATCCTGATCATCTTCCTGCCGCTCTGGTTCCAGATCGTGCAGCACGCGAGCACGACGCAATCCGGCTACATGCTCTTCCCGTTCCTGATCGGATTGATATTCAGCTCGATCGCAGCCGGCCAGGTCGTCAGCCGGACCGGCCGATACAAGCTCCTGCTGGCGACCGGCATGGGCTTTATGGCCGTTGGCGTCGGGCTGTTCACGTTCCTGCACGGAGACACCCCGTTCTGGGCGATCTCCATCTGGATGCTGATCGCCGGATTGGGCGTCGGTCCCACGATGGCGATCTTCACGCTCATCGTTCAGAACGACGTTCCGTTCCAACGGCTCGGGACGGCCACGAGCGACCTGACGCTGATGCGCCAGGTAGGCACATCGGTTGGGCTGACGATGGCCTTCACGCTCTTCCGCAACAACCTGACGGACGAGTCGATCGGCAAGGCGATCGCGGCCGCGGGGGCGACTCCGGCCCAGCTCAAGGCCGCGGCTGCCGACTTCGCCGGCAGTACCAGCAACTTCACTTCGGTTGGCGGCCAATTGGGAGAAGCCCTCAAGCACGCTCCGTTGCCGATCCAGACCGGCTTCTACGAAGCGTTCTCTCGGGCAATCGCCCTCTCGGTGCCACTGGGCATCGCCTCTTCGGTGATCGCGCTCGTCGGCGTGTTGCTGCTCAAAGAGAACCCGCTCCGTGCGCACTTCCACGCAGATCAGGCGGCTCGAGCCGGACTCCATGCTCCGGCGGCGGGAATCTCGGCCGGACCTGCGGCCGGACCGGCGGCCGGACCTGCGGCGGGCGCCGCCGAGTAGGACTCCCCGATCCAATTCGAAATGGCCACGAGCAAGTCTCGTGGCCATTTCTGCAACAAACGCGCCAGGAGCGCCCGATCCAGACCGACTCGGCGCCACCGTAAGAGAATGCGGCCATGGGCGTCCGACCACGAAACCAGATAGCCGGAGTTCTCTGGGCGATAGGCATCTCGGCGATCGTCGCAGGCTGCGGAGCAGCGGCAACCGCATCGCCCGTGGCGACGGCGACGGCGATCGGCACGTCACCGAGCCCGGCGGCGACCTCGAGCACTTCCCTCATCGCCACTCAATCGCCGGGGGCCTCTGCCGCTGCGGCCACGCCGTCTGCGCCCACGGCGGCGCCGACGTCGGCCGGCGGCCTGCCCGACTTCCACCACGTCTACGTGATCATCATGGAGAACAAAAGCTACCGGAGCATCGTCGGCGCCAGTAATGCGCCGTACCTCAACTCGTTGATCGCCCGCTACGGCATGGCCACGAACCTGCTGGCGGAGACTCATCCGTCGGAGCCCAACTACATCGCCCTGACCTCAGGCGGCCTGCAGGGCGTGAATTCGGACGGTGGCTACAACCTCAAGGTGAACAACATCTTCGACCAGCTCGACGCGGCCGGCCGAACGTGGCACGTCTACGCCCAGGGCTACCCGGGCGGTTGCTACAAGTCGTCCAGCGCCCCGGGCCTGGTCGATGGACCCGGGGCCCAGGGCGAGTACGTCCGCAAGCACAACCCCGCCATCAGCTACACCTCGATCAGCGACAACAAGACCCGTTGCGCGCAGATCACCCATCTGGCCGGTTTCGACCCGGCAGCCGCCAACTTCGAGATGATCATTCCCAACCTCATCAACGACATGCACAGCAGCTCGACCCGGGCCGGCGACGACTTCCTCAAGGCATTCGTGCCGAAGATCACATCCAGCACGGCCTTCGCCGACTCGCTGCTGATCATCACCTGGGACGAAGGTGCCGGAAGCGACTTCGCCGGCGGTGGCGGCCACATAGCCACGGTCCTGGCGAGTCCAGGCATGAAGCCCGGCTCGCGGTTCACCGCCGCGGCCAGCCACTACTCCCTGCTGCGCACGATCGAACTCGCCTGGGGCCTACCGCTGCTGGGTAGCGCCGCCAACGCGTCGACGATCACGCTTCCCTACTAGCCCCGCGGCGAGGCATCATTCCGCAATCGCAACATCCGTCACCTGGAGTGAGCGGCCGTGGCAGTCAACGAGCGAGCCGGCAAGCCGGCCCTGGCTTCGATGCTGGTCGACGTCGACCGGCTGATCGGCGCCTACTACGACGTCCACCCCGATCCGAACGTGCCCGCCCAGGCGGTCGCTTTCGGGACCTCGGGGCATCGCGGCTCGTCCCTCAACGCCTCGTTCAACGAAGATCACATCCTCGCCACGACGGCGGCGATCTGCCGCTATCGCAAGAGTCGAGGCATCGACGGTCCGCTCTACCTCGGCAAGGACAGCCATGCACTCTCCGGCCCAGCCACTCGCACCGCCGTGGAGGTGCTCGTGGCGAACGGCGTCTCGGTGCTGCTGGACAGCGCGGACGCGCTGACACCCACCCCGGCGGTCTCACACGCGATCCTCGTCTACAACCGCGGCCGGAGCGCGGGACTCGCCGACGGCATCGTCGTCACGCCGTCTCACAATCCGCCCGAGGACGGCGGCTTCAAGTACAACCCGCCCAACGGCGGTCCGGCCGACACGGACATAACCGGCGCGATCCAGGCCGACGCCAACGACCTGCTGCGGAGCGGGCTCACGGGCATTAGCCGCGTTCCGTACGCCGAAGCGGTCGGTTCGGTGGGGCGCTATGACTTCACCTCAACGTACGTCGCAGATCTGGCCCACGTCGTCGACATGGAAGCGATCCGCAAGTCGGGCCTCAAGCTCGGCGTCGACCCTCTCGGCGGCGCCAGCGTCGGCTACTGGGGCGCCATCCGCGACCGCTACGGTCTCGATCTGACGGTGACAAACGAAGTCGTCGATCCGCAATTCGGGTTCATGACCGTCGACTGGGACGGCCGTATTCGGATGGATCCGTCGTCGCCTTACGCGATGGCGCGGCTCGTTGCGTTGAAGGACCGCTTCGACGTCGCCTTCGCCTGCGACACCGATGCCGACCGCCACGGCATCGTGGCCGGCGCCGCCGGGCTGATGAACCCCAACCACTTCCTGTCGGCGGCAATCGGCTACCTGTACCGCAACCGCGACTGGCGGAAGGACGTGGCCGTGGGCAAGACCCTGGTCTCGACCCGCATGATCGACTTCGTCACCGCCGAGTTGCCGCGCCGGCTGCTCGAGGTGCCGGTCGGGTTCAAGTGGTTCGTGGACGGGCTCGTCGACGGCTCGCTCGGCTTCGGCGGCGAGGAGAGCGCCGGAGCTTCGTTCCTGCGACGCGACGGCAGCGTTTGGACTACCGACAAAGACGGGCTGATTGCCTGCCTGCTGGCCGCGGAGATGACGGCAGTGACCGGCCACAACCCGGCGGTCGCCTACGACTCGCTGACCGGGCGGTTCGGGACGCCGGCGTACGAGCGGATCGATGCACCGGCCACTCGCGATCAGAAAGCGATTCTCTCGAAGCTGTCGCCGGCCCAGGTGACGGCATCATCGCTGGCCGGCGAGCCGGTCACAGCGGTACTGACGCGGGCCCCCGGCAACGACGCGCCGATCGGCGGCGTCAAGGTCACAACCGAGCACGGCTGGTTCGCGGCGCGTCCATCCGGCACCGAGGACGTCTACAAGGTCTACGCCGAGAGCTTCCTCGGCGAGGATCACCTGGATCGGATACTTGCCGAAGCCCAGCAGGTGGTGTCCGACGCCCTCCGCGGCGGGGAGCCGGGCTGACGCCGATTGCGGGGTCGCACGGGCGGCAGCCGAACGGTCCTGGGTCGGTGCGCCGAGGCACCGCCGCCGGCCGGTACACTCAACATTGGAGTTGCCGGCTCGTGCGTAGCGATCGTCGACGGGTCGGCCGGGTACCCGACCGGAGAACCACTTCGGGCCAATCCGAAAGTACTGACCGGGTGGGGCCGGAAGGCCGGTCTTGACGGTTTGTCCGGCTCGTCTAACGTGTATCCGCACACGGTTCGCAATCAAGAGACCTTGAGTTGGATCAGCCAGATCGCCAGCAGAACGCGACTACCGCCAAGGGTCTGACCCAGGCGGCTGTTTCGCTTAACCGAGAATTCCAGGCTGTCCTGGTGAACGAGGAAGTGGCCGGAATCGGTCGCGCCGTGGCCCAGATCGTCCGCGGCGACGGGTGGCACGAGGCCAAGGCCTCGGCCGTGCTGGTGGCATCGGTCGTTGGCTGGCTCGGAATCGACTCGGTGCGCACCCTGGGCTTCTACGCCGACGGCAACGGACCAGTCGAGGTCGTGGCCAAGGTCGGCCGGTACTATGTCACCGGCCACGGCATCGAGAGCGAAGACGACATAACGGTCAACGCCTGTCAGCGCCATCGCGCGCGGTTCAGCCAGTCGCGCTTCGAGGAGATCGACCTGGCCCAGACCAACACGCGCTTCACGATGGGCAGCCCCCTCGCCCAGCGAGCCGTCGACCGGCTGGCCACGCTGCTGGCCGAAGAGATCGACCCCGAAATCGCGCTGGTCGTCCTCGGCGGCTAGGGGTCCGAATCGCCTACGTCTGGGGGTCGGTTGCTAAGAGATCGGGGTCCATCGGTCGTGAAGCGGTTGTCGACCTATTTAGCGACCGCAGCGATCGCCGCCATCACGGCATCGTGCACGGTCTCCGGATCGCCGGGTCCGAGGTCATCCTTGCGGATTGCAGCGTCCACAAGCCTCGCCGCTCCCTCCGCAACCATAGCGCCCTCTCTGACGCCGACCGCAGCGGCGCCGACGCTGCCTGCCGGTGACTGGACGTCGGTCCACTGGACCAAGGTGGCGGTTGAGGCTTCAGTTTGGATTGTGCCCCCCGACTCCAGCGACTCAGATTCCCCGGTGGACTCCGGATGGACTGTCTACGGCTGGAGCCGCGGCTACGTCGCGTTCGACACGATCACCACAGCCGACTCCGACTCCTGGACGCAGGTCACAACCAGTCAGAACTCAACCGACGGTATTCACTGGCAGGCTGGTGGTCAATTCACACGGTCCGGCCAGGCCGGAGACGATCGGGAGTTCGATGCACCCGACGGTGTGCTCGACCTGGAAGAGGCGCCTGCCGGTTTGCTGGCAGTCGGCATCGGGGACCCAGCTCGATGCGGCGGGACCGAATGGGAGTTTCCGATGGCCACTTCGGTCGACGGAATCAGCTGGCTTGCAGCCCCCATTACCGACGCTGGAGAACAGATGGTCACCGTGGCAGGAGGTAATTCGGGCTTCGTCGCAACCGCCCCAAACGCGATCTTCACGTCGGTGGATGGCAGGTCCTGGAAGTCTGTCGACCTCACGGCCCCTTCCTTCAAGGGTCTCCTCACGGTCAACGGCGGCGCATCTTTCGCGGGAGGTTTCGTTGTCTCCGGCGAAGCCAACACGCCTGACTGGAACTGTAGCGGCCCTCCCGAATTTGTGACACCGGCGCTATGGAAGTCGGCAGACGGCACAACATGGACGCGAAGCAAGCTGCCCACGACTGCAAAGAAGCCGTCCGGCGATACCGATTTGTTCGTTTGTCAGATGGGCCAGCGGGCGTTGATTCTCGATGAATACTCATTCAGCCACGAAGCCACGGAATCCGCGTGGATATCTACCGACGGGCAAGACTGGCGGCCGTTGCCAGTTGGGCCGGTGGTTTGCTCCGATGGCGGAAATGAACTCGTGACCAGTGGCGGTCGAAGCATTGTTGCGGTCGACCCAACCGATGGGAGCGCCTCCGCGTTGTACACCCTCGGTAGCGGAGCAACGCTCGTAAAGCTAGCCCAGACCGGGGATTTGCCTCCGGAGTCGAGCTACGTATTTGGTCCAGCGGGGCTCATCACCGCGGACGGTGATGGCAACACTTACGTCGGAGTGCCCGTCGCGGGCTGATCGGCCTTTCGCTGCCGCCCAGAGACGCGCCCTCAATTCGCGGACGTGTTCCCACTCGTGTTCGAGCAGGCGCCGCATCATGCGATGGGCCGACCGCACCGGCTTGCCCTCGCCGCGGTCTGTGATCCTCGCCAGTTCCTCGTCGGTGATCGCCGCGAGCCGGGCCATCAGCTTCTCGCGCTCCGAGGCGAGGGCCGCCCACGGATCTTCGGGGTCACGCTCGACGGCCGCGATCGCGGCGCTGCCGCCGGCCAGAGTCCCCAGGGTTGCGCTGATGTAGGACCACTCCGAGCCCGCGACGTGCGACAGGATATCGGCCGTGGAACGGCCACCCGCCACCGGCTTGCCGGTGAGTGGCCGCGGCTGAGCCTGAGCTGTGGTGACGAGCTCCTCGCGAGACCACTCCGCCCATCGCAACTGCCGAGTGGCTTCGTCGCGGGTCATGGGCTGGCGGTCGGTCGGGTACGTGCCTTGGGCGAAGCCCACGTACTTGCGCTCGATGGTGTGATCCGCCACGACGATCTCCATCGGCTCCGAATCCGGCATTACCTCGCCGTGGCGGCGCAGGAAGTCGAGTCGCTCGAGAATCGCGACACGTGCCGCCTCGATGGCTTCGGCTGAAGTGGGAGCCACGGTCGAGCAGCCGGCAAGACCCGGCACGTAGACCCAGGTCTTGCGGTGCTGCGGCCGACTCCATGTAGATGTCGAAGAGCATCGGCTACAAGCCGAGCGCCTTTTCGGGCGAGATGCGCTCGAGGCCGTGGGCCGCGGCCACCGCTGGATGCGTGACCATCCCGGCGATGACGTTGAGACCGTCGAGAAGGTGGCAGTCGGCCGCCATCGCATCGCGATAGCCGCGGTCGGCCAGAGCCAGCGTGAACGGCAAAGTGGCGTTGTTGAGGGCGAAGGTCGAAGTGCGAGCCACGGCTCCAGGCATGTTCGTGACGCAGTAGTGGACGACGCCGTCGACCACGTACGTGGGGTCGGAGTGGGTCGTGGGCCGCGAAGTCTCGAAGCAGCCGCCCTGGTCGATCGACACGTCGACCACGACGGTGCCCCGGCGCATGCTCTTGATCATCTGGCGGGTGACCAGCCGCGGGGCCGTGCCGCCGGGCGTCAGGACGGCGCCGATCACCAGGTCCGCGGTCATGACACTCTCTTCGATCGCGTCCGTGGTGGCGTAGCGCGTCTTGAGGGCGGGGGCGAAAGCCAGGTCCAACTCCTTGAGACGGGGCAGCGACTTGTCGATGACGGTGACGTCGGCCTCGAGCCCGAGCGCCATCCGCAGCGCGTTCATGCCCACCACGCCGCCGCCCAGGATTACAACCTTGGCCGGCGGCACTCCGGGAACGCCGCCGAGAAGCACGCCGCGGCCGCCGGCGTTGCGCTCCAGCGCATGGGCTCCGGCCTGGATCGACATCCGGCCGGCCACTTCGCTCATCGGGGCCAGCAACGGCAGGCCGCCGCGATCGTCCGTCACGGTCTCATACGCGATGGCGATGCAGCCCGACTTGAGCAGGCCCTCGGTCTGGGGCCGGTCCGGCGCCAGGTGCAGGTACGTGAAGAGGACCTGGCCCCGGCGGAGCATCGCGATCTCCGCGGGCTGCGGCTCCTTGACCTTTACGACCAGATCGGCCCGGCCGTAGACGGACTCCGCGTCCAGGACGATCTCCGCCCCGGCGTTCTTGTAATCGGCGTCGAGCAGGTCGATCGCCTCACCGGCGCCGGCCTGGGCCACGACTGAATGGCCGTGGGCCACGAGCTCGCGAACGGCACTTGGTGTCAAGCCGACACGGAACTCGTTGTCCTTGATCTCGCGGGGTACACCGACAAGCATCTCGACCTCTCCGGGCGATCCGGCTGCCTGATCTGAGGCTCCAGGTCGACGTGCGTCCTACGGCTGGCCACCTGGGAGCCGTTTGGCCCATTCTGCCACGGGCCGCACTTCTTGCCCGGGAGGCGCCTCGGGTCGGCGGGAAGGTCGGCGCGGGTCAGCGCCGCGTGGCCTTGACCCCCCTGATGTGCGCCCGATTCACGAGGATCGTGTCCTGCGGGGTGTCCGAGAGCGTCACTCCGCCGACCTCGACGATGGGCGCGAAGACCGGCACGAAGAGCTCTGAGCCGCGCTCCGTCAGGCCCGACGGATCCTGCGTGGCCATCAGGAGCACGATCCCGCTGACGGTGAAGGGCGTCACGGTGAGGGTGACGTTGTACGCAACCCGATACATGTTCCAGGCGTTGCGCTCGGCTTCGCTCACGACCGACTCGCCGTCGGCCGCCGGCATCGCGATGGCGATGTCGTACGGGTCGATGCTCTTGACGCCGATCACGGGCAACAGCGTCGAACCGCCGTCGTTGCTGCCCTGCATTACGTTGTTGACGCCGATCGCCGAGCGCCGCTCTAGGGCGTCGGACAGCTTGACCCCGCCCTGAGCGAGGTAGGCGTCGAGCCGGCCGTCCTTGGTCAGGGCGACGAAGTGGCCCGGCTTCCGGCGGGTGACAACGATCCCCGCCGCTCTCAGAAGCGGACTAGTTTGGCCTGCGGCCATAGACGTCTCCTCTAGCGCCCCATCGGGCCGCGGTGCCGACCGACGGGTCGCCTCGAACGGGACCGGGCCAAAACGGAGCCACTAGCACAAGCGGTTCCGACCGAGGTTTCGGTGCCACCGCCTGACAACTTGACGAGCCGGAGCCGTTTCGTTTGCCCACCGGAGGTCTACCAACGCCGGCGCGTAGTTGCAGTATCGCAGCAAGTCTGAACCTACTCCCGACAGGCTGCCCCGGTCAACGGCCCGGGACGACTCAGACGCTCGGAGAGTAAGGCAGGTAGGTTGGGAACCAGATCGCGGAATCGACCGCTTCGATGATCTCGCCATCGCGGTAGAGCCGCCCGACACCGCAGTCACGGCTCTGGCAGACGACCTTCGCCGCGATCTGCCGCGACACCTCGCGCAACTCCGAGACGGCCGGGTAGAGTGCCCCCGCCGCAAGTCGCTCCTCGGAGACCATGCTCGCGAGTGTCTCGGCGGCGAGCAAGAACATCTCATCGGTGATCTCGCGGGCTTCGGCCACGATTGCCCCCAGGCCCATGCCGGGGAAGATGAACACGTTGTTAGCCTGGCCGAAGACGTGATTCCTGCCATCGACGACGACGTCTTCGAACGGGCTGCCGGTGGCGATGAGGGCGCGGCCCCCGGTCCAGGCCAGGATCTCGGACGGAATGGCTTCGGTCTTGGCCGTGGGATTGGAGAGAGGAAACACGACCGGCCGCTCCACATGGGCGGCCATCTCGCGGATTGCCGCCTCGGTGAATGCGCCGGCAACGCCGCTCGTGCCGATCAGCACCGTCGGCTTGACCGCGGCCACGATCGCTTCCAGGGACAACCGATCCGACGCGTTCAGCGCGCCGAGCCCGTAGTGGGCCAGCGCTTCCGCCCGGAGCGCGAACTCGCGCTTGTCGTCGTCGAGATTGTCACGGCCGGAGAAGACAAGGCCGTTGGTATCGGCCGTGACGATGGCTCTGCCGATCGTGGCGGCGTCCACGCCCTGGGCGACCATCGCCGCCCGAACGGTGCGAGCGATGCCGGTGCCGGCAGCGCCCGCCCCCAGGAAGACGAAACGCTGCTCCGCGAGCGGTCGACCGATCGCGCGAACGGCAGCCAGTACCCCGGCGAGAACGACCGCGCCCGTGCCCTGGATGTCATCGTTGAAGCTCGTCAGACGATGCCGGTAACGATCCAGAATGCGGATGGCGTTGTGCTGCTTGAAGTCTTCCCACTGCAACAATGCGTTGGGGTAGACGTCCTTGATCGCGACCACGAAGGCCTCGATGAAGTCATCGTATTGCGGGCCACGCAGCCGCCGCTCGCGGTAGCCGATGTACAGCGGATCGGCCAGCAGCTCTTCGTTGTCCGTACCCACGTCGAGCGACACGGGCAGCGTGTGAGCCGGGTAGATGCCGGCTCCGGCGGTGTACAGGGACAGCTTGCCGACGGGGATACCCATTCCACCCGCGCCCTGGTCGCCCAGGCCCAGGATCCTCTCGTTGTCCGTCGCGACGATCAACCGGACGTCACCCATATCCGCCGCCGCCCCGGTCGAATCGACACGGGCGTTGCGCAGCAGTTCGGGGACGCGATCAATGTCGGCGGGAGTGATCCACAGCCCGCGCGGCCGCCTCATGATGTGGCTGAACGACTGGCAGGCCCGTCCGACCGTCGGGGTATAGACGATGGGCAGGAACTCCTCGAGGTTCTCCAGCAGCACCCGATAGAACAACGTCTCGTTGCGGTCCTGGAGCGCCGCCAGGCCGATGTAGCGCTCGAGGTCGTCGCCCTTGCGGCGGATGTGCTCGAGTTCGAGGCTGACCTGTTCTTCGATCGTTGAAGTGCGTGGCGGAAGCAGGCCGCGCAATCCGAAGACGTTGCGTTCGCCGTCGTCGAAGGCCGTGTCCTTGTTCAGCAGCGGCCGCTCCAGCAGTTTGGGGCCGCGGAACGGGACTTGCAGGGGGCCGGACGGACGGAGGTCCTTGACCGATTGGGGAAGCTGTCTCATGTCAGCCAGCATTCACCCTGCATGAATCCCAATTCAACGGCCAATCGGCCCTTCGCAGGAACCAGTCCGGGGCCTAGGCGCAGGGCCCCGCCTCTCCCGGCACCAGGACCCGGACGTTGAGTGACATGCTTGCGCCGGTCGAGTCGGTGAAGCGAGTCAGGGCATTCCCGGCCTGGACGACCGGCAGCAGCGCCGCGAGGTCTGCGCCGGTCACTACGCCACATCGGTTCGGACCGGCCGCCGACCCGAACTTGGCGAAGGTGATCGACAACGGCCACGGCTTGATCTGGGCCGTCATGCCCGATGGGGCATCGGTCGGCTTGGTCAGCATCACGGCGACGCTCGTCGGCTGATACGGGGCACTCGGACCCAGGTCGTCGGCCAGCCAGATGTCGAGTGACGAGAGCTTGGTCCAGAAGGCATCGAACGCTTCGGGAGTGCCCGGCGTGACCGTGGCCGGACTGGGGCCGGTCGGGAGCAGGCCCTCCAGCTCGTGCGTGACGCCGCCGACCACCAGCTCGATGTGGGCAGAAATCGCTCCGGGCAGCAGCCCCTTGCTGAAGTCAGATTTGGCCCCGAGGAGCCCGTCGGCCCTTGCTTCGGCTACGATCGCGTCTATACCGGCGGAGCTGATCGGGCTCGACGAGAGTCCGACGTAGAGCGGCCCGGGGTAGATCATCGGGATCGCGACCATGCCGTTGATGTAGTGGCCGTCGGCGATCGTCACGGCCGGCAGCCAGGAAAACGTGTACTGCGGCGCGAGGGCCTGTGATTGCCAGACCCTGAGGTAGAAGCCTTCGGTCGAGGCTGCAGTCGGGGTGGCCCCGGGTTGATCGGTCTGGCCTGGCGCGGACGATGACCCGGCACCCGCTCCGGTGGCGGCCGGCGACACACAACCGGCAACGAAGACCGCGGCAAGGATGGAGGCCGCCAGCGAGAGAGCGGGCTTTCGGACTCCGGTCAGTGATCGAGTTGTCATCTCATGTCCCCTGTGGTTTTGGGCGAAGTTCGACCGCCCCATAGACGACGGCCGCGGGGATCCGGTTCCGCCCGCAGGCTCTAGCCTTCGATGACCGCCTTCACCGCGGCGACGACGCGGGGGAGATTGGCCGGCGTCAGACCGGCGACGTTGATCCGGCCGCGGCCGACGACGTAGACGCCGAAGTCATCTCGCAGGCTCGCAACCTGGCCGGCCGACAGCCCGAGGAGAGCGAACATGCCGCGCTGATGGCGGATCGGGTCCCAATTGCCCGGTACGTCTGCCGCGTCGAGGGCTTCCACGAGAGCGGCCCTGTTGCCAAGAATCCTGTTACGCATCACGGCCAGATCCACTTCCCAGACCGCCCGCAGGGCGGCATCGGTCAGGATCGTCTCGACGATGTCACCGCCGTGGGCTGGCGGGTTGGAGTAGTTGGAACGAATGGTGATCTTGAGGTGGCTCAGCGCCGCGGCAGCACGGGCCGGATCAGCGGCAACGATTGTCAGAGCCCCGACGCGCTCGTTGTACAGGGCGAAGTTCTTGGAGTAGCTCGTGCAAACCAGGAACTCGAGACCCGGACGCGCCAGACCGGCCAGCCAGTCGGCGTCTTCACGAAGGCCGAACCCGAAGCCCTGATAGGCGAAGTCGACGATCGGGATTAGTTCCCGCTCGGCGATGATCTCGCCGATGGCGGCCCACGTCTCCTGATCCGGATCGACGCCGCTGGGGTTGTGGCACGAGCCGTGAAGCAGGACGACGTCGCCCGGCACTGCCGTGCGCAGGGCTCCCAGCAACTTCCCGACATCCAGCTTCCGGCCCGACTCGTCCAGGTAGGGGTAGCTTCGCAGCGCGAAACCGGCCATCGAGAACAGTTGGGGATGGTTAGGCCAGGTCGGCTCGCTCAGCCAGATCGTCTTGGATGAGCCGCTCTGGAGCAGGAAGTCGGCCGCGACCCGCAGCGCGCCGGTGCCGCCCGGGGTCTGGGCCGTGGCAGACCGGCCGCTCGTGACGATCTCGTGATCGGTCCCGAAGATGAGATCGCGGACCGCGGCCTTGTATCCCGGCCTGCCGTCGATCGGCAGGTAACCCTTCGATCCGGCTTTGGCAAGGAGCCTTCGCTCTGCCTCCAGCACGGACGGAATAACCGGGGTCACGCCCGAGTCGTCGACGTATACGCCCACCGAAAGGTTGACCTTATCCGGGCGAGTGTCGGCCTTGAACGCCTCACTGAGACCGAGAATAGGGTCGGGCGCGGCCGGGGTCAGGGATCGGGCGGGAAGTGCCACGGGGCGTGTCCTTGATGCGTGATGAGGCGGCTGCCGACCACAAGATACAGTCCCGGCGAATTCGGCGAGGGCACCGCGCAGCCCCGAAGTCGAGCCGGCCTACAAGCTCGTCTCGGCGGTCCGCTCATCGGCGGCAGCGGTCCGCTCGCCAGGGCCGACCGCGCGCGCGTCCAGAACCTCGCGGACTTTGCCGGCCAGCTGCGTCAGCGAGTACGGCTTGGGCAGCAGTGGAGCCTCAGGCCCGGCGACGTTCTCGTCGACATGCTCCGTGCTGTAGCCGGAGGCATACAGAATCGCTGTCGATGGATGGTGGCTGAGGATGATGCCGGCGAGTTCGGGGCCGGAGATGCCGGGAATCACGACGTCGGTCAGCAGCAGATCGAACGGCTCTCCCCGACTCGCGGCCAGCATCACGGCTTCCGAGCCGTTCATGGCGGGTGTGACGTCGTAGCCCAACCGCCGCAGGCAGGCCAGCCCGAACGAAGCCACACCCTGGTCGTCCTCCACGTAGAGGATCGACTCCGAGCCGCCGACCGCGGCGGAGGGAGTGCGGGCTTCCTGCACAACGCCAACCGCCCGGGGGAAGTGGAGTTCGAACGTCGCTCCCCGACCGGGCAGCGAACTGACGACCACGTGGCCGCGAGACTGCCCGGTGAAGCCGTGGACCATGGCGAGACCCAGACCCGTCCCCTTGCCCGGCGCCTTGGTCGTGAAGAACGGCTCGAATACGCGCTCGACGTCCCCGGGGGCAATGCCGGTTCCGGTATCGGAGACGCAAATCGCGACATGCTGCTCCGGGCCGCTGGCTCCGTCGGCGACGCAGCTGGAGTACGTGCGAACGGCGAGCGTCAGATCACCGCCCTTGGGCATGGCGTCCCGGGCGTTGGCCACGAGATTCAGGATCGCCTGCTCCAGGCTCGGCGGATCGACCTCGACCAGCGCGGGCCGGGGACCCGTCTCGACATGCGTCGGAATGGTCTCGCCGAGCAGGCTGCGAACGAGAGGAAGGACTCCCGCCACGAATTCGCGCAGGTCGATCAGCTGCGGCTGGAGGGGAACCCGCCGTGAGAAGGCCAGAAGCTGGCTTGTCAGAGTGGCGGCGTGGTCGGCTGCTCTCAGAATCGTCTGAGCGTCCTCCCGCGCGTCGGGGCTCTCTCCCGTGGCGATCAGCGACGCGAACCCGGCGATGGCGGTCAGGCTGTTGTTGAAGTCGTGGGCCACTCCGCCGGCCAGCTGGCCGACGGCTTCGAGGCGCTGAGCCTCGACCAGCCTGACGGCCATCTCCTCGCGCTCGGTCAGATCGAGGAACTGGACCACGACACCCACCGGGTGGCCGTCCGGGTCGCGCTCTATGCCGTCGTGGACCTCGGCCGCAACCTGGCTACCGTCCCGCCGCAGGAAGCGGGTCGTTCGTGCCGGCTCGAGATGGCCGGCCATCGCGCGCTTGAGGCGGTCGCGGACTCCCCGCCGCAGCTCCTCCGGGACCAGGCGCTCGACGTTGCTGCCGATGATCTCCGCCGCCGTCCAGCCGAGGTTGCGCTCCGCTGCGGGGTTCCACGCGTGGACGGTCCCTTCCGCATCGAACGCGAAGGTGGGCAACGGCGAGTTGTCGATAAGGGCGCGGAGCCGTTCCGTGGCACTTTGCTGAGCGACCTGGGCCAGTCGCGCCGTCTCCACGGCTTCGTCCTTTTCGGCGATGGCCCGCTGCCAGTGATCCGCTGCCCAGCCGAGAATCGCGTAGCCGACGCCCGTGCCTGCCGCGAGCATTGCGACGGCGAACGGAACGGCCGTGACATGCGGGACCGACGACAGCCCGGGGCTCGACCTGGCGAGCCAGGCGCCCACGACACCGGAGACCCAAGCCGCCGCCAGACCGCTGCGCAGAGCCCGGCCGTTGTACGCCGCAACCAGAATCACGGCACCGAGGAACGG
>Ga0182027_10008571_pt1 | contig 14861 bp, 8 predicted proteins | sample 712E1DmetaG_FD_121300 | JGI IMG/M metagenome (GOLD analysis project Ga0182027, IMG submission 121300) | Permafrost microbial communities from Stordalen Mire, Sweden - 712E1D metaG (Illumina Assembly) | ecosystem: Environmental > Terrestrial > Soil > Wetlands > Permafrost | place: Sweden... | reverse complement strand
TTCCAGTAACTGCTCCCTGGGCAGATGGCTTGGCATTGAGTGGCAGCCCGGAAGCTAGACCGGATAGAACGCCCGCGAGGAGTGCATCGCCGGCGCCCGCCGTGGAGACTACCTGCACGGCGGGCGCCGGCCGGTAGTTCCATAAGCCGTCATCGAAGGCATATGCGCCTTGTGCGCCGACGCTGATCACAATACGAATGTCCGGCTGAATCTCTCGAAGAAGCGTTGCACAATGCGCGAGAAAATGCTGCGCATCCTTTGCAGAATACTCATAACCCACCAGCCCGGCCGCCTCTTCGCGATTCAGCGCCAGCAGATCCACCATGGATAACAGTTTGAGTTCCAAAGCGGCTGGAATCTCAGAGAGAGCAAACGAGGCAGCACGAAAATTACCGCACCGGGTGGCGAGCTTGAGAAACTCGAATCTGGTCTCGATGGGAACTTCAGGCAGACAGAGGGCAACGCAGCGTCGCGCGTTACTGGCCATCACTTCTTCGGCCGCGCGAATGTCATTCAGGTCCAGGGCCGATGCGGCGGAGTTACTGGCGGTAATATTGCCGCCTGCCCCGTCGGGATACAGAAAACTCACGCTGAACAGAGTTCTGCAATCCGCGACTGTGCGCACCCACTCTGTTCCAATGCCCGCGCTGCGCATCTCTCTTAAGAGTTCATGGCCCGCGGCATCGTCTCCTATAACTCCGATGGCCAGCACTTTGCAGGCATCCGCGGTCTGCATGGATCCCATCAATGCAGCAATGTAATGTTCGACGATATGAAGTTTACAGTAATCACGCGCAGGCAGTAACTCGCCCAGGCGGCTCTCATCCCGGCCCAGGGTGTGATCGCCGACTAACTTAAACAAGACGCCGGATCCGATGCCGCCAATTCCGACTACATGTGTAAATCCCAATGCGGGGTGGGACTTGAGGGCGCGTGGAGCCATCTTAGATCAGCTCCCAATCGGGATTTTCACTGATGGGATGGCGAGCCGTTTCCAGGGTTGCTGTAATCATGGCGTCGGGATGCGTCTGAAGCAATGTGATGGGATACTCGGGAACGGGATCGCTGAAGAGGGCGACTCGCAGCGCTGTTTGCTTCCAAGCGCCGGTATCACTGTATACGCGAATTTTGCGGGCCGAAAAACATTCGCGGAGCCCGAGAGTTACCGACATGGGCGGCACGAACTGGTATGCGGCGCCAAAACTCCGGTGGGCAAGCGCGATCAGAGTATCCAGGTTATTTTCCTGAATGCGCACCGTGCTGTTGCGGAGATCGTTGAGCGTTAAATGATGAAAGGGCGTTCGCCGGGCCTGGTTGTAGGCCACATGGCCATCCTGGCCCCAACCGCCCAGCGTGATGTCGATGGGCGCTGCGGCGATTGCGTCCCTGACAGAATCAATGGTTGCGGGAGTCAACCAATACCGCTGACCCTCGGGAACAGATAACTCCGCCCGCACTGGCCCATAGAAGAACTGCTCCATAAATGTACGGAAGTTATAAGGGTGGTTGCGAGGAAGAAGCCGGCCCTGCCAATCCAGGCACTCATCCATGTGAAAGACGGAGAGATTCTTCAGGGAGATGGAACGCGAGTTCACCAATGCCGCAAACGGCTCATACCAGCATTTGGGGCCGCAGGGGACGATCGCACGCGTGATCAAGCCGTGTTGATTGTTGTTCTCGATGACTGTGGCGAGCTCTTCCGCCATGAGAGAACCCAGTATCTGGGCATCGGCTACCTGCCGGTAGGGGAGGCGCAGATCGGAGCGAAGAGGCAGCTCTTCCGCGGGGATGGAACACCACTTATATAACTGTGGAATGCTTACGAAATCGGCGTGTGTGCTTGCAATTGTCTGTATCATTCTGGAAAACTCAGACGCTCCAGTATTTCGGTTCGGATCTCGACGATGTAGGGAGCTTGCAGTTCAAAAAGCCGTGTGTGCTCCGGATCGTCTTCGAAGCTTTGCAATGCCTTCTGCACTTCGGCAAGACTTGCGAATTCGCACTCCCAGATCAGGCTGTGGTTAGGTTCGCCGCCGGCCAGCGGCTGAGACCTGAGCCCCTTAGGAAGCGTTTTCGATTGACGTTCAAGATTCTGAAACTTGGACTCAAGCGCGAGAAACTCTTTTCTGTGAACTGGTTTGTACGATTGGATAAAGCGGAGCAGATAAGTCATGAGTTAGCCTTTGAAGATACTTGAGGGCAGTTAAGCAATAAACCAGATGTTACTTGGATATACCGTTGAAGAGGATGTTGTCAAGCTGTGTTGCAAGCTAGAAACCTCCTTTAGCCGGCTGGATTCCCGCGCTTGCCATCAGGGGGAGCCAGAGCCCCCCCTGATGATGGTGAGAAAATGAGCTTACTTTTTGCCTTGCAGTTCATCGGCCAGGGCACTGGCGTTGTAGACCTTGCGCAGGCCTTCGATCATTCCGGCAGAGTGCACGGCAACGGCGCGGTTCCTTGTTCCGTCGTAGACGAAATCGCCGGCCATGGACTCGATGTTGCCATCGAAGATCAGGCCTACGAGTTCGCCGTCGCGGTTGACGACGGGCGAACCGGAGTTGCCGCCGATGATGTCGCCTGTGCAGACGAAGTCGAGGGGCGTGGAGAGGTCGAGCTTATCGCGGTTGGCAGCTTGTTTAGGCGTCAGGTCGAAGGGCGGCTTGTTGCTGAAACCGATTGCGCGGTCGTACAGGCCGTAGAAGGTAGTGAAGGGCGGCGCGATGGTGCCGTTATAGGGATAGCCCTCAACCGTACCGTAACTCAGCCGCAGCGTGAATGTGGCATCGGGATAAGCGTCCTTGCCATAAACCAGGAAGCGGGCCTTGCCCAGGTTTTCGCTTGCGCGGGTGAGCACGCTGGAGATGGTATCGCGCAGGCGGCGCGTGGTCTCGCGGGCGATGGGATCGACGCGGCGCGCAGCCACGATCATGGGATCAGTGGAAGCGGCCACAGCAGCTTCGCCGCCGTCGAGAAGCGATTTGCGGAAGGCCGGATCGGCCAGCTTGGTTCCATCGACCAGCGTGTGGACCACCGCGTCAACGTCTCCGCCTTGCAGAATGGCCTGAACGTAGGGGTCGTCCTTGCCGAGTTTCTCCTGGGCCAGCTTGATCGCCAGGGCCATGAAAAGTTTTTCAGTCGAGGGATATACCGGAGCCGGGGAGAGCATTTGAAACTTGAATGTGTCGAGCCCGGCGTCATGGAATTGCGGCAGGCGGTCTCCGTCCGGCTTCTTAATTTCGGCCACATATTGCACGATTTGAAGCGCCATGGTGAAGAGACGGCTGTCAGTGCGGTGGAAGATCTGGCCTTTGATCTCCGGCTTCACCTGCTCTTCAACGCGGGCGATGGTGGACCATGAGTCGCCGTAGGCCTTTTGCCACTCGGGATTGGCGTCAACCTTCTTGCGGAAGTCATCTTCGTCGGCCTGCTTCTTGGCCAGGATGGCCGCGTCAGACAGAGCCTCGGAGCGGCCCAGGTAGACCTTGAGGCTGTTTTGCAGGCCGAAGATGGTGCTGCCTACAAGCCGAGCCTGCTCCGGCCCCTGCGCCGCGAAGGCCTGGGCGGCTGCAATACGGCGCTCGAGATAGCCGGTGATTGCCGGCTCGACCACGTCGCGCTCGACCAGCAACTGCGCCACCGTGTCATCGCGCGAAGTAGCGCCGGGATGGCCGGAGATGAAGATCAGCTCGCCCGGCGCGGCGCCCCTGGCGCTCCACTTGAGGAAGTTATCAGTATGCAGCGGCTTGCCGTTGTCGTAGACGCGGAAGAGGGCCATATCCAGGTCGTAGCGCGGATAAGTGAAGTTATCCGGGTCACCACCGTAAAAGGCCGCCTGCTGCTCCGGCGCAAAGACCAGGCGCACGTCAGTGTAAGCCTTGTACTGGTAAAGCCAGTACTCGCCTCCCTGATAGAGAGAGACCACGTCAGACCGGAGGCCGGTCTTGTCTTTGCTCTCTTTTGAGATGGCGGCGATTTCAGCGTCACGGGCCTTGAGCGCCTTGGCGTCGTCGGAGATGCCCCTGGCCGCGCCTTGCACACGGGCGGTGACGTCCTGCATGGCCACCAGCACGTTGACCTCGAGGTCGGGAGACTTCATCTCAGCATCCGGCGTGGCGGCATAGAAACCGTCGCGCAGGTAGTTGTGCTCGGCGGTGGAGTTCTTCTGCAACTGGCCGCGGGCCACGTGATGGTTGGTGAGCAGGAGGCCGTTGGGGCTGACAAAGGAGCCCGATCCGCCGTCGTTGAGGCGGACGCTGGAAAGCCGGAGGTGGTCGAGCCAGGCCTGGGTGGGCGTAAAGCCGTACTTGGCCTGGAGCAGTTTCAGCGGCGGGTTATCGAAGGTCCACATGCCTTCCTCGGCTTGAATCACGGGCGCGGCGGCCAGGAGAAGGGCGACCGGCAGCAGAACGGAGCGAAGATTATGAGCGAACATTGGGGTCCTCACGGATTGAAGGGTTAGCATATTTGCGGAGTTAGCGGGGTTCGCCATGAACGCAGCAGGCAGAAAGCGAAATCGCGCCGACGTGCCGACTTCCCATCATAACTCCGGGGGAGGATCCCTGGAATATACGGGAGGCGGCGATTCTGTGGGAATCGCCGCCTTGAAGGTTGCCGCCGCGAGCATGCAATTTAATCAATTTATTCAATATGAAGTCAGATACGAAGTATTGGTGACCGTCGAGCCGCTCCGGGTTGCCATGAACGTTGTGCTGCTGCCGGAGGCGATGGTCGCCACGGTGAGGGGAACCGTGGTGGAAGTGCTCGAGCCATAGGTGGAATCGCCGCTGTAAGCAGCCGTGAATGTGTACGAGCCGGCAGCCAGAGTCGTGGTCGTGTAGGTCGCCACTCCCGAAACCAGTGTCACGGCGCTTCCAAGCGTGCCCGAAGCGTCGCTGAAAGTGACCGTTCCGGTCGGCGTCCCGGTGCCCGATACGGGGGCAACTGTAGCCGTCAACGTGACAGTCGTGCCGCTCTGCGTTGCCGTGAGCGTTGTGCTGCTGGCGGTGGCGCCCACCGCGGTGACGGTGACGGTGACTGCGCTGGAAGTGCTGGTGGTGTAGGTCGAGTCGCCGCCATAGGTGGCCGTGATCGATTCCGTCCCGGCGGTGGTGAACGACGTGGTCAGGGTAGCCGTTCCAGAACTCAGCGTTCCGGTTCCGAGGGAGGTTGTGCCGTTATAAAACGTGACCGTTCCGGTCGGCGTCCCGGTGCCTGTGGAGGCGGCAACCGTAGCCGTCAAGGTGACGCTGGCGCCTACCGCAACCGAGGAGGCGGAGGCGGTGAGCGCGGTGGTGGAGGCGGTTGTGCCGGTGCTGCCTGGCGCTTTCCAGAAATTGCCGCAACCAGCCAGGAACGGCGCCACGGCCAGCACCAGCAGCAAAAGGATTATTCCGGTGCCCATGGATTTGTCTTTCATCGAGTCTCCTCTTTCGCAGAGCCGAAAAGATGGGTTGGAGGGAAGGTTGCCAACGTCAAGACATGAGGGCGCGACGCACCTCTCATCACTTGCAAAGACGGGGAGGGCGTGAACATCGCTCGAACTTGACCGGTCATCACGGTTCTCTTCCTTTTCATTCTTGGCAACAGGCCAAATCCGGTCATGCCGGCAGAAAACCAGCGTCCTTGCAAAGTTATCATTCTGTGTTCCCCGCTAATTTGCTCGGCAGCAATTGCACTTCAACGCCGCTGGCGGCATCCTTCTGGCGGAAGATCTGCTCGGTGGCCTTCTGGAACTGCTCCGGTCTGGCGTTGGGAATGTCAGTAAAGGTTTGCGGGTTGCGGTCAGTGAGCGGGAACCAGGAACTCTGGACCTGGACCATGATGCGGTGGCCGCGGCGGAAGGTGTGGAAGAGGTCGGGCATGGTGAAGTTGATGTCGGCCTCTTTGCCGGGCGTCAGCGGTTCGGGCTTCTCCCAACTGTTGCGAAATTTTGCGCGGAAGGGTTCCCCGCGCAGCAACTGCTGATAGCCGCCCATGTGCAGCGGGGGCGCCTCAAGGATACGCTTGTTGGCCTGGGATGTGGTTTCGGGGTCGGGGTAGTCCTCAGGGTAGACGTCGATCAGCTTGACGTCGAAATCGGAGTCCGTGCCGGAGCTGGCGATTTTGAGCCGGGGCGAGATGGGGCCGGCAATGGTTATATCTTCGTCGAGCGGATCGGTCTGGTAGACCAGCACGTCGGGGCGGTAGCTGGCAAAGCGCTGGTCGTCCACCATATAGCGTTGGGGCACTGTATCCGTGGTGTAGCCGACGAAGGGCACGGGACGGCTGGGGTCGCTGACGTACTCGTCAAGGGCTCGGGTTTCGTCCGGCGGATCGAAGCTGAGCTTGCCGCCGGCGTGGAAGTAGAGGGTTTTTGGGGCGGCGGCTTTGGGCGGCCAGGCGTCAAGATTGCGCCAGACGTTGGTTCCGGTCTCAAAGACTACGGCCTTGGGCTGCGCCGCGCCTTTGCCCTTGAGGTAATGCTCGAAAAACGGGAACTGGATGTGCTCGCGGAAGTACTCGCCGGTATTGGAGTTGAACTGCACATCGCCCAGGTGGTTGCCCTCGCCACGCGCCCATCCACCGTGGACCCAGGGGCCTTCAACCAGGGTGGTGGGCGTATCGGGGTTGAATTTACTGATGGCGTTGAAGGTGCGGTGGGGACCGCTGAGGTCTTCAGCGTCATACCAGCCGCCCACCACCAGCACGGCGCAGTGGACGTTTTTCATGTGGCGCGAGAGGTCGCGCGCTTGCCAGTAACTGTCATAGGTCCAATGGTTGGCCTGATCGTTAAAGAGCCAGTTGGAACCCTTCATGTAGAGCTTGTCGAGGTTGGCGATGTTGCCGGCCTGGAGATAGAACTTGTAGCCGTCATGCGTGCCGAAATCGAAGTCAACCGTGCGCTTGGGGGTCTGCGGCTGCTTTTGCGGGTAGAAGAAGACATAGAAACCGAAGTTGGCCGAGAGCATGAAGGCGCCGCCATGATAGCCGTCATCGCCCTGGAAGAGGTCGGTCATGGGCGCTTGCGGGCTGGCGGCGACCAGCGCGGGGTGGGAGTCGATGATGGAGGCCGAGGTGTAGAAACCTGGGTAGGAGATGCCCCAGATGCCCACTTTGCCGTTGTTGTTGGCCACATTCTTGAGCAGGAACTCGATGGTGTCGTAAGTGTCGGAGGCGTCGTCGACGTCCTGGGGCGACTTCTTGACGTCGATGTGGGGATGCATTTCAAGAAAATCGCCTTCGCTCATCCAGCGCCCGCGCACGTCCTGGGAGACGAAGATATAGCCACCCTTTTCGAATTCCTCCGAGGGGCCAAGGTGCTTTGGATATTGATCTTCGCCGTAGGGTCCGACGCTATAGGGCGTGCGGTTCATCAAGAACGGATAGGGGCCACCGGCGGCGTCCTTGGGCACATAGACCGCGGTGAAGAGGCGCTTGCCGTCCCGCATGGGGATACGGAATTCATATTTGGTGTAATGGGCGCGGACGTAATCCTCGGGGGCGGGCTGCGGGGCCGGCTGCTGGGCGCGGGTGACGGGGAGCGCAAAAGCAAAAATGGCCAGAGTGGCGAAGAGAAGGCGGCGCAGATTGGGCATCGGGTACCAGAATCTCCTGAGCAACCAGATTACTCCCCGAAGGCTTAGGCATGACAGGGTTCCGGGAGTATCGAAGGGCAGTTGAGAGCGGCCGGAGGTTTTGCACGATTTCTTTACAGCCGCAATTCCGAAAATACGATTTCCTTGTGCGCGGCGGGCCGGGCCGCGTTACCCTATGTTCACAAGACCTAAATCAGCCGGCGGCGCCATCGAACGCCGGGGCTGTACCTTTTCGCCAAAAGGAGAAACATGTCCACAGAGTTCCGCAATTTTCTCGCTCTCTCCTATGAACAGTTGGAAGAGCTCAACCTGGCCGCCAAGGCCGACCGCACCAACCGGGTTGCAGCCGACGAAGTCCGCGAAAAGCGGCTCAAGTATCTGGCCGACGAGAAGCGGATCAAGGCCGTAACCGTGCTGTTCAGTGATCTCGAGGGCCGGCTTCACCTGCTGGACTACGACAAGAAATTTCTATTGGGCGCGTACGAAAACCTGACCTTCGACGGCTCGTCGATCCGCGGATTCACGGCGCAAAAGGAGAGCGACCTGCGCCTGGGCATCGACTGGGGCGCCTTCTACTGGGTGCCCGCCGACGTCTTCGGCACCGGCAAGGTGGTGGTCTTCGGCAACGTGATTGACAAGGACGGAACCACCTATTCGGGTGATCTGCGCGGCGTGCTCAAGGCATACTCCGAGGAGCAGTTCAAGAAGCACAACTACACGCTGAACGCGGCCACCGAGATTGAGGGCTTCCTGTTTGCGGGCAAGGACGCCGAGCAGCTCTACCACGAGACGGGCAAGTTCGAGTTCATCAGCTCGGGCGGCTACTACCACTCTCTGCCGCTGGATCCGCTGCGCCAGTTCATCGACACCTCAGCCGAGGTGCAGAGGGCGATGGGCTTCCAGAACGAGAAGGACCACCCCGAAGTGGCACCCAGCCAGTATGAGATCAACTACGGCTACGCTGAAGTGGTGGCCGCGGCAGACCAGATCCAGCTCTACAAGCTGCTGACCCGCCAGATCGCCAACAACATGGGCTACACGGCCTGCTATCTGCCCAAGCCCGTGGTGGGCGTTAACGGCAGCGGCATGCACACCAATGTCTCGGTCTCCAAGGGCAAGACCAATCTGTTCTGGGACGAAAAGGGTGAGGAACAGCTCTCCAGCTTTGGCTGGAGCTTTCTTGACCGCATCCTGAGCAGCGCCCTGGACCTTTGCCTGGTCTTCAACTCCAGCGTGAACGCCTACCGCCGTCTGGACCCGCACTTCGAGGCGCCCAACCAGATTCGCGCCTCGGCCGTCGACCGCGGCGCCATGATCCGGGTGCCGATTGGCAACCACCGCTCCATGAGAACCGAAGTAAGGGCCGTGGCGCCGGACGCCAATCCCTACCTGGCCCTCTACGGCATCTTCAAGACTGGCATCGACGGCGAAATTTCAAAGGCGGAGAATCTTCGCGCCGGCGGACGCTACCTGCCGGACAACATTCAGAAAGCCATTGCAGACTTCCAATCCTCGGCCTGGATCTCGAAGATCCTGGGCAAGGACGTGCAGGGCCGCTATGCCGACCTGAAGCAGGCCGTCGCCAACCGCTGCCCGCGCGACCTGGGCACCATCGTCAAGGGCTCTGAGGTGCAGTTCCACCACGCGGTCTACAACCAGTCGCTGTGGAATTTGTTCTAGAACGAGCTGAGCTAAGCGAGCTGGGGTTTCCGGCCCTGGCAAGACAAACACGGGCGGCACGGCCTGGAATGGCCGCGCCGCCCTTTCTGCGCTTGCACGAGAGTCTTTACCGTTTTTTAATTGCTTCCATACCGCTTGCAGCAGATGCGGCAGCAATGATATGGCTCGGCTAAAGCCGGGCACTCCCGAGTCGCATTCTGAGACAGATAGCAGATTCTTATTGAATTTTGCGTGAATTTCAGACAAGATATAAGAAAGTGGTTGAATCTCAGGCGCTTCTCCCCGATGACGTCTTTTTTCAGTCCAGCTCCCTGTGGGCCGCTCTTTGAGTTCCGTTGGCAGCGGCAATTGCCGCGGAGCTGAGTTCTATCCAGGAAAGAACATCACCAACTAAGCGGCCGGTACCAGGGCCGCACGTTGTAAACCTGCTCTAAAGTCACACCTGCATTTCAAGACGAGTAAAGCAAGACCTTTGGAGGAACTGCCGTGAAACGATCCCTATGGGGATGGATGCTTTGTTGCATCCTATCCGCCGCCACTCTCGCATCTGCCCAGACCGCAACCACCTCACTCCGCGGCACCGTCAAGGATTCCAGCGGCGCACTGGTTCAGGGCGCCTCCATCGTCCTTTCAGACAAAGCCAACGGCAGGATATATAAAGCTGTTTCCAGCACGTCCGGCTTCTACAGTTTTCCGGTCATTCCTCCGGCCCGCTACCTGATTACGGTCACTTCGACCGGCTTTGCCACGCAGAGCAAGACCGCCGAACTGCTGGTAGACCAGCCGGCCACCGTGGACTTTTCGCTCTCTGTCCAATCCAATTCTGTCACCGTGGACGTGAGCGCCGCGGCGGAGACGCTGAACCTCACAGACGCCACGATGGGTAACTCCGTTGGGAACGCGATGATTGAAGCGGTCCCGATGGAAGGCCGCAACCCCACCTCCCTGCTGAGCCTGCAACCCGGCGTTCTGTATATCGGTCAGCAGACGGAGAGCGCTGACAGCCGCCAGGGGGCAGTCGCCGGCGGACGTTCCGACCAGGGCAATATCACACTGGATGGACTGGACGACAACGACCAGATCAATGGCACTGCCTTCGCCGGCGTGCTTCGCTCGACGCTCGACTCGACCGAGGAGTTCCGCGTGACCACCTCGAACGGCACCGCCGAAGCGGGGCACTCTTCCGGCGCGCAGGTCAATCTGGTTACCAAGAGCGGAACCAACGCCATGCACGGCAGCCTCTACGAGTACTACCGTCCGACCAATACCGTCGGAAACGACTTTTTCAACAAGAACAATGAGCTGGTTTCCAGCGAACCCAACATCCCGCAGAAGTACGTCCAGAATGTCTTCGGCGGCAGCTTCGGCGGGCCAGTGAAGAAAGACAAACTCTTCTTCTTTTTCAACTACGAGGGTCTGCGCCGAGCCATTGATCAGATTGTCGTAGCGACGGTTCCCACCGCCAGCTTCATGGCGGGCAGTCTGGAGTACACCGACGCAAATGGGAATACTGATACCGTCTCGCCTACCCAGGTGGCGCAGTTGGACAGTGCCTGCACCGGCAATACCTTCAACGGAGCGCCAGTTTGCCCCTCGGGGCCCGGCGTGGACTCCAACGTGCTCTCCTACTATGCCAACGTGCCTGTCGCTACCGGCGGAGCCACTGGTGACGGGCGGCTCAACAACGGCTCTCTTTTCTTTCCCTCCCCCGCGCCATTCACGCAAAACACCAGCATTCTCAAGCTCGACTACGAACTGAATAGCAAGAACCGCATCTTCGTGAGGGGAAACCTGCAGAAGGATACTGAAGCGGGACTTGCGAACCTACCGGGACAGCCCCCCTCCAGCTTTAAAACCGACAACACGAAGGGCATCGCCATCGGCCACACATGGACGCCCAACGCCAGCATCGTCAATGATCTTCGCTATGGCTTTACCCGCCAGGGCTACCAGCAAAGCGGCCTCGGCACCGGCGATTACGTCTTTTTCCGCTTTCTCACCCAGCCCACCGCACAGACCCGCAATACCATCCTTCATGTCCCCGTGCACAACATCATCGACACCTTCACCCTGACCAAGAGCACACACACCATTGCGTTAGGCGGCAACTGGCGTGGCATCACCAACGAGCACGGTACGGATGCAAACTCTTTCAACAGCGCCAGCACCAACCCCATCTGGCCCAACGGGTCCAGCCTGCCCGACCCCAGCGCCATCGGTTTGCCCAATGTTTCGAACACGGGTTTTGCCGAGTCCTGGCAGATCGCCTACTCGACCCTGGTCGGCAATGTCCCGCAGCTTACCGACGTCTTTAACTACAAGGTCACCAGCCCCACCTCCGGCATTGCCCTTGCGGATGGAACCTTCATCTATCGAAACTTCCGCTCCAACGAGTTCGAGTACTACCTGCAGGACACCTGGCGCGTCCGCCCCAATTTAACCGTCACCTATGGCGTGCGCCATACAATTCTGCAAACCCCGTATGAAATGAACGGCCAGCAGGTCTCGCCCACTATTGATACCGATGCCTGGTACAAGGGACGTGAGTCCGCCGCAGTTCAAGGCCAGGTCTACGAGCCCCTGCTCTCGTTTGCGCCCTCGGGCAAAGCCAATGGAATGCCCGGTTACTGGCCCAAGCAGAAGGCCAACTTCGCGCCGCGCCTTGGCGTGGTTTATTCCCCCGACGCCAAGACTTCAATCCGCGCCAGCGCCGGCATGTACTTTGATCACTATGGTGAAGGCTTGGTGAACTCCTTTGACCAGGAAGGCTCCTTCGGACTGAGCGCATCCATCAGCAACCCAGGCAACCAGCTTGGCTTTGAATCGTCGCCGCGCTTTACCGGCGTGAGAAACCTGCCGGTTTTTCCCCCTTCCATTATGCCCACCGGTTCTCCTACTCAGACCTTTCCGTATACCCCGCCCGCAGGTAATTTCGCCATCACCTGGGGTATGGACAACCACCTCAAGACCCCTTATGCCGAGTCCTTCAACTTCTCCGTTCAGCGGCAATTGCCGGGAGGGTTTACGGTTGAAGCCGCCTATGTAGGCCGCTTGGGCCGCCACCTTCTCGAACAGCTCGATCTGGCGGAACCGGTTGACTATCACGATCCACAGGGCGGCGGCGACTACTTTGCTGCCGGCACCGAACTATCAAAGATCTCCGACCAAAATGCCGGCTGCAATATCTATTCCACGAATGGCTGTCAGGTGCCGAATGTGCCTGCGATCCCTTACTTTGAAGATGTTTTTTCCTTTATGCAGAACTTTGACGGCCCTGGGGAAAGCGCCACGCAGGCCATCTACAACAACGAGTGGACTACCAACCGTTACGGCCTTGGGGAGACCTCCGCACTCGCTGATTTGGATTTCTACTGCTATAACAGCATCCTTAATGTTCCTTACCCCAACTGCCCCGCGCAACCTCGTTTCTGGAGCAGCCAGTTCTCCTCTCTCTACGCTTGGGACACGATCGGCACCAGTTCCTATAACGCGTTGCAATTCACGCTGCGCCATCCCTTCTCTCATGGCTTCGCGATCGACTTCAACTACACGCTTTCAAAATCTCTCGACCTGAACTCCGGCACCGAGCGCAATAACGAATATACTGCGACATCGTCGGGCAATCTGGCTGACAACGGCTTTGCGGGATCCGCCATCCAGAACACATGGAATCCACGTCTCAACCGGGCTGTCTCCGACTTCGATGCCCGCAGCTTGATCACCGCCGACTGGGTCTATGAACTGCCCATTGGCCATGGCAAGGCTGTGATGGGCGACGCCAATCGCGTTGCCGATGCCATCGTCGGCGGGTGGCAATGGGCCGGGCTTGGCCGCTGGACCAGCGGTTTGCCCTTCAGCGTGTATGCGCCTGGCTACACAACCGACTGGCAGCTTGGCGGCCAGGGCGTGGTAACCGCGCCTGTGAAACTCCGCAAACACCTCGTTGCCGGAATACCGCAAGTCTTCGATGATCCAGATTCCATCAATAATGGAGTTACGACCGGAAGCCCGATCCGACTTCCTTACCCTGGAGAACCCGGCCAGCGCAATAACTTCCGTGGCGATGGTTATTTCGACATCGACTCTTCGCTGACCAAGAGCTGGAATCTTCCCGGCCATGTGAAGCTCAAGTTTGCCGGTGAAGTCTACAACATCACCAACAGCGCCCGCTTCGACGACAACCCGAACAGCCTCAACACGCTTTTGACATCTGGCAGCTTTGGCGCCTATAGCACCACGCTCACTACTTACCGGCGCATGCAGTTCGGTTTGCGGCTGGACTTCTAACGCTGCTGAGCAGACTATCGAACACAACGGGCCGAAGCTTATGCTTCGGCCCTGTTTTATGGCAGTCGAATGGTTTGTGTCTAACTCAGCTGAACCTCAATTTTTACCACCGAGGCAGGTGGGAAGGTAAAGCTCAGCGAACCGGGGCGCAGACTGACCTCGGCGGTGCGGGTCTTTACCTGATCTGGCTGGTCGAATGTGTTGTGGGCGTGGATGTCGCTGTTGGCCAGGACGTATGCTTTGGCACTGACTCCCTTTGCGCCGCGGAGGACGATTTCAGTTTCGCGCGGTTGGCTTATGTCGGGGTTGACCGCGGTCAGCGTAAGCGTTTTTCCCTTGAGCGAGGCCGATCCCTTGAGACCCCAGAAGCTGGCCGGCTTGCCGTCGTGACTGTAGCGGGCTTCAGGGGCTGAGAACTCGGTGCGCAGAGCCGATCCGCCCTGGTGCGCGGCGTACATTTCGAAGACGTTGAAGACCGGCGTGGTGATGAACTTGTCTCCCTGGGCGACGAAGAGCGCATTGATATTGTTGACCAACTGGGCGCAGGCAGCCATGCTCACCTTGTCGGCGTGGCGATTGAAAGTGTCGAGCGTGAAGGCGGTCACCACCGCATCGCGCATCGTACCCTGCTGCGAGTAAAGACTTACGTCGGAGATCCCGGCGGGGGAGTGGTACCAGGGGCCGTACTCATCCACGACCAGCTTCACCTTGCGGTCGGGGTCGAATTCGCCGAGCACGGACCAGTGGTCAAGGAGGATGCCCTCCATGCGGTCCGCCTGGCCGCACAACTCATACCAATCGAAGGCATCGAAGTTGATGTCGTCTCCCTTGGTTTTCGATTTATTCCAGGCATAATGGTGAACGCTCAAACCCCAGACATCGCTCATGCCGTGGCTGGGGCCGCCATGAGAGAGCTTGGAGAAGAAGCCGCGCGTCCATGCCTGATCGTCACTGCTGGGGCCGGAAGCTATGAAGCGCAGCTTCACGCCGTAATCCGGAACCCAGGCTGTGAAGCGGCGGAATTCGACTGCGTAGTCTTCGGGATCGAAGTGGCCGCCGCAGCCCCAGCTCTCATTGCCAACGCCCCAATAGCGGACATTATAGGGATCAGGCGAACCGGCGGCTTCGCGAGTCTCGGCCAGAGTGGTGGCGCTGCGGGGCGAGTTGCAGTACTCGACCCAGTGGTCGAAATCGAGCGGGGTCAGGCTGCGCACATTGGCGGCGAGGTAAGGCTCGGCGCCACACAGCTTGCAAAAGCGCACAAAGTCGTCGGTGCCGAACTCGTTGGTGTCGAAGACCTGCGGGATGTTTTGCTTCTGC
>Ga0182027_10008570_pt1 | contig 14861 bp, 12 predicted proteins | sample 712E1DmetaG_FD_121300 | JGI IMG/M metagenome (GOLD analysis project Ga0182027, IMG submission 121300) | Permafrost microbial communities from Stordalen Mire, Sweden - 712E1D metaG (Illumina Assembly) | ecosystem: Environmental > Terrestrial > Soil > Wetlands > Permafrost | place: Sweden... | reverse complement strand
GGCGTCGAGGCGCGAGCTGGCGCGGAGGCGGAGCTTGTCGTCAGCCGGATCGTAAGTGGCGTCGAACGTCGTGACAGTCACGGGGCGCCTCCCAGCTCGTAGCCGTCGAGGAGCTTGGCGGCCCACGCGGCGCCGCCGGGGCGGAGGCGCTCGTTCTCGGCCAGGAAGGACTGTTGCTGCTCATCGGTCATGTTGGCGGGGCGCCACCGGCCGGAGGTGAACTCCAGGGCGCGGCGAACGTTGCCGGCGAGAGGGTGGGGGACTTCGACCACTACCCGGGCGATGTCGAGGCGGACCTCGTAGCTCTCGCCGTGCGCCCACTCGACGCGGAAGCAGGTCTTGTCGTACCCATGCTCGGGCGCGACCTTGGCCATGGCGCGGATCGCGTCCTCGGCCTCGGACCAGGTCGAGAGGATGCGCTTGAGGCGGGACTGGTCGGAGGATTCGGTCCAGAGAAGAAAGATGTTTTTGAGGGGAACGAGCGAGGCGAGGTTTCGCATTTTGACACCTCGTTCCTGATTGTGTATCTTGTACGTCATGCCGTCAAGTATGATATGGCTGGCATGTCCGCCATGCCGTAGCCTGGCAAGACGCGGGAAAACGGGTTATCGTCGCCGGATGGCGAAGAAACCCCCCAGCGAAGCCACGCCCAAGCACAAGAAGTTCACGGTCTATCTCCCGGAGAAGACCATCTATGAACTCAAGATCTTGGCCGCGAAGGAGCGTACGAGTTGCAGCGCCCTCATCGATCAGTGCGCCCGGAAAATCATCGAGCAGAAGGGCGCCTGACCGTGACTGGAACCAGCCTCGTCCCGGTGGAGGGCGTGGAGAAGACGATCCTGATCTTGCGTGGACGCCGAGTGATCCTCGACTCGGACCTGGCCGCCCTGTACGGCGTGTCCGTCGGGATCTTCAACCGAGCGGTCAAGCGCAATGCCGCTCGGTTCCCGCCGGACTTTGTCTTCCAGCTCACCCACGAGGAGAACGAAGCTTTGAGATTCCAAATTGGCATCTCAAACGCCGGGCGAGGCGGCCGGCGCTACCTGCCCTACGCCTTCACGGAGCATGGCGCTGTCATGGCCGCTTCCGTGCTGAACTCACCCAAGGCCGCCGAGATGAGCGTCGAGGTCGTCCGCGCCTTCGTCCGGCTCCGGGGATTCCTGGCCTCCCATCGCCAGCTCGCCGCCAAGCTGGAAGAGCTGGAGAAGAAGATCGCGTCCCACGACAAGCACATAGTGACCTTGTTCGACGCCGTCCGCAGCCTGATGGCCGTGCCGGAGAAGTCCAAGCGGCAGATCGGTTTCCAGACCAAGAGCGGGGGCAGGGGCTTGTCGCCCAACCGCCCGGCACCGTAGGCACCGTATCTGATGGGGCGTGCTGGAGAAGCCCAAGCGATAGATCGGATTCAAGACCAAGGGCAAGGGGTTGCCCCCTCCCGCCCAACGTAGCCCACTCAACTCATTGGCGCGGAGGCCCTATGGACAACGAACTCGGTTACGGCAGCACTCGCCTCACGATCGACTGGTCACCGGATAATAGAATGGTCGCACTGATGCTGACCTTCACCTGGCTCGCGAACGTGCCAATGGACGAATCCACCTGACCGCGCGATAGTTGCCCGCTTCTGGTAGCAGCGCAACGTGGAAAGTCGGCGTGCTGGTGGAAAACGAGAAATTTGCCCGGGAGCTGGTTCACCAATGGAGGAATGCGGCGGAGGCGGGGGTGTTTCGGCGGTCGGGCGAGACGTAGCCCGACGCAAACTGGAGAACAGGAACCTGATTCGGGCTATTGTAGTGGTTGGTACCGACGTCACTTCATGGCTTCCGAACAGGTTCGTCTTGCCAGCAAGGCACTTGGGCCGCTTGTCCGACGGCATGGGACATCTCCTGCGCTGAAGGTGACCCTGCGCGAGGCGCTCAAGACACTGGCTAGGGCACTGGCCGAGACTGACACGAAGACGCAGGCGGAAACCATCCGCCAGGCGATCGACGAGCTTCGCTTCGGGCTGAAGCTCATCCAGAACTCCCAGCGTCCGGCCGATCATGCGCAGCTGGAAGGCACCGCCGAGGCATTGTCTTTTCTGGCGCCATTGGAAGGGACTGTGGCGCGGGAACCAGCTCAAATTCTGGCGCCAGCACCACTGCCGCTACCGGCCAGCGCACCGCTCAGTCTGCAGACACATCCCAATCCTTCGCCGCCGCCAGCACCAACGAGTGTTCCCCGGCCCGCGCCTGCCAAAGCAGAAGACAAGACACGGCCGTTTCTGCCGCAATCTCTCGATTTCCCGACAGTTCGCCTGCGTCTGGTCGGCCTCCTGAACAGATTCAACGCCCTTCATGTTGCGCTCACCGAACCCCTGGCCACCCTTCGCGACCTCGACGTCGCGTGTGCCGAACTCGACAAGATCGTCCAGGCCGTGAAATGGCTGGGCTTGAAGGGCATACCGGCATTCCTCAAGGCTTCCGAAAGCGCCGAGACGGTGGAGGACCGCTTGGTAGCCAGCGCGACGCTCATTCACATCGGCGCTCTGGGTGGCGTCGAGAGGATGATGTCGACGCTTCAAGGGTCCGTCGCGGAAAAACAAACCCTGCCCGCTATTGCCGGCACGATCCTGCGCACGTTCACAGACGCAGCCGTTCTCGATGGCATGCTCAAACTGCTCCTCAAGCCAGCCGGCGATGCGCTCGGCAGCCTACTTCTGCCGCTCCTTGCCGAACAGGGCGTGCTCTCGTCTGAGCAGCTCGTGAAGCTCATGAGCCATCCGAGTGATGCCCTCGCAGTGCCCGCCATCGAGGCGCTGGCCTGGTTTGGCGACGCTCGCGATGCCCCGCTGCTCTTGGCCTCGGCACGCAAAGCGATGACTCCCAGGCGGGCGGATGCCCTGCTTTTTGCTGCGGTCGCACTCGGCTCGGTCGAAGCGCTTGCAGAAGTGCGGGCACAGTTGCCGGAGCGAGCTGCCAGCAGCCATCATCTCGTCGAGTCGCTCGCAATCGCCGGCGACGCTTCCGATGTACCTAGGCTGCTCGCGTTGGCCGAGCAGCCGGGTGTTGACGCTGACCATATCGTTCTCGCGGCGGCCAACCTAGGCTGCGTCGCCACCGTTCAGGCGCTTCGTCCTTTCACCGGCCGCGTGCCCCGAGAAACGCTTGAAGAAGCCCGGCGCATGATCTTGGGAAGCGGTTCCACGCATCCTTCTGATGAGGCTTCGGCGCTCCGCATACTCCACGGCGAGCCTTGGTCAGTCTCCGGCCTGCTCTCCCGTCTTGCGGCGCCGGACGAGCCGGTTCAATCGCAGCGACGGCTGGCATTGGAAGTTCGCGTGCGCACCGGCTTTGTGCCGCCGACGAGGTTTTCGCTGCTCATGTCGGCCGCGGCCCGTGCTGAATTGGTGGCGAGCTGGACGACCCATTTCGCGAAGGCCAACGGCCAATTGGCACCAGGTGGCTGGTACTACCAAGGCAAGCCCGCAGGCAAGGAGAACGGAGCGCGGTGACGATCGTCAACCTGACGAACTTCGAGGCCGCCCATGCTGTCACCATGGGCCTCGACGGCAATTGGCAGGTCATCGCTGTCGTGAAGGCCACATACACCTGGAACAAGTCCGGCACCGTCTGTCCCGCTCCGTCCTCGCCCATTGTCATGCTCGACGAGTTTTTCGGCGATCCCGCTTCTTCGGGACTGCTGCTCGCCAGCGATATCGCGCCGGCAAAACCCAAACTCGACGTCCTGCTTGCCGGAGCCATCGCCTTCCCAAAGCCGATCACCGAGATTGACGTCGGGTTGGCAGTCGGATCCCGTCTGCACAAGCGCGTGCGTGTTTTCGGGGATCGGATCTGGTTGCCTGCCGTGATGACAGATGTGGTGCCGTCGCGTCCGCGCCCTGTCAGCCGGGTGCCCATTGCCTGGGAACGCAGCTATGGCGGCACTGATCCTGCCGACGGCAAATGCATTGAGCCGCAAAATCCGGCAGGATCGGGCGTGGCCAAGGACCCGAAGACCTTGCATGGCCGGCCGGCGCCCAACTTCGAAAATCCCGACAAGGCCATCGGTGCGCTCTTCGGCAAACCTGACCCCGTCGGGTTCGGTCCCATCGCCGCGCACTGGCAGCAGCGTGTCGCCCTGGCCGGCACGTACGACGAGGCGTGGAAGAAATCGCGCATGCCCTTGCCTCCCGATGACTTCTCGCCTGCGTTCTTCAACGTCGCCCCCAAGGACCAGCAGTTGGACAAATACCTGCCCGGCGAGAAGGTCCGCCTCCTCAACATGACCACTGCCGTTCACGATCAGTTCGATTTGCCCGCGTTCGCAGTACCCGTCGCAATTGCGTCGAGCGACGGGCTCGTGGAGGAAACGGCCGTGGTCGATACGCTGACCATCGAGCCAGAGGAGCGACGTTTTTCGCTACTGGCCAAAGCCCAGGCGAAGCTTTGCTATGGTCCGCTGTCGCTTGGCCGCATTGTCATCGGTGACCTGACCCGAGGGATGCGTTCCGCGATCGAGACGGGCCGCAAGTACCCCTGGCTGCGAGTCCAGAAGGTGCGCAAGTGAGTGCTCTCGCCATCGAGGCTGTCGGGGCCATCACTCCGGTGGGCGAGGATGCCGCGGCGACCGTCGGTTCCATCTTCACGGATGTACAAGCGCTCGAAGCGTCTCCGGTTGCGGACGCAGACGAGAGTTCGGCCGGATCGGCGACGCCGATTCCCGCCACGGTGAAGGGCATCGACCGGCTGGTGGCTTTGGGCGGGTTCGCGTTGCGCGAAGCCGCTCTTGGTCTGGCCAAGGGGACCGAGATCGGCCTTGTCGCCTGCGTGCCCTCCGAGAAAGACGAGCCGGGACTCGTCGCGCAGGCTTCGTCTTTCCTATCCCGGCTGGCTGCCGAATCTGATCTTGTCGTCGCCCCCAGAGTGAGCCGCGTCTTCGGCGCCGGCCCGAGCGCTATCATTGAAGCCCTGCTCTACGCTCGTGCGACGCTGCAGATGCGAGATCTGTCGGCCGTTTTCGTCCTGGGCGTGGACAGCCTGGTGAGCGCTTTCCGGCAGAGGAAGGCGCTGCGGGACGGGTCCGTCCCGGTCGAAGGTCTTGTCCCTGGCGAGGCGGCAGCGGCGATGCTGCTCAGCGGTCGGCCGGGACCGGACTCGCTCGCGACCTTGGCCGGCGTCGGGCTGGCCGAGGAGCCGTCGCTTGGCGCCCAGCCGGCTGGGCCCAATCTGGGCAAGGGCATCAATTCGGCTATCGACAGGGCAGTGGCAGATGCCAAATTGCCCAATGCCCTATTCGCGGCGCTGGTTCACGACCTTCCTTCGTCGCAAGCCGGCTTCGCAGAGTTGGCCTGGGTCAAGGGATGCCCCTCGCTGCGCACCTCGCCGGAGGTTCACATTGTGTCGCCCCCGTTTTCCACGGGAGCGACCGGCGCGGCCAGCGGAATTCTCTCGCTGGTCACGCTGGCGTTCTTGATCGAAAAGAAAGTGATTGCCGATCCCGGCCTTTGCCTGTTGGCCTGGGAAGGCACGTCTCGGGGCGTGGCGATTCTGACCCCACCGCCGCCCCGGAAAGCGGCGAGAAGATGACGGGGACAGTCGGCGACTCCAGGGCGCTATCCCCGGCGTCGAGTCCGACATATATTTCTGCGAACCGGCCTGCGGCGCACAAAAGCGGGGAAGAATATGGGCAAGGTCTACATTAACGGACGTGAAGCGGTTCACAAGGGCTGCGGCGGGAGTGCCATTGCCTTTCCCGACGTGTGCCTCTGTCCCCCTGGCCCGCCGGCCGGCCCGGTACCAGTTCCTCTCACCAACACAGTGCAAGCCAAAGACCTCGTGAACGGCGCCATGACCGTGCTGTTCGAGGGCAACCCAGCTGGCCATCGCGATTCCTATTTCGACAGTTCCACCGGTAACGAAGTTTCGCGCAGCACCGGCGGCGGCATCGTCAGCCACGCCGTACAAGGCAAGGCGTACTTTGCCTCGTGGTCCCCCAACGTCTTCATCGAGGGCAAGCCCGCCGTCCGCCACGGTGACCTGCTCACCCAGAACCACCTGGGCAAGCTGCCCGCCAACACGCCGCCCTCGGTATGGATGTCATCGGTCAACCCTGACAGTCCGATGCCGATTCCCAAGAAGTACACCAAGACTCTCGCCGAAGGTGACGAGGAAATCCACGCACTGCTGGTGGATCTGGAAGGGAACGTCCTTGTCTACGAGCCATATTCTCTGACCACGCCGGCCGGCGCCGTCGTGGAAGCGCGCACGCTCTTGGATGGTGGCATACACGTGCGCAAGGTGAAGAGGGGCAGGTGCAAGCTCGTCCTGCCCAATCGCGATTCCCAGGATCTTCAGAGCCAGCGGACTCAATCAAAGGCAGGCGGCCAAAATGTCCGCTACCGGCCGGGCACGCCACTGATGCTCGAAACAGGCAAGACCCACCAGGTCGAGGTACCAACCCGGCGAAGCTTCTGGTTGCACGTCAACGTGCAACCGCGAGATCCTGCCGCGCAGGACGACAAGTTCATTCTGCGCAGCGCGGACCGCAGCTTGGAAATCATCCGGACCGTGAAGGACAACCGCAAGCCCGGCGCTGCCGGCCTGACGCTTGAATTTCCCAACCTACGAAGCGGCCTGACTTACAGATTGATCCATGACACCGGCGCGGAAGGCGAGGTCATCACCCTCTTCGATGGGCTGTCGTATGACGATCTCTTCCGCACGGAATCACCCGAGACGGACTGATGACAGACGCCCCGCCAACTACTTTCAACCTGAACGATGAGGAGAAGGCGATCCTTCGCAGAACCCTGCGGGTGATCGCCCTTGAGCCGGACAGAATCGAGTTCGCGGTGAAGTCCGGCAAGGACATGCCCCGTTGGTTGCTCTTCGCCGTCTTCTTGACAGCAGCCGACGCGCTCATGGTGACGGTATTTCTTGCCTATCACGACGTACCCGTAGCCAATCTCGTGCCCCTCTTTTCAACGCTGCTAGCCCTGTCCCTGCTCCTCGGCTGGATGGTCTTTTCCAAATACGACGTGCAGCCGATACGCTCGGTATTCCTGTTTGCTGGCTCGGCCTGGGTCATCTGTCGTGGCCGACGAATTCCATCCTATGAGTTGCTGGTCGAACTTGACCCTATCAAGACCACCATCGACGGCGAAACGCGCTACGACCCGCGCCCGCGTCTTCACACGGACGTACGAATGTTGGCATTGAGGCGGCGGCGCTTCAATGAACTCGACACCAATAGGTGCCGCGCGGTGCTGACCAAGGTGATTGAACAATGCACTCGCTTCCCGAATCCCTCGCCGGCCGTGCAGGCGCTTGGTGACGCGGATCGCGTTCCCTGGAGACTCCCGCGGCCCCAATACAAGGCGCTCATCGATCATCCCTGGTTAGTGTCACTTTCACCGGATGAACTCGTCTTGAGGTTGACCCCGCGCCAATGGCATATGGATGCCTCAGTGGGTCTTTGCGCCATCGGTGACCTGGGCGTCTTCTTGTGGCTCTGTTTCGACTCGAGCATCGACTACTCGCATGGTTTCCCTTGGCCTCAATCCTTGGTCGTCATTGTTGCCATGATCCTGTTTCGGCTTCCCTTGCCGTTCAGTCCCCGTAGCACGGTTCACCTCAAAAAATCAGAACGGATTGTCGCGATCACGAGCAACAGTCGCAGTGAAGAGTTCCCGTCGTCCGATTGCGACACTTCCTTCGGGCAGATGTTCATCATCCTTGATGGTGGCGAAGTCTCTGTGAAACAGTTCACGCTCTATCGTAGGGACCCTCAGAGACAGGCCGTCCGACAGAAAGCGAAGAAGATCGCTACGTGGGCCACGGGACCCGATGCTCCGGAACGCAACCCCGGGGTGCGCCACGCCGCCTCGGCATTGCGCTACTACCTCAATCTCTCGGCGGCCGAAGACCCACAGTCACCCAAGCCCTAATGGATCGGCACATGAAGAGCGACAAACTGCCCTCCCACCGAATCCCGAAGCAGATGGTCGACAACATACCCGGACCGATTCTGCTGCCAGCCAAATTCGTTCTGTCTGCTGACCAACAGGATCTCGCCGACTGGGACGAGCCAGACACGCTATGGATCGAGGACCCCTCCTATTGGCTGTACGTCTTCTGCCAGGAACAGACCGCCGAGCGAAACCTCGTTAGGTTTGCTTGCGAAATCTTCGTGGATAGCCAAGGCGAAATGCACCAAGTCAACCTGGACACGTCTTGGACGTCTGCCCAGCGACCGGCGCCCGATGCAACGAAGGGCAGCGTGTTGTTTCAAATTGGCTACGCCATGATCACCTCGACCGTGGTGCCCTACGCGGTTTGGATCTGGGCCTCGCCTTTCCAGATGGCTCGCTCGCGCCTGCCTCGTTTCGACGATACGACTCGCACCTGCCGGCTTTCCGTTTTCCGAAAGTGGGCCGACATTCGCGGCCTGGAGCCGTTCGTGCTGCCGACCGAGAAGTACGAGGGTCATGCCCTGACGATCCCGGTGAAGCCCCCGTGGATCCATGCCTTCGCACTCAACCGGGCATTTAGCAGAGCCCTCGACGCGCTCGGTGCGCGCCTAAGCGATGAGGGCTTGAAGGAGAGGTTCCTCTACAGCGCCATTCACAGGGTGCCCCACTACGCCCTGCACGTGGACATTAAGCGCTTCAGCAACTTCTACGGCGAGATCCTTCGCGACGAACTCGTGTACCAGCAACGAGTTGATGAAGCGACCATCCGGCTCTCCAGCTATCTGGGGGGTGATGTCTTCTCCGCGATCTGGGACGACTTGAAGGAGTCCAAAGATCCCTCGGCAGTGCCAAAAATGCACGTCATCTCGGCCCGCAGTCACGATCGGCTGTGGGAGGCGCGCGCGGCAGTGCCTTATCTCTCGCGCGTCAGGAACAAGCAGGGCAAGTTCCTGGAGAGCGGCTTCAGCACGGTGCTTGCCAGCAGAAGCGCGCGCAAGGTGGTCAAGGCGTACTGGAACTTGGTCAAGATGTTCGTCACAATCGCGAAGCACGAGGGCACGCTGCCCAGGTGGGCGATCAACGCGTGCCAGGATTTTGCGGCGGACCGGTATGGGGTGACTTTGCTGTTGGCAAAGCCTGGGGCGGATGGGAAGGCCCCAGCGAGGGTTTTCACCGAAGATTCCGTTCGGGAATTGAAGAAGAGGTCGACCGAGCATCCCACGAAGGTTGGATTCATTGTATTCATCGAATTGGCTAACAGTGGACTAGCGGTTTACGACCTGTGCGCCCACTGGGGCGAGCCGGATGGATGGAGAAGGGTCTTCAACCTGGGAGGGGCGATCTCGTCGACTGCGGGTGCGTTGGCCAAGAATGAGGCAAGGAGGGCCTTCTTCGGCTTCGTCGCCTCTGCAGCCGACGGTGTTCTCGGAATTGGAAACGCCAGCGATGCCAGTGCCACGGGTGACGACCGGGCGGCTCTCTTCCACGGCGCGACTGCGCTCGGCGGTGCGGTTGGTATGGTCGGATATGTTGTATCTGTCGTCAATCCACCCATTGGCGCAGCATTGGTCTTCCTGGGCAGCGCCGTCGGTGCAGGCGGCAACATCGGTGCAGCGATCTTCCACGACAGCGAGTTCGACGAATGGCTGAAGTTCTGTAGGTGGGGGAAGTTGGCCAACGACTCAGAAGCGGGAAAGAGCCTCGGCAGGGATATCGAGCGCCCCTGGTCCGAAGGACCGCTGCGAACCCTTGCAGGGGACTTGGATCGGCAGATCAGAACCCTGAACGCGCTAGTTCACAAGCTGAAGGTCGATCTGAAATTCACGTTCACCAGCGACGGCAAGCGCCTGGGCATCGACGTCTCGGCCAGCATGGAGTTTCTCGGAAACGAGAGCACGATCTGGCTTGAGGTCATGATGAACCACCGCCCTATTCGGCCCTGGTCGCCATGGAAGAAAGGTTCGGAGGCATCCGGCGTTCAGGCTTCTTTTCACGAGCATTTCCCCGGCCCTGACTGCCGGGTGGCTTCCATCCGACTGCGCGTGGACATGTTTGGCGACCAGAAGCACTGGTTCCCCACCAAGGACGTCATCGCCAGCGCGGAATCCACCCGCATCGGTCCGGAACTGTTCAATCCATATGTGGGGCCAACGTGATCTCCTCAGGAGTTCGCGACATTTCGCGGCTGGCGGTCAGCACACACAGCATACATCCCTTGACTCGCCTTCCCTCCCTCGCCATCGTCTACCGCATGACGGTGCCGCGTAGGCCGCGTGGGGGCACAACGTGAACAAGCCTGGGCAGGGCAGTTCGGACACTCTGTCTTATGACCGTCCTGTGCCGCCGGACGGTGCCGGGAAGCCAGCGCCGGCCCCTCGACCTGACAACCCAGCAACCGCCGTGCTACCCGTTAGCTTCGCCGAGGATGGCGCCACGGCTGGAGAACGCCCCGGCCGCCGCACCGATCCGCTTGCGGTCGCACCCGCACCGCAAGTGCCCATGTCGTTCACTCCATCCGAGACCCCTGCGACAGGCCCCGTCGTCGAGAGGGCGCCTGGGATTTTTCGTGCGGGCGATCAGGTGGACCATTTCGAAATCGTCGGCCTGGTCGGCCAAGGCGGCATGGGCTGCGTGTACAAGGCGCTCGACCGCGATCTCGGCCGTACCGTGGCCATCAAGACCCTGCACGGCATCGACCAGCACCAGCCTCAATCGCTTGCCCGGTTTCGGCGCGAGGCCCAGGCCGCATCCCGCGTGGTCCATCCCAATCTGGTCATCATCTACAGCTCCGGCACCTTCGGGGACACACCCTACATCGTGATGGAGTACCTGTCGGGCCGCAGCCTGGCGGCCGAGATCGCTGACGGCCCGATCGCGGTCGAGCGCACCGCTGACATTATGGGCGCGGCCTGCGCCGGCGTGTATGCCGCCCACCGCGCCGAGGTGGTTCACCGCGATCTCAAGCCAGCCAACATCTTTCTCGCGCACACGCCCATGGGCGAGACGCCCAAGATCCTGGACTTCGGCATCTCCCGCATCGGCGACGACAACTCCAGCCTGACCGGCACAGGCGACGTCATAGGTACGACGTACTACCTTGCGCCCGAACAGGCGGCCGGCCGCGCAATCGACGCACGCGCCGATCAGTACGCCCTGGGCGTGATCCTGTACGAATGCCTCACTGGTGTGCGGCCGTTCACCGGGGCGGCCGTCTACACCATCATGCGAAACATCGTGGAGGGAATTTTCCAGCCGCCTTCCCATCTGCGCCCCGAGATCCCGCGTGATTTGGAAACTGTAGTCCTGCGCGCCATGAGCCGCGTGCCTGAAGATCGCTTCGCCCGCGTCCGCGATTTGGGTCTAGCCCTCGTGCCATTCATGTCAACGCAGGGCCGGCAGCAATGGAGTCACCACTTCATTGCACCCGAGGCAGAAATGCCCATCGCGCCATCGATGGCCGTGCCCGTTCCCGCTGGCGCAAATGTTCGACCTATCCCCACCGAGATCGCACCCGTCGAGATGCCTGCGCCCACCAAGATTCTTCCCCAGGACCAACCGAACCCCTGGCAGGTGGCGCCGACACACACGAGACTTACTTCAGGTTTGGTTCCCGAGGCCGCGCTGGCAACAGCCGAAACACGTTCGATCATCTCCCGTAGCCGCATCGTTGTCTTGGCAGCCACCGTGGTCGCGTTGCTGGCGCTGGCGGCGGCTTGGGTCTTGTTTCGCCCTGTGGTTCGCCAGGCGGCGCGGCCCTCGGCCTCCGCGACGACCGCTGTAGAAGCGACACCACCGCCCGCCGCGCCCGCCGCGCCGGTCGTTCCTGCGCCCACCATTGCAGAACCGACTCCCATTCGGGCAGCAACGCATGCGAACAAGTCGGCGGATTCCGCTGGCGAACGAGGCCGCGCCGCTCGAAGCAAGATTGGCAAACCCAGAGAAGTTGGCGAACCATCTGACAGAACCAAGAACAGCCAAAAGCCCGGCGCCAACAACGCACCAAGAACGGGAAAATGGTGACGGAACCTTTGCGACGAAGCCTGATTTTTTGCTGCCTCGAAAAGGTCGTCGCGGTGTAGAAATATCCCGGCATGGCGCATCTTGGCTCATCGTTGGTACTTGGCTTTGTGGTGGTCGTCCTGACCAGTCCTGCTTCCGCAGAAAAGGTGAAGCCCAAGACTGGCCGGGAGAAGGCCGCCCAGAAGGCATGCGCCCTGGGGGACTATCAGAAGGGCGTCGATATTCTTGCCGACCTCCTGGTCGGCAGCGATGACCCAAACTACATCTACAACCAGGGGCGCTGCTATGAGCAGAACAGCCGCTGGGAGCAGGCCATCAACCGTTTCCGCGAGTATCTGCGCAAGGACGACAGCCTTTCCGAGAGCGACAGGGCCGATGTGGAACGGCATATCACCGAGTGCGAAAAGGCTCTTGCCCAAACTGCGCAGACCGTGCCGCCACCCGCCGTCTTGCCGCCCCCGGTAGCCCCCGTGGAGACACCGGCGCCAGCTCCGGCACCTCTACCAGTGACACCCGACGTGTCCACCAAGTCGGTTTCGCCACCGTCGGACGGCAGCCAAGGCAAGGGGTTGCGTGTAGCCGGGATCGTCTGCGCGGCCGTCGGACTGGCTGCGGTCGGCACGGGCGTTGGATTGGCGCTGAAGACACAGAGCATGTCTTCTGACGCGGACAAGAATGGGGGCACCACCCAGGCCCAGGAAGACCTTCGCAAGTCTCTGGAAACCTGGGGATGGGTCAGCTACGGCGTCGGTGCCGCTGCCATCGCGACCGGCGCGGTTCTCTATATCGTGGGCTGGCCGAGCGACAAGTCGCCCAACGTGGCTCTTCTGCCCGCTCCAACCCAAGACGGAGCATCCATGATTCTGCAAGGGAGATTCTAGTGTTCACACACCGCTCAGTTGTTTCGTTGGTTCTTGCCCTCCTCTCCCTGGCTAGCCTTGCCGGTTGTTTTGGGAAACCGATGAAAATCAAGGCAGACGATGCTGCGGTCGCGGGAAAGCAAAGCGATGGCGGGGGCACGGGTGGAGAAGCAGGGCCTAGCGATGGACCTGGTCCGGTCGCTGACAGCAAGATCGCGACGGACGGACTTTCGTCGAACGGCGGGGCCGGCGGCAGCAGCGTAGGCGGTAGCACGAACGACGCCATTGGCCCGGACGCGGTCGTGGATGCTGTCGCTGACCTTCCGGCGACGGCGGATGCTTCGGGCGGCATGGATGCCTTCTCTGCGACCGGAGGCGCGGGCGGTACCGGCGGGACATCAGGCACTGGCGGCGTGATCGGAACGGATGGGGGCCCGGGAGCGGTCGATGTCCGGCCTGAGGCAGGTGACGCGCCCGGCGTCGATACACCGCCTGACAGCCCGGTCGGCGGGAGCGGCGGAACGGGCGGCACTACAACCAGTGGCGGAATGACAGCTACTGGCGGAGCGACGAATACGGGTGGAGCACTGGCCATTAGCGGAACGACAAATACGGGTGGAGCGCCAACCACTGGCGGGACGACGGGAAGCGGCGGAACGACCGGCCCAGTTCTCAAGACGGCCGGGGCCAGCTGCGGCGCGACCGGGGAATGCCAGACCGGATTGACCTGCCTGGACGGTGTGTGTTGTACGCAGTCGACCTGTCCAGCTTGCCAGAATTGCGGCGCGACCGGCACGTGCAGCATCACGGTGTCGAGTGCTGACGACACGACCGGCACGACTTGCACAGGCACGAACACATGCGGCGCTGGGGGCACGTGCAAGAAGAAGCAGGGGCAGACTTGCCAGAAGACCACCGATTGCGCGGACGGGCTGCCCTGTGCGGACGGCTACTGCTGCGACAGGGCTTGCGCCGGGGTCTGTGAGGCTTGTGACTTGGCCTCTTCGCCCGGCACCTGTGCGAAATTCACCGGGACCAAATGCGACCTCGAGCGCTTCGTGGTGATTACGCCGAGCACGGCTACGACCAATTCATGGGCCACCGATACCAATTCAGACGGGACTGTCGTCACCGGCAGCGAGGAAGGAAAGGCGTTCATCTGGACGCAAGCTGGTGGGAGCAAGCCGTTGACTGTTTCCGCGACGATAGCATCGAGCGTCGGCAACGCCATCAACGCCGATGGGACGGTGATCGTTGGGCAAGTGGTGTCGGTGGTTGGGGGGGCGCCGCAAGAGGCTTTCCGCTGGACACAAGCCACCGGAATGGTGGGGCTGGCTTCCTCCGGCACGGGAAGTGAGACGGCCAACAGCGTAACGGGTGACGGGCTGACTGTCGTGGGTACCACCGACCGCTTTGCTTCGGGTGGCGCCCCATTCCGCTGGACCAGCGCCACCGGAATGGAGTCAATGACCGCGGCAGTGAGCGCAACAGCCGTCAGCGCGTATAGGATCAGCGGGGACGGTTCTACCGTCATTGGCGTCGCCAGTGATCCAAGTGGCTACGTGGGCGTCATGTGGTCTGGCGGCGCCGCCGGTCAGGTTTTGAGTTTCCCATTGGGATTCGTGGGAACCAATCCGCTCGCGGTCACATCGAACGGCAGCGCTATCTTCGGTGTCTTCACTGCACTAGCCGGACCAGACACACCCTTCGAGTGGACGCAGTCGACAGGGGCGGTCATTCTGTCACAGAGCGTCCTGGGCGTTTGGGGACTCTGCGATGTCAGTGGCGACGGCAGTATTCTGGTCGGTAGTGGCGATTCCACGCAAGGCGGCTTCATCTGGGAATTGCCCAATGGTCAACCCCGTCTGCTCACCGAGATACTGACCGCGGAAGGCGCCAGTTTGAGCGGATTGACTGAGATCACTCCTCTCGCCATCTCCGACGACGGCAACGTGGTAGTCGGCTCGGCAACCCTAGCCGCGGCGGGTACCATACCAGCCCACAACGTCGCCTTCCTGGCCCGCTGGCGC
>Ga0182027_10008569_pt1 | contig 14862 bp, 14 predicted proteins | sample 712E1DmetaG_FD_121300 | JGI IMG/M metagenome (GOLD analysis project Ga0182027, IMG submission 121300) | Permafrost microbial communities from Stordalen Mire, Sweden - 712E1D metaG (Illumina Assembly) | ecosystem: Environmental > Terrestrial > Soil > Wetlands > Permafrost | place: Sweden... | reverse complement strand
GCATGCACAGCATAAGGTGGGATGCAGGTAACTTTGCATCAGGCGTTTATTATTATGAATTAAAGACGGAGAAGTTTACTTCAACTAAAAAATTACTTTTAATGAAATAGAATTGTAATTCAATAGCCGCCAGTGTTGCTGACGGCTATTATTATTTTTTGATGTATTAAATCTTTCATAATGGGACTTGGCGGAGTAATCTCCGCCTCACCCAATTAGTAATGTCCAAGTTTAGCTTGGCACTCATTTCATCAGTATAAACTTCTTTACGGCACTGTAATTTTCAGATTCTAGCCTGTATAAATATATTCCGCTTGCAAGATTACTCCCGTTGAGCTGAATTGAATAATTTCCAGCATTCTTAAATCCGTTCTCAAGAACTTTTACAGTCTGTCCTAACGTGTTATAAACAATAAGTTTTACATTAGAAGCTGATGGTAAAGAATAGGAAATTACTGTATTTGGATTAAACGGATTTGGATAGTTCTGCTGAAGTCGGAAGGTATTAAGACCCGTCGTTCCCAATAAATTCACACCAGCAATTTTACTACTGTCAGTCGCATCAAGGATAAAAGACACATAGTCATTAGCATTGTCTAGTGAACGATATATTAAATACCAAGAAGGTTTCAAATTGGGAACCAAGGCTTCTCCCAGGCTTGCCAATATTTTAATATGTGGGTGAGAGAGTCTGAAATTACTTCCGTCTTGTGCTTCAGCAATTACCCAAGCTGAATCACTATCTATCCAGGGCAATGTAACATAGGTGACGCCAACCCATATTAAATTATTTGAACTGTCATAAACCACTGAGTTCTGAGTCGTATGCAAGAAATAATATGTCGAATTTTGTCCATCCCAAGATGCATATTTATAATTCCAAGTATGAGATGTTCCACCATAGAAAGTACTGTCACTCGCAATAGTCAGCAATTTAGCAGACGGCGCAATTACTTTTATTAGGGAATCCGCTAAATAATTATTATGGTGTGCAGTAAAATTTTGTGCCGATGTTTCTTTAAAATAACCATTTATTTCAATAACTATCATTAAGAGCAGTAATAATGTTTTCATTTCTACCTCATAATTAAAAAGTTGTTATGAATCTTTATGGCCGAGTTCAAAATAGATAGGTAAGTAGGAAGAATAGGAATCTTTAGGATAATCCGCAGAACCGATTTACTGTTCATATAATATCCTTAGCTAGGATTAAGCATTATTAGAAAGGTAGTGAAATAAAACTAAAATTTCAATTATTATATCGCAGTCAAAAGACAAAATAAATTTTTTGTAGTCGCCAAATAAAGTGAAGACTTTTGGGCGACCCCAGCTCAAAAGTTGCGATAAAAAATATGGCAAACACTATGGCAAGAAAAGTTAAGTTGTTATAAAATAATACGTTACAGAACTAAAAAACTAATTTGTAATCAGCAGGTCGTCGGTTCGAGTCCGATCGTCAGCTCAAAAGAAAATGCGAATATGATAAGTATTCGCATTTTTGAATTAATCTGATCTAACCTCATATTGGTTTCTCATTTCCTGATTTTAATTGAATCTCCATCTAAATTTTGTTAGATTCATGTAACTATTTAACAAAATCCGATTCCAGAGATGGATGTGTTTATGTCTCAACTAACAATTGAACAATTTGGACACTAATGTAAATAACAACAATATTTTTAATTGCATGAAAAGAATTCAAGGATTCCTTTTTCTTGTCATATCAGTTTATTTTCTTATATCTGCTTTCACTAGTCCGGAACTGGTTGCTCAGTTAAAAAGATGCGATTACTGCAAGGGTCAAATTACCGGAACTTTCATATATGTGCAGGGAAAGTATTTCCATCCCGAACACTTTCTCTGTAAAAGATGCGGCAAACAAATCCAGGGTTCATACCAGGAGATTTTAGGAGAATATTATCACCCCGAATGTTTTACTGCAGAAACTGAGGTTAAATGTGCATGGTGTAATAAACCAATTATAGGGGAGTTTGTAACAATTGATTTGAAACCATATCATCCGGACTGCTATAGAAATAATGTCGAAGGCAAATGTTCCGTTTGTAATCAGCCGCTTACTGATGAATATCAGGTTGATGTTTATGGCAATAAATTTTGTACTTCTCATTCTATACTTGATAAATGCGACAACTGCGGAAGACTGATCTGTAATATGCTGACTAATGGAGGCGTTACATATAAAGACGGCAGACATATCTGCAATATTTGTTACAATAAAGCAGTTTTCAAGGAAAGCGAAATAAAAGGATTATTATTAAAGGTTATTGATAAATTAGTATATATGGGAATAAATTTAAAAAAGGAATGTGTTTCAATTGAGGCTGTTAATAAAACAGAGCTTAAAGTAATTGCAAATATGGAAAAATTCAATGCACTGGAAGGGTTCTGTTACTCCGGCTCAGCGAAGTATATTAGTGGTAAACTTAAGAAAACATTATTTACACACAAGATTTATGTGCTAAATGGTATACCGGCTCTTTCTTTGGAAGTTATTATTGCTCATGAGCTTATGCATGCCTGGTTAGCTGAAAACACTACTGGTAAACATCCGCCGGATGAAATTGAAGGGAGTTGCAACTATATTTCTTATTTATATTTACTTACTTCAACTGATCCGGAGGCCAAATTTTATATTAAAAGGATGGAATTGAATTCCGATCCGGTTTATGGTAAGGGATATTTAAAAATAAAGAAAAGGTTCCAGAGTAAACCTTTGAGTACGCTGTTGGACTTCTTGAAAATTTCTTAATGAAGGTTATTTCATAAGAAATATGGACTTAGGAAACAGCAAATTGAATCCACAATTTAATTTTTTGCTATAAGGAAATCATCCATTTGCTTATACAACCATTGAGGATCATCATACATAATGAAATGTCGGGAAGTATCTGATACTACAATTTTTGCAGTAGGAAGTTCTTTGAACTGACTTTGCAGTAAGGCGGTTACACCTTCGTGGTTTGCCCCATAATCTTTATATGCAATCCAGGTTCCTAATTCAAGAACGGGAGTTTTAATGTTTTTAATTTCCTTTCGCAAATCAATTGAATACATTTCATACATCACCTCACCCATTGTTGGCTGATCCGATGCTTTAGCCCAGTCTAAAACAGTTTTAATTCTGTTGGTATCCGAAATCATGTTGGGCAAATACATTTTCTGATATGCTATTACTGAGTTAGTATCTGGATTGCTCATTAACCTTTTAATATTCAATGCCATGGCGTTTGTGCTTTCTGGAGTTGCACTTGGTATTTGCATTGCAGGTAAGAATGGCATTCCATCAATGCAAATAATTTTACCGACAATATCAGGATATGAACTTGCTACCCATAATGCAACAAAAGCACCCAAACTATGCCCTACAATAACTGGCTTTTCAAGATTGTTCTTTTTGATATAAGATGCTATTTCATCTTTTACCGTGTAAAGAATACTGTCATTTCTGTAAGCCGGTTCACCAGCAAAGCCTGCCAATGTGAGTATGTAGCATTGATATGTAGTTTTGTATCGTTCAACAGTTTCATTCCAAACATCACCTTTACAATAAAGACCGGGAATTAAAATCATTGGTTTACCTTCTCCAATAATTTTAACCGAGAAAGATTTTGTACTTTGTGCAGATACAAAGATTGAACTTAGAGATAAGAATAAAATTATTGCTGCAATTGTTTTTTTCATATAAGACTTTGTTAAAGTGAGTTTAAGTGTATAAATGTACTGTTATTAAAAACAAAAGTAAATAACAGGAATCTTATTACAGCCCCTATAGACAACGATCTTGTCAAAACCGGTAGATTTGTACCCCTTTACAATATTTTTGCCACTACGACGATTTTCGAAGCATAAAGTACTCCATTCATTTTAATAGTCCCGACTGATTAAAATAAGATTTTTTTGCACAACTGTTATAAGGCCGTCTATGTCCCATCGTTGTCCTGTCGTTCTCATAACGTTCAGCCCACGCGAACAAATAGCTGTTTTTTAACAGTAACTTTATATTGACTTATATTTTCTTTAAATTTATCCATGTTTAGTCAGTACAATATTATGAAATATGAAAAATCTGAAATACTAAACTACATGAATTCAAATACCGAAGCGCCAATTAAATGTGAGGATCAATATGAAAACTGTGATATTCTTTTCGTTTGTTTTCGCATTTATCTTTTTTTCTTGTAAAAATTCAATTGTCTCACCAAACGAGTTTACATGTGGTGTTTATAATTATGTAGCTTATGATACACTGGGCATAATAACTACAACAGGTTCACTGATTCTTTCAAGGAACGATTCAAAAATCTCAGGGACCTGGAGCTTTAATGACGGAAATTCGGGAGACTTGGTTGGCAAAATCGATAAAGATAGTATTGAGTTAGAACTATATCCTGGTTGGGCAGATATGAGCCTCAATATGACGGGTAAGTTATTATATAACACCATTATTGGTAAATGGAATTCATATGGCTGGGTATTAATGGGAAAAGGTACATTTAAAGCCAGCATTAAATGATAGTCTGGTTAACATGTAAGTAAATTATTTAGTAATGTAGTTTTTAACAACATATTTGATAGTTAACGAATAAATAATTATTCACCTGACGATATTTATACGGTAAATCTCAATTAAAATAAAATGTGAAATAGGTTATCGAGTTGAAAAAATTTAAGATTCTACTAATTCTGGTTTTAACTATTATCGGTTATGTGCCTGCTCAGGATACATTAAAATTCAATGAACCTTATCTGCCATCTGAAAATAAAGTACTTGTTTTTATTCCGCACAATTTTGCCGCTTCACCGGATTCCGTAAAACATTCTTACCCCTTAATGTTCCTTTTACATGGTTACAGTGGGACTTATACTGATTGGAGTTCAAATACTGATCTGCAAGCTTACTCAAACAATTATGGATTTATTATTGTTTGCCCTGATGGATATTATAATTCATGGTACCTTGACAGCCCTATCCTAAAAAATTCACAGTACATGAAATTCTTTTGGAAGAATCTTGCCCCCACTCTGTTAAAGACGTATGGGAAGATTATAAAGAATAAAGAAATATTTATCACGGGCCTGAGTATGGGCGGAGTTGGCGCAATGAACATTTATATATCCAATGAATCTTTTTTCCGTTCCGCCGGAAGTATGAGCGGAATTCTTGATATCCGGGAATTCCCTACACAATGGGAAATCAGCCGGGTTCTTGGCAAATATGAAAAAAAGAATTACTCCAACTGGAATAAATACTCGGTCATAGAAAATCTTAATAAATTAAAGTTAAAAAACCGCAGCTTGATAATTGACTGCGGAACAGAGGATTTTGCTTATAATGTAAATGTGGAATTCATTAAGAAAGCTAAGGATTTGGGGATCAATGTAATATTTAATCGCCGGAAGGGGAGCCACAACTGGATATTCTGGAAAGAAGCATTGGTAAATCATTTGGAATATTTTAAATCTTTGTGTAATAACTGAAATAGATCAATAAAATTGCTTTGTACATGGTCAATCTCAAAACAGGATAGCGCTAAAAGTGTGAGATTAGTCACGCCCCCTGCTCTGATACTTACCGGATAAATACCTGATAGTGCTTAATTGCTGCTTAGTTATTAGTTATAAGCAGTAATTAAGGAGCAATTAAGCATACTTTGTGAGTTTAATCACCATCCGATTCTTGGCGTTGAGCAGAATAAAATGAAAGTTATCAATGGAAAAATCTTATTACAGCCCCTGTAAACAACGATCTTGTCAAAACCGGTAGATTTGTACTCATTGCCAATATTTTTGCCACTACGACGATTTCCGAAGCATAAAGTACCCCCTTCATTTTAATAGTCACGACTGATTAAATCAGATTTTTAACAGTAACTTTATATTGACTAATATTTTCTTTAAATTTATTCATGTTTAGTTAGCCTAATACTATGAAATATGAAAATACTGAAATACTAAACTACATGAATTCAAATTGTCGTTACGGGCTGCTGGTTGGCAGAAAGGTTGTCAGGTTATTAAGATAAGGATAAAATAATATGAAAAAACTTATTACAGTTGAAAGTTTGTTTTTTCTATTTCTTTTATTTGTTTCTGGATGCACTACTGAGCCAGAATATAACAACACATCAAAACCTGTTGTCAAAAAGACATCTGTGAATTATACCCGGGAAGCTTTCAGGATTTCTTTCCCGGATACATTTTCTCTTAAGTATATTAGTAATGCATACTCAAACAACTATTCTGAAGACAAAAGAAATAAATTAATTGATTACATGAGGGATGAAGTTTCAAAGTTAGGTGAAGATGCCAATATTTTTGAAAATATTTTGTCTCAAACCGGATGTAAACTTACCGGCGAATATGTGTTGCCTACATATGCAGAAAGAGCAAAATATGAAAACCAGGAAGTCTGGATATTCCAAGTAACTTATGGATTAGGTGATCCGGTTTTTGGCCGGTGTAAATGTTTTGTTTTTGGTCTAACGAATTTAGATACTTTGGCATATATAGCATCCAGATAATTAAAATGTGAATAATTTTAATTCAATACATAACCAAACCCGTTTTTCAAACCGACAGCTTTTGCTGTTGGTGTTTGATAAATAAAAAAAATACGTCGGGCAAAAACAAAACCGTTAAAGAGCCAATTATATTTGAGGATCAATATGAAAACTGTGATATTCTTTTCGTTTGTTTTCGCATTTATCTTTTTTTCTTGTAAAAATTCAATTGTCTCACCAAACGAGTTTACATCTGGTGTTTATAATTATGTAGCTTATGATACACTGGGCATAATATTTACAACAGGTTCAATGACTCTTTCAAGGAACGATTCAACAATTTCAGGGAACTGGAGCTTTAATATTAATAACGGAGATTCTGGTGGCTTGATTGGCAAAACCGATAAAGATAGTATTGAGTTAAAACTATATGGTTGGTCTGATCTCAACTTCAATATGAAGGGTAAGTTTTTATATAACACCATTACTGGTAAATGGATTTTATCTGGCTGGGGAATTATGAGAAAAGGTACATTTAAAGGCGGCCTTAAATGATATTTCTCTCCCAGGTATTTCCTGAGTATTTCTACAGCGGGTTTAATGCTTATTTAAAGCGTTCCTTTAGTATTGTTTGAGTATTCCCGGAGTATTGGTTGAGTATTGAAAGAGTATTCCCGGAGTATTTATTGAGTATTGAATGAGTATTGAAATCTTATAATAGGGCGCAACCAGAAATGTGAGCATAATCACGTTCCCTAGTATGATAGTAGTGTGATAATAGTATGATAGTAGTATTCCAGTAGTTTTTCCCTAGTAATTTCCTAGTTAATACCTAGTTAACACCTAGTTAACGCCTGGTTAAATCGTATAACCTATTATTCTACAAGAAGTTAGGGGGAAATTAATTTATAGGTTTAAGCGCTTTTTTTAGTTCGTCCAAATCTGCGGGTACGGCAATTATCTCCTTCTTATCATTTAGAAGGAACATTGTCGGAGTAGCATAAATGTAATAATCTTCTAAAGACTTTCCACTCCCTCCCTTAAGATCAGAAACATTTATCCAGGTGAAATTATTCCTCCTAACAAAATTAAGCCAGTCAGTCCTGCTAGTATCTATTGATATTGCCAATATCTTGAATTTTTCTTTATCCGTATTGTTATAGAAATAGTTTAACTTTGGCATAATTCTCTGGCAATGAGGACACCAGCTTGCATAAAATATGATAAGGATTTTTTCCGCTTTTATATTCATTAAATCAACATCTATACCGGTCGAGTCAGGGATAATTATATTGGGAACTACTGCACCAGTACTGAAGCGCTTCGACTGATCCATTCTCCTCTGTATTGAATTCCGAAGTTTATCATCAATGCATAAGTCGTCTTTGATAACATAATTATCAACGAGGTAAACAATAACCTCATTGCAGCCAAGTCCCTTGAATTCATTAATAAGATATTCTGTAATATCCTCATAAACCAATTGGTTAACTTTTGCTTTGTTCAGTATAGTATCCACTGCCTGCATATATTCCTTTTCAATAAGATCTTTTGGCAGCTTAAGATTTTTGAAAAGGGCAATGTAATCTTTTAATTTAGTCGGGAATGCATCTGAGTATATTAAGTCATCATCATCAAAATTAATATTATCCAGACCGTGCATCTTTAAGTTTGCTTTCTGCACATCATTTGGAAGATTCAGAGTATCAACCGGTAACTGAACTGAATGAATATATCTGGCGGCAAAAGATTTCTTATCCTTTTGCGAAGTAATATTTACAAATTGCAGATATTTCTTTTGTAATTGAAGGAGTTTGTTCTCAGCACTTATATAATAATCATCATCTTTTGAATATTTGGCAAGTATTGACCGGAGTTTCTCTGTCTTGCTATTATATTCTTTAGTTAGCCTTAGAAAATCGTAATAGATTTTGTTACTCTCTGAATTTACTGTTGTCATACTGTCAATAATATTGTCAGCATCGGTATTCAGAGTAACATCCTTCCAATCAATAATGAAGTCAATCCAGCTGCTATCAGCGAGTGAAAGTCTATACAGCCCCAAATGGCTCGCATTTTTAGCAAACGAATAATGAAAATTTGTTTTCCCAATGGGGAAGAGGGAATCAATTAATACAATATCTTCTCCCCTTATATAAGAAAATGCTGCTTTGCTCTTGTTTAGATTCTTGATATTTATATCAATAGTCTGTGACAAAACATGGCCAAAATTAAAAACAAGAATGATATAAATAAATAAATATCTCATTACCTTCGGAATAAATATGTTTCAGATATTATAATAATTAAAACAGTCTTATATTCAAAATAGTATCCCATCTGAAATTACCTGATTAATCACTTTTTCTTTCTGGAAATTATAGTAATTTAAAAAGTGTAATACAAAAAAGTAGATCTATGAAAATAATTTGCTCTAAAGAATCATTGATTCGTTTTACTGTCATTCAATATGTTATCGCCTTATTTGTTCTTCTGACTTCAGGCGGTATCATATTCGCTCAATCATCAATTCCGGGTGCATGGGCCGATGGTATTCACAAAGATACAAAAGCAATTCAGGCCTGTTTAGACAGCATCAATAATGCAGGCGGCGGAACAATAGTTTTCTCTAAAGGCAAATACCTTACGGCCCCCCTGACATTACGAAGCACAAATAATTTAACCGTTCAAATTGATAGCGGTGCAACAATCCTCGCTTCTGTAGATACTATTGATTATTATACTCCGGGAGCCGATACTACAAAGCCCCTGACATCGGTACTTAATTTTATAAGTGCTTCAGGTTTTCAAAATCTTACAATTCAGGGGCCAGGAACCATTGATGGCCAGGGCGCACGTTGGTGGCCAAATCCGAATGGTCCGCGACCACGATTGCTGCAATTAGCAAAGGGAATACATTTAGCTGTTAAAGACGTAACTTTAACAAATTCGCCGATGTTCCACCTCTGCCCTAATACTTGTTACGATGTTGTTGTTGACCATATAACTATTCTTGCCCCTTCTACTTCTCCAAACACTGATGGAATTGATCCGGGTATTTGCCATCATGTAAGAATCACCAATTGTACCATAGATAACGGTGATGATAATATTGCTATAGGTGCAAGCAGTTCTTCTCCGGGCTGGAGCGCGGCAAGTACTGATATCATTATAAAACACAATACTTTTCTTCATGGGCATGGAGTATCAATCGGAAGCTATACGACCGGCGGCGTGGATACTATGTTGGTTGATAGTTGTACATTTAACGGTACCACTAACGGAATAAGAATTAAATCGGATCGCGGACGCGGTGGAAATGTAAGAAATATTACTTATAGTAATCTTACAATGACGAATGTGAGATATCCGATTTATTTTACTGCATATTATTCCGGAGTTCCGGCTCAAACTGATCCTCCCCAGACTATTAATTCGGAAACACCATACTTCCAAGACCTGAGTGTAATAAATCTTAATTCTGCCAACACAGCATCAAATTCTGTTGCGGGCATTATTATGGGACTACCGGAACAGCCGCAAACCAACATTCAGTTACAGAATGTTACTATTTCAGCTTATAAAGGAATTGAGACCCGCTGGGCAACTGTGACTGATCCGGATACAAATTTAATAACCGTTAAATCCGGTCCGCGTTTCATATATGAGGTCGGTTCACTGGTTTTAACTGATGTTAAAAATGAAGCTGCAAATATTCCAACGGGTTATTCTTTAAAACAAAATTATCCCAACCCGTTCAACCCGTCAACAATTATTAAATATGAATTACCTAAGAACGGAATTGTTACATTAAAGGTTTATGATCTTATTGGAAAAGAAACTGCCATCCTTGTGAATAAATACATGACAGCCGGAGAATATTCGGCAACATTTAATGCATCACAATTACCATCGGGAGTTTATTTTTATAAACTTACTTTAAACGGAACAAGTATTGTGAAGAAGATGATGGTGGTAAAATAACCACCCGGAAACATTTATCCAAGGAATAAATCCCTCTTCTATTTTAAGGTAATTTTGTTCTGTATAAGTTTCAGCTGTTTGAATTTTCCTCTTTATATCCTTTATATGCGGTGATACTATATTTATATCCTATTTGACTTTTCATTTAATCTGTTATATATTATGTATAACAGATTAAATGAATTAATGTCTGGTCTGAAATGGTACTAAAAATAGATTTAACCTCTGAACAGCCCTTGTATTCTCAGCTTAGAGATCAAATTATTGAAGGTATAGCTCTTGGTTCACTCAAAGAGGGAGAATCATTACCTTCTGTAAGGCAAATGGCTGAAGATCTTGGGATAAACCTGCATACAGTCAACAAAGTGTATTCTATTTTAGAGCAGGATGGGTTTCTGATTATGCGCCAGAGAAAAAGCGCAGTAGTGCAGAAATTTCCACTTAGGCCGGATAAGTCCTACTTAAAAAAACTACCCCAACAATTAAAACCTATAATTGCTGAAGTCTATTGCAGGCAAATCAGTGAGCCTGAATTTATTGCTATATGCAAAGAAATATATTCATCATTTAAAACGGAGGCAGGAAATGAATCCTGATTTTGACATTCAGTTCATGTATTACCCGTATTTGATTTGTTTATTTATTATTGGATATCTAATTCCATTATTTAGCAGGGCTACGATTGTTTTTGGAGTGAAGATACCATCCGATCAACTTGCAAATCCTGAAATTGTACAATTAAAAGAAAATTATAAACGTTATTACCTAATGATAATGATACCTTTTGTAATTCTTCTTTTCTTTGCAATTTATAGTTACCGTAATAATTTAATTGGCATTCTTGGTATATTCCTGTATACATATTTAATTGCAAGTATCTATGTCCATTTTAATAGCAAAGCCAAACAAATAAAAGCCGGATTCATACCTGATCCGGAAATAGAAATAGGACAAAACATTGTAATAGATACAAACTTCAGGAAGGGAAAATATCTAGTCACTTGGTTGTGGTTTATTCCTTCATTTATAGTTGTCACCTTTAATTTCCTATTTACTTATATAAATTATAATAAAGTGCCGGCAGTAATTGCTGACCGGTTTAGTATGTCCGGGAAAGAAATTCATTTCATATCAAAAACATTTATTCATGTTTTCACATTGCCTTTCACTTCTGCGTTTACTCTGGCAATCTTTGTAGGAATTTATTTCATCATAAAAAGGGCAAAACAGCAAATTAACCCCGAATTTCCGGAGACAACAAAGCTGCAGGATAGAAGTTTCAGATATCTGTGGTCGGGTTACATGATTATTCTTGCATTTGCGTTGTCTGTTTATTTCTTATTCATTTCATTGCATGTAGACCGGCTGTTGATTCTATCAAATCAAATATTTACTGTTTTAATTATTGGCCTGCCGCTCCTGATTATAATTAGTGCTATTATTTTAGGCGTTAAAACAGGCCAGTCAGGAAGTAGATTAAAAGTTAACATTAAAGAACAAAGGACTGAAGTTGGTGACATAAATGATGATGATTATTGGAAATTAGGAATGTTATATTTTAATCCTAAAGATCCATCTATTTTTGTTCCCAAAAGGATTGGAATAGGATGGACACTTAATTTCGGCCATCCGGTTAGCTTTATTATGCTGTTAGCAATTCTGGTTATTCCTCTCGTTGTTGTATCCTTATTAAAGTAGACAGGTCAATTAATATTTTTGACTTCCATATCTAACAATAAGAATCTACCTCAGCGAGAATTTGCGTATAAGTGCCCCGCTATATGCGCCTGCCATTGCAAATGCTATGGCTATAATTGATCCATAATTATTGTGGAGTACGATATTCCATATTGGTATCCAAATACCAACTGATAAAGCCCAAACCCATGAGTGTTTGGGATGTACAACTCCCAAAATGAAAGTCCCGATTAAAATCATTCCGACAGTTATCCCTGTATCGTCCCAATTGGGGCGCGAATCAATCCAGCCAATTAACATTCCTTCTGCAATTGCTATAATAAGTATCAACCAAAATCGATCCTTCGGTTCCATTTGCATTCCACATTTATTATAAATTCAGATAAATATAATGGCATTTTTGCATTCAAGCAACCCATAAACTCTCAATGTGAGAGTCGATATAATAATTTGCACTTTTGGTCTTAATAACAGTGTCACCCCTAACCTATTTTCAATAGTAATTAATAATGTGATACAACAGATGTTAAGAAATATATAGTAATTATTAGATTCAATATGATAAGTTAAAATTAATGTATCGATTTTATTAATAATTAGGAGTTGTTACTATGGGAAATGAAAAGGTAGTTGAGAGTTTTTTCAATGCAATTGAAAAGGATGACTTTAACGCAGCTGAAGCTTGTTTAACGAAAAACTTCAAGGTTACCGGTGTGGGACCTTCTCCTCTTGGAGCTAAAGAGTTTTTAGGAGTGCACTGGGCATTTAATAAGGGCATGCCTGATTTCAAATTTAATTATAGAATAGGAAGTATGAAAAATAATATAGTTGAAACAAAGGTAAGCCTTACAGGGACACACACTAAAGAAATGCCCGGCCCTATTCCGGGAATTCATAATATTCCTGCCACAAATAAATCATTAAAGATGCCGGAAGAACAACTCTCATTTTCTGTTAAAGACGGGAAGATTGCAAGCCTTCATCTAGAATCTGTCCCAAACGGAGGGTTACCAGGCGTATTAAAACAACTGGGAGTTGAATTACCAAGGTAAATTCTATTCTCTCACAAGTAGTTGCTATTACAATAATAGAAGCCTTTGATTTTTCAAAGGCTTCTCTTTTATTCTACAACCAGTTATTAAATGTGATATTTAAGGAATAATAATCCGTGTTATTTAGAGGAGAGGTTTTGTCAATAGTAGTAATATTGCTCTGATTAAATTTTAAGCCAATATGGTTTAGAACATATTTCATGAAGTTCCCTTCAAACATTTCAGGTCTTATTACCGCAAGTGTTTTTAACAGACCTGATATACTAACAGCATAACCTCCGGATGTAAAATTATTGTTACCAGCTTCTGGGCCTTCAATAAGGCTGCCTCCGTAAATATAAATTGTTTCTCCAAGATTTAATTCCCAGCCTTTTAGCTTTTCAGTCTCTTTATTTGTTTTTCCTAAAATGACTTCCCTGAAAAAGTTAATATCTCCCAACCCCGACTGGTAAGTACTTCTTCCTGAACTGTCTGTATTAATTAAAAGATCGTTTGCTTCTATAGTCCATTTGAATGATAGGGGGATCCATGAAATATTATTTTTAACATACTTTAACCCCAGGTTAAGCTCTATCCCTGCCCGGGCAAATCTCGGTAGCGGATCAGCCTGAGTCCGGTCAATATAATAAATTGATTCCTGGCCAAAGTTATTTTCCGAAATACCAAGACTAAAATTAAAAAGAGGGGACACATTATTATAAACAGGAATCGGCTGATTTACTATATTAGAAATCAAAGGTACAAAAGGAACATCAACAAGAAAACCGAGATCATAAAGATCAGCACTTGCCTTTCCCGATCCGGGCTCTTGTGCAGTGGGTTGATTAGAAAGTACTGAATTCACATGTTTATATGTAATTCCCAATGAAGCTCTTACATAATAATCCGCTGCAACACTCAGAGTTAACTGACTTGATTCATCGTGTGCATTAAAAGTTCCTAAAGGATCAGGATTATCCGGCCCTGTCCGGATAAATTCACCGAAGTTCATATATATATTGGAATAAGAAATTCCTACACTCAGTGAAGGAAGATTTGGGAATATTTTATTAAGATTTATACCAGCATTCACTGCTGTTGTATTCATCCATAAATTAAGATTAAATGCAGGAAGCCAGTTGCTGTAATTTTCACTTACAGTGAAAATTGAATTATCCAAACATTGCATCCCTAAATGTGCAGGGTTTGATATCAGGGCTGCAGGATTATCAGTGATGTGAGCAACGGAAGCATAACCCATACCGTTCATTTCCGCATTGGTGGGCATCTCTAAAAATGGAACTGCCGCCGTTCCCTGGGCAAATGAAAGTGACGAGTAATATTGCAGCATAAACAGAACACAAGTCAGGGCTATTATTTTCATAGCATACTCCATGTTTGTAAAAACTTAATATGAAATAATTCAAAAAGCAAATTGCAATAAAAGGTAAAATTTTGTCCACTAAATTATTTAACCAATAGTACCAAAATTAATATTTTTATTTAATACCTCAAAATATTAACGTAATTATTTGGGTATTTTATCCTTTTATGATTTAAGCGGGAAATAATGATAAAAAAGTCTTTTTAATCTTAGTGAATAATTTATAAATTAACCGTAATAATTT
>Ga0182027_10008568_pt1 | contig 14863 bp, 12 predicted proteins | sample 712E1DmetaG_FD_121300 | JGI IMG/M metagenome (GOLD analysis project Ga0182027, IMG submission 121300) | Permafrost microbial communities from Stordalen Mire, Sweden - 712E1D metaG (Illumina Assembly) | ecosystem: Environmental > Terrestrial > Soil > Wetlands > Permafrost | place: Sweden... | reverse complement strand
TTGCAATGGTACTTGGATCGGAGAAAGATCATATTTCTTATCTGATCACCTTCCCATTATGCATCCTGACTAACATTGTCATTGCCCATTTAATTGATAGAAAATTGCCTTTTAAGGTTTTATTATAATGCATTGATTAACTAAAATTATTTAATACGAATCTGATTATTAAAATTCCTGGCAGTTTTGTACAGGAAAGAACATATCTTATTAATACAGTTTTTAAAGAATATCTGGGACTGGAATTTGAAATTACTAACAATTTAAAACCTGATTATGAAATTCTTCTTCCCAATAATAATTCTATCAGAATTGAAGATCATTTTTTCTCTTGTTTAGAAGATGGCCTGGATTATCTGAATAAAAAGAACATTCCTGAGAGGATATCTTTTTGTCAAAATCCCTTTACTGAGGAGAATAATATTCCTGTCATATTTGGAATACCAGAAATAATTATACGAGAGGAAATTCAAAAGATTATATATTGCAAAGCAGATATTTTTGCTGATATCTTCTTTATGCTTACCAGGTGGGAAGAGAACGTTATTTCAGAGAAAGATGAATATGGCAGGTTTCCCGAGAAAATATCACTTTCAATCAGAAACGGAATTCACCACAGACCAGTTGTCAATGAGTACATTGAAATGTTATGGAAAATGCTACAGTTTCTAGGCTATTCAGGGAAGCGGAAAAAAATGGAATTTGAAGCCATTATTACTCATGATGTTGACGGAGTGATAAGATACAAGAATTTTTACAAACTGTTGAAGATAATTGCAGGTGATATTATTGTCAGGAAAAAGCCGGGACTCATTCCCTCCACAATTAAAGAGTACATTGAAGTTAAGACCGGGGTAAAAAAGGATAATTATGATACGTTTGATTTTTTGATGGATCTGTCTGAGAAGATAAATGTAAAATCGCATTTTTATTTTCTGGCACAGAACAAAGGATCTATAAGAAAGGCTTCAAACAGCAATTATGATTTTAGATATGACATTTGTGATCCTGCAGTAATATCATTCATACAGAATATCAAAAAACGCGGCCATCTGGTAGGGATTCACGGGAGCTATAACAGCTACAACAATTATGACATGTTTACGAAGGAGGTGGAAAATTTAGAAAGAATCACCGGCCAAATTTCAGAAAGCAGGCAGCATTATCTGCGATTTATGGCTCCAGTCACCTGGCGTATTGGAAATCAAAACAGATTAGTGCAGGACAGTACCCTGGGGTTTGCAGAAGAAATTGGGTTTCGTTGTGGTACATGTTATCCATTCCATGTTTTTGACTTTGTTAAAAGAGAATCTCTTGACTTGGTTGAAACACCCCTGACAGTTATGGAAGGAGCTGTACTTTTCATTACAAGAAATCCGGACGATTTTTATTCAAGAATTTGTTCAATGATAGATATTGTCAGAAAATATAATGGCAAATTCGTATTACTCTGGCATACAAACTGTTTCAATAGTTTTGAATGGTATCCTTATCAGGATTATTATTTAAAAATTATAAATTATCTGGGTTCATTAAGTAATTGATAATAAAAGCATAGTATTTTTCTTATGTGCGGTATCAGCGGAATTATTAATAAAAACAATGAATCTGTTTCCCGGTTTGAAATCGAAGTAATGAATAACTTAATTACTCACAGGGGGCCTGATTCAGGAGCTGTATTTTTCGGTAATTGTTTTGCTCTTGGCAACCGCAGATTGAAGATTATTGATTTATCAGATGGTGCAAATCAGCCAATGAGTTATTTAGGTAAATACACAATAACCTATAATGGCGAAATTTATAATTACCTTGAAATTAGAGATAGTCTTAAAAAAAACGATTATAATTTTTCGACCAGTTCAGACACTGAGGTTATTCTTGCAGCATATGATCATTATGGAGTAGATTGCGTTACCAAGTTTAATGGTATGTGGGCATTTGCCTTATACGATAAAGAAAAAAACCTGATTTTTTGCAGCCGGGATCGTTTTGGTGTTAAACCTTTTTATTATTCGGATAATATTGACAAATTTATTTTTGGTTCAGAGATAAAGCAACTTTCTGGATCTCAGAATAAACTCAAAGTGAATGAACAGGTGCTAATTGATTATCTGGTAGCCGGTTATGAGGACCATAATAATGGAACTTTCTACCGGAACATTCACAAACTTGAACAATCACACAACCTTATTTATAATTTACAAAACAATACTTATTCGATAAAAAAGTATTATGATATCCTGATTGATAAAAATGTTTCAAATCTTAAAGAAGCTGATTCTGTAAGCCTGTATAAGAGCGCATTATATGATTCCATTAAGCTAAGGTTGCGTTCAGATGTGAAAGTTGGTACCTGCTTAAGCGGAGGGCTTGACAGTTCCGCCGTTGCCACAATAGCTTCATCATTGCACAGGCAGAATTCTTTGAACAGATTTACATCAATTACAGCTAAATCGACTGAAGTTGAATTTGATGAAAGCCGTTATGCTGAGACTGTTTCAAATCATTCCAACCTGGATTGGAATGTAATAATTCCTTCTGCAAATGACTTTTTACAGAATATTGATAAAATTATTTCTGTCCAGGAAGAACCCTTTGGCAGTCCATCAGTCTTTATGCAGTATAAGGTTTTTGAAAAAGCTAAAGAACTTGGATGCACTGTGATGCTGGATGGTCAAGGTGGGGATGAAACATTGCTTGGTTACGGAAGATATTATCCGGCATATTTGCTCTCTCAGAATATTTCTGGCAGAATTTCAAATTTCTTTAATTCTTCAAAGAATTCAGGATTGTCAAAAAAGAACCTCTTTTTCTATTTGTTTTATTTTACAATTCCATCTGTTCGCCTTGTCAGACTCAGAAATAAATTTTCCTTTATTCATAATGATTATTTTGAACTCTTAAGTTATGATGTTATAAAAGAAAGCTCAAAAAGTTATAAAAACATTATCAATTTGCAGAGGCTTGAATTAATGAAGCTTCAGCTGCCGCACCTGTTGAAATATGAGGATAGGAATTCGATGCATCATTCAATTGAATCGAGGCTGCCATTTATTGATTATAAACTGGTCGAATTGGCTTTATCAATTGAAAACAGTTTTAAAATTAAAGATGGGTGGACAAAATTTATTTTGCGTAAATCCGTCGAAGATATTTTGCCAAATGATATAACATGGCGTAGAAATAAAATTGGCTTCAATGCTCCTGAAAAGACATGGACTAGATTAATTGACGATCAAATGAAGAATAGTATCATGCGGTCTGAGATTTTGAATAGGATTACAAAAAAAAATGAACTGATAAAGAAATTTGGAGAACTGGATTTGAGAACACGCTGGCGTCTGTTTAATATTGCAAAATGGGAGGAGCTTTTCAATGTCAGAATCAATTAACAAGATATGTCATATAACAACAGCTCATCCAAGATATGATAATAGAATATTTTATAAGGAATGTCAAAGTCTGAAATCCAGTTATAATGTTAATCTTATTGTAGCGGACGGGAAAGGTGACGAGATAAATAGCGGCATAAATATAATTGATGTTTCAAAAGGTAAAAAATCAAGAATTAAAAGGTTTTTCGTTATCACATACCGAGCATACAAAAAAGCCCTGGCACTTGATTGCGATCTGTATCATTTTCATGACCCGGAATTCTTGTTTTACGGATTGATCATCAGGCATAAGGGGAAGCAGGTTATTTACGATGTTCATGAAGATCTTCCAAAACAGATTCTTAGCAAAAGCTACATACATCCCATACTGAGGAGGTTGGTTTCCAGATTGGTTGCGATAATCGAAAAAAAAATATCTGGAAAATTATCCGCTATAGTTACTGTTACACCGACCATTAATAAAATATTCTCTCAATATAATACCGAATGTTATATTATAAATAACTATCCAAAATTTGAAGAATTTGATTTCTCGGATATAAGCAAAAAGAAAGATGAAATCTGCTATGTCGGAGGTATAACAAAAGTCAGGGGAATTGAGGAACTGATTGATGCTATAGAAAACGTTAATTTATCCTTAAACCTTGCAGGGAATTTTGAATCAGATTCCTTTAAGATGCTGTTAATGAATAAACCTGGCTGGAAAAAAGTTAATTATCTCGGGTATTTAACACCTAAGGAAACTTATAAAGTAATATCGAGGAGTTTTGCAGGCATTTCAACTTTTTATCCCGAGCCTAATCACCTGACTTCTCGGCCCACAAAGATTTTTGAGTATATGTACGCGGGCATCCCGATAATTGCTTCAAATTTTCCCCTTTGGAAAGAACTCATTGAAAAATACAAGTGCGGCATTTGTGTTAATCCCAAAGATATTTCATCAATATCGGAGGCAATTATCTATCTGAAAAATAATCCCGATATCGCTGAAACAATGGGTAAAAATGGGAAAAAAGCGATGACTGAACTATATTCCTGGAAGACAGAAGAAAAAAAGCTACTAGGTATTTATTTTAAATTGCTGAACAATTAAATGATAATACCAGAAAGCGTTTCTAAATATTTTAAGATAACTTCTGATTACAGAAACCAAATTGCAAGGCTTGCATCGGGAAATATTCTTGCTGCTGTAATTCCGTTTTTATTTCAGCCACTCATTGCCCGATTGTATAATGCTACTGATTTTAGCGTTCTTGGGTGGTATCTAAGCTTTATAGGTATAATTTCGGTTTTTGCAACAGGGAAATACGAACTCGCTATAATCATTCCTGAATCTGATAAAGAGGCAAAAAACATTGCTGTTTTATCTCTAATGCTCACTGTTGTTGTTTCAGCATTTATTTCTATTTTATCGATTCTTTTTCATGGATTAATTGCATCATATATAAATACCAGGGAAGTAATTTGGATTTATTTAATAGGGCCCGGGGTTTTATTTTTTTGTTCTTACCAGGTTTTCTATTATGTTGCAAACAGATATTCTCTATATAACTCCATGTCAATAAGTAAGATAAATCAGAATGCTGGCATGATAATAATGCAATTAGCTTTTGGAATTATAAGTATTGGCGGCATTGGCCTTGTTTTTGGCAGAATTTTTGGTTACTTTATTTCAGTAATAATTCTTGGATGGTTTGCCTTTAAATTTTCTTCTTTCAAAAAGCAGGAAATCAGCAAACATTCTATGTATGATTTATCAAAAGCATACAGCAATTTTCCAAAGCACCTTATATTTTCAAATCTTTTAGCTGCTGTTTACACTCAATTGCCATTCATTTATATTGCAAAAAGATTTAATGCTGAAAATGCAGGTCAGTTCGCTTTTGCAATGCAGATGATAACTGTTCCGGGGATACTTATTTCAAACGCTATTGGCGATGTTTTCCGACAAAAGGCATCCGAATTGTACAAAATTAAAGGACGATTTGATAATCTGCTTATTAAGACATTAAAGAATTGTTTTCTTTTTTCAATTATACCTTTTACCATACTGATTATTTTTTCTGTTCCAATATTTAAAGTTTTTTTTGGAGAAACCTGGATACTTGCCGGGAAATTTGCTTCAGTATTATCAATTATGGCTTTTATCAGTTTCTTTATAACACCCATTGATAAAGCAGCAATTGTTGTTAATAAAACCAGTTTCGAATTCTGGTATCAGATTTCAAGATTTGTGGCGAATTGTATAATAATTATTATTGCTGCACTTATGTCGCTGTCAGTATTTACATATCTATATCTCCTTGTAATAGTTACAGCTATTCATTACACTGTTGAGCTAATATTTTCATATAAGTTCAGTCTGGCATCGGTAAATATTGCAAAATAATGATAGATACATTTAAACTCGTTACAAAGAAACCTTTCTGGTTTTGCTTCATCAGCAATGGAGGTTGAATGCAGTATTATTTCACCCGGAGAACTGAGTTTGATCGGACTAAAAAATGGGAAATCATAATAAGAGAAATTTTTAAAACTTTCTTACGTTTCTATGAGAGATAAGATATCTGTGGTTATACCATGTTATAATGAGGAAAAATATATTGAGAGAAGCCTTTTATCACTTATTAATTCTGATTACCCTTCTGCATTGCTGGAAATTCTAATTATTGATGGTGGAAGTACTGATAAGTCATTATCAATAATCAATAATTATTTAACGCCATATCCCATTATCAAAATCATAAATAATCCAAAGAAAATTACTCCTGTTTCATTGAACATTGGAGTTCATAATGCGACTGGTGACTATATTATGATAGCAAGTGCGCACTCTCAGTTTCCACCGTATTATCTTTCATCTCTCATGTTATATTTGAATCAAATGAATTGCGATTGTATTGGTGGTGGTATTGACACACAAATAATTAATTCCACTCCTGTGTCTGAAGCAATAGTTAAAATCTTGAGTTCACGTTTTGGCGTTGGTAATTCTTCATTTCGCACTGAGAAAAATGACATTATGTATGTTGACACAGTCCCTTTTGGTATATATAAAAAATCATTGTTTGAGGAGATCGGTTATTATAATGAGCAATTAGTCAGAAATCATGATATTGAGTTTTCTAAACGTTTGATAAAAAGTGGTCATAAAATAGCATTGGTTTCATCGATCCGATGTACTTATTTTGCCAGGGAGACATTCAGGAAACTTGCAGAAAATAATCTCAGTAACGGGTTTTGGAATATCCGAACCTTTTATATAACCGGACGTTTAAGATCATTAAGCATAAGACATTTTATTCCATTAATATTTATTTTGTCTCTGATTATTCCAGTCATAATGAGTTTATTGATTAACAGGAATTTTTTCCTTATTTCTTTGTTTTCATTTCTTTTTTATATAATATTTTTAGTTTCTGCCTCATTCAGCCTTAAAGATCAAGTTACCAAGTTTTTCAATATTTTTTGGGGACTTATTGTATTGCATTTTTCTTATGGAATTGGTTCACTTATGGGCTTGTTCAGAATAGACAAACTGTTGGCTCATTGATAAGACTAACTTAATCTGTCTGTTTCTGAAAGATATTCTGATAAATAGATTTGCAGAATTGTTTGATGACAGAGGCGAAAAATTTGCTATTGTCAATAACACAATATTTTTCCTTTATAATGGTATGGTGGTCCCTTTTGCACCAGCAAATGAGAAAGTGAATTTAACCAATCTTGAAGCAAGAGAACTTTTAAACAGGCTGGGTGGAAAACTTGTGCGATGGAATAACAGCGGATTTGAATTATCAGGAAATAATGAATGGTACGTGTTGATATGCAGAGAATTCACTTCAATTGATACAGTTAAATCTAAATTAAGAAATGAGATAAGAAAAGGAATCTCAAATTGCAAGATACAACGGGTTGATGTAGAATATATTAGCAGAAATGGTTATGAAGTTTATTCCAGAGCTTATAGCAGATATAAGAATATTAATTATAGTCTCATTGACAAAAAATCTTTTTCCAGAGACATCTCTTCTACTGCTAATTATAACGATATTCTTCATTATTGGGGAGTATTTTATCAAAACAAATTAATAGGTTATAGTTCAAATTTTATTTTTGATACAACTGAAGCTTTGTATAGCTCAATTAAATTAGATCCTGCTTATCTGAATCTATATCCATCTTATGCTCTCATTTATGAGATGAACTATTCATACCTTATTGAAAATAAATTTGAATATGTTAATGACGGTTATCGCACTTTATTGCATGATACAAATTTCCAGAATTTTCTTATCAGGAAATTTGACTTTATCAAAGCCGGATTGACGTTAAAGGTATATTATAAACCATTGTATTCAGCGATTATAAATGCCTTATATCCAATAAGAAAAGTCGTTAGCCAATTTGACCCACGTTTGGAAGCAGTATTAAAACTTGAAAGTATCAGAAGGAGTTATTATGGACGCTAAAGAAGTATATAAGGAATATATTTCACAGTTTCTTTCAGTAGATCCTGCAAAGGTTTTCTTATACTGGAAAGGAAGAGTGGCACTATATGCATTACTTAAGGCTGCAGGAATAAAGCAGGGTGATGAAGTATTATTATCCGGATTAACCTGCGTAGTAGTTCCAAATGCAATTATGTATTTAGGAGCAAAACCGAAGTATATTGATGTAAACCCAGAGACATTTAACCCCTCTTTTGAAGGATATCGTGACAATTTTACAATGCAAACTAAAGCCATTATCATCCAAAATACTTTTGGTTTGTCCTCTGATGTAAAAAAAATAGTAAAATTTGCGAAAGAAAAAAACATGATAGCTATTGAAGACTGTACTCATGGATTTGGTGGAACTTATGAGAATAGGCCTAATGGAAGCTATTGCGATGCAGCTATATTTTCTACTCAATGGAATAAGCCTTATTCAACGGGTATTGGTGGATTTTGTGTTGTAAATAATCCTGATTTGCTCAACAGTATAAAAAGGATAAACGAAGAACTTATTCAACCAAATTGGAGGAATGACTTAATGCTTTCTATATTGATTTGGGCCAAAAATCATTTGATTAATAAGAAAACCTATTGGATTTTTCGAGACATATACAGGTGGTTAAGCAAAACTGGACTTGTGATAGGTTCATCAGATGGCAAAGAATTAGTTGGCACAGAAGTCCCTCAAGGTTTTTTTAAAACTGCATCAAAAGTTCAGATCAGATATGGTTTAAAAAATATTAAAAATTTGAAGATTCTTATTCAAAAGAGAAAGCAAAATGCAGTCCTTTATTCATGTTTTTTAAATGAAAACAACAAAAAATATATTTCTGAAAAATTTTGGGACAACCATTCATTTCTTGTTTATCCCATTCTGGTCAAGGATCGGATGATATTTGCGAAAATGGCAGAAAAAGCACATATAAAGCTTGGTGATTGGTTTATTTCACCACTTCACCCTGTAAAAGAGAGTTTTCATATTTGGGAAATGGATGAGAAATTTGTGCCAAATGCATCATACTTATCAAAACATCTGGTAAATTTGCCTACGTCAGAAAATGATGGGGACAATGTACTGGCATTCTTAAAGACTAATATTGACAATATTTTATAATTGTTCTTAATTATTCAACTGTTTTAAATAACAACCACAAAGAGTATATAATAACTAATTTCCTTTATATTTCAAAGATATGATACCATTTTCTCCTCCTAGAATTGACGATAAAATTATAAATGAAGTCATTGATACATTACGTTCAGGCTGGATTACAACCGGACCCAAAACAAAATTGTTTGAAAAGAAGATAACTGACTTTTGCGGATGTAAAAAAACTTTATGTGTAAATTCAGCAACTTCAGGATTGGAATTAATTTTAAGATGGTTTGGTGTTAAAGAAGGTGATGAAGTTATTTTGCCGGTTTATACTTATTGCGCAACTGCTAATGTAGTAGTCCATACAGGAGCTAAACCTGTATTTGTAGATATCAATGGAGATGATTTCACTATTTCTATAAAAGAAATTGAAAAAGCAATTACATCAAAAACAAAAGTAATTATACCAGTTGACCTCGGCGGTATGCCATGTGATTATAACGGCATAAACGATTTAGTGACACGCGATGATGTGAATAATCTCTTTATTCCAAGTAATAAGATTCAGGAAGATCTTGGAAGGATTCTTATCCTGTCAGATTCAGCTCATTCCATGGGTGCTATTTATTACAATAAAAAAGCTGGCAGCTTAACTGATGTTTCAGTATTCTCGTTTCATGCTGTTAAGAATTTAACAACAGGTGAAGGCGGTGCTATTGCATTTAATCTTCCAAAGCCATTCAGTAATGAAGAATTATATGATTTTTTTAGTATTTATTCATTGCACGGGCAGAATAAAGATGCTTATTCAAAAACGGTGGGAGGGAAGTGGAGGTATGATGTTTTCGATGCAGGATACAAGGCAAACATGACGGATGTGCTAGCCTCGATAGGGCTTGTTGAAATAGAAAGGTATGAAAAAGATACTTTAGTGAGGTTTAAGGAGATATTTGATAAGTATAGTTCTGCTCTTAGAAAATATAAATGGGCAGAAATCCCTATATATGAGAAGAATAAACGGATTTCCTCTTACCATTTATATATGCTTCGTATTAAAGGTATTAACGAGGAAAGTCGCGATTTAATTATACAAAGTATTTTAGAGAAAGGCGTATCTGTTAATGTTCATTATATACCATTGTCAGAGTTGACTTTTTATAAAAAAATGGGATATATGACAAAAGATTATCCGGTTTCATTAGATGTTTATTCCAGGGAAATTACATTGCCAACTTATTATGATATTAGCGATAAACAGATAGAAGAGGTTGTGAACGCAGTCGTAAGTGCAGTCGAACCTATAATTAGAAAATGATAAGATTCTTTGATGTACTCCTTTCATTTATTGGCATAATTATCTTATTACCATTTTATGTAATAATAACATTAATAAATGCATTAGAAACTAATGGAAAGCCTTTTTTTATTCAAAGAAGAGTTGGTCGATCTGAAATTCTATTTAATCTGATTAAATTCAGAACAATGTATGCTAATCTAGATAAGAAACACCTGATAACTATCGGAAACAGAGATGAAAGGATAACAAGATTTGGATATTTCTTAAGAAGATATAAGCTGGATGAAATTCCCCAACTGTTTAATGTTATAAAGGGTGAAATGAGTCTCGTAGGGCCTCGTCCAGAGGTATTAAAATATGTTAATATGTACACTGTCGAACAAAAAGAAATTCTTAAAATCAGACCTGGTATTACCGACTATGCATCAATAAAATATTTTGATGAAAATGAAATACTTTCTTCATCATTAGATGCTGAAAAAACATACATTGAAGAATTATTGCCGCGAAAAATAGAATTAAATCAAAAATTCATTTCTGATCCTTCATTGCGACAATATTTTTTGATTCTATGGCTGACTTCGAAACGGATCCTGTGCAAATGTAAAACCAATACTGACCAGTATTGCACCCAGGAAGCTAACAAAGAACTTTTAAATATCCATAAAGAGACTTTTGAAAATAACTTATAGCTTTATTAATTTACCTTTATGCCAAGCTGGAATAGTGGAAATTAATTAAATTTCATGACTAAACTGAAAGAATTCAAAGAAAAAATTACTGTAAACAAATCTCTTATTGTTAAATATACTGGATTCATATCTGCGATAATTATCGTGTTTCTGATTCCAACATATGTCTGGTATATACCTCCATTCATGATTCTTTTGGGAATTTCATGGATTCTAGAAAAAAAAGATATATCAGAAAATGGATTATTTAAGAAATATAAACTACCCATAGTAATATTCATTCTCTTTTTAAGCTTCTATTTATGGCAGTTAGCTGGTATTGCTTATTCACCGGAGAAAAGTACCGGGTTGAGATTTTTCCTTAGCAGGTTATCATTATTTCTGTTTCCTCTTGTACTGGCAATCCCTGGCGAAAAGATCAAAACTAATGTTATAACTCTTCTCAGGATATTTGCCTTAGCTACTATACTTTATATTATTTCTTGCTATGGCTATGCATTCTTTAGATCCGTCTCTTTAAATAATAGCCATTTGAACTTTAATTCAAAACCTCCTGAAGCATTTTGGACAAGTTATTTTTATGGATTTTATTTTTCATTTAGTCAGCATACATCATACCTTTCTATATATGTTATCCTATCTATTTTCATTGCTTTTGAATCATGGTTCGATAAGAATTTAAAAATTTCGAAGAGGCTATTATGGTTATTGACAGCATTAATATTAATGCTGTCAATATATAATCTTTCATCCAGAACAGGAATAATAGTTCTCATTCTATCTACCCCTTCATATTTACTAATAAAATTTTGGAAAAGGTTAAAATTTCTTGTGGCAAGTGTAATCTTGGCTGCAACAATCTTATTAGCTTTTATTGTCGTTCGTACCAATCCACGAACTAGCGTTTTAATTGATGGAGCGTCATCCGGAACTCTTAAGGCGGTAGCCGTTAAAGATGGCCGTCCTGTTATCTGGAAAGCTGCCATGAATCAAATTAAGAGGAATTTAGTTTTTGGAGTAGGTACAGGAGGGGTAGATGCTGTTATGAGGAAAGAATATCTTAGAATAGGTAATCAGGAGTTCTTGAAGGGAAGATTTAATTTGCATAACGAGTATCTCGAGATACTTCTGGAAAATGGACTAATTGGACTTCTTTTATTTACAGCCATGATTTGTGCTATGATATTTGCTGCAATTTCACAAAAAAATCTTCTTTATGGCATCTTCCTGCTATCCATGCTAATATTCTTTTTATTTGAAACAGTACTTAACCGGCTACCGGGAGTTTCATTCTTTTCTTTATTCTCATTTTTACTTCTTTATATTCCAGAATCATCTTTAGAAGAAGAAATTATTTTAAATAAACAAGCTTAATATTACATAAATGTACAAAGACAAAATACTATTAATTACTGGAGGAACTGGCTCATTTGGGAATGCTATTCTTAAGAGGTTTATTAATACTGAACTAAAAGAGATAAGGATATTTTCGCGGGATGAAAAAAAACAGGATGATATGCGGCGTTATTATAATAATTCAAAAATCAAGTATTATATTGGTGACGTACGTGACTATGATAGTATAAACCAGGCAGTAGTCGGAGTTGATTTCATATTTCATGCCGCTGCTCTGAAACAGGTACCCTCATGTGAATTTTTTCCCGGTCAAGCAGTGAAAACGAATATTCTCGGTAGTGAAAATGCAGCTAACGCAGCCATTGCTAATGGAGTTTCCAGATTTGTCGCTTTGAGCACTGATAAAGCTGTCTACCCGGTAAACGCAATGGGTATTTCGAAGGCTATGATGGAAAAGATTATTATTGCATCAAGCCGGATAACTAAATCAACAATATTTTGCTGTACGAGATATGGCAATGTTATGGCTTCCCGTGGATCAGTAATCCCTCTCTTTATAAAGCAAGCAAAAGAGAATAAAACAATTACTGTTACCGATCCTGCTATGACAAGATACATTATGTCTCTCGAAGAATCTGTTGATCTTGTACTCTTTGCATTTGAAAATGCAAATTCAGGCGATATTTTTATTCAGAAAGCACCTGCTGCCAGAATTGGTGACATTGCAAAAGCGATTATTGACATTTTTAATTCGAAAAGCAGGATTGGAGTTATAGGGACGCGTCATGGAGAGAAGCTATATGAAACACTTTTAAGCAGGGAAGAGATGGTAAAAGCCCAGGATATGGGTAATTATTATAGAGTACCACCTGATAACAGGGATTTAAACTATGATGGTTATTTTGTGGAGGGTACAATTGAAACGTCGGCCAGGGAAGATTATACGTCTCATAATACGCGTATTTTGACAATTCCTGAGATAAAAAGTACATTACTTAAATTAAATTATGTTCTGTCTGAATTAAAGTCACCAGGCTATGAAGAAAGTCCATATAACGGGCTATAATAGCTATATTGGCACTGGTTTATATGTTATCTCCAGTTTTGTAATTAAATTACCCGGAATTTGATCTTTATTAGAAATGAAATTTGCGAAAAATGTTTTGTGTTAAGTTGATTTTACCTTTATTCTTTAAAAGGATATATTTTTAGTTTAAATGATATAAATGAATAATAATTATGAAAATTTTAACTATTACCGGAACACGGCCAGAGTTAATAAGACTGGCGATAATTTTAAGGAAATTGGAAGAAGTCTGTACTCACATACATGTATATACAAATCAGAATTATGACCCGAACCTAAGTACTATCTTTCTGAGGGATCTTGGTATTAAAAAGCCAACATATACCTTACCTCCTGTCAAGAGACCAGGTGATTTTCTGGGGGAAGCTTTTAAGAGGTTTGACTTAATCCTTGAAGAAGAGAGACCAGATAAGGTTCTTGTTTTAGGTGATACTAATTCCGGATTACTTGCTATTCTTGCAGCAAAAAGGAGTATTCCCGTTTATCACATGGAGGCTGGTAACCGCTGTTATGACGGCGAAGTACCAGAAGAAACAAATCGCCGGGTCATTGATGCCTGTTCAATGTTTAATCTTCCATACACTGAGAATAGCAAGCAGAATCTTATTAATGAAAGATTTCATAAGAACTTTATCTTCAAAATTGGAAATCCAATCAGAGAGGTGCTTATAGATTATATGCCTAAAATAGAAGCAAGCACTATTTTAAAGAATTTGAAATTGGCTCCTGATGGAGAAGGGCATATCAGCTTTGTTCTTTTATCTTTTCACAGAACAGAAAATGTTGATAATAAGTGGATAGCAAAGAATGTTGTTGAAGCTATTAATGAAATAGCTAAAACTTATCCTGTTGTATTTCCTTTCCACCCGAGAACAAAAGATCAGTTTAATAAGCACGGTTTAGTTTTTTCTGATAATGTCATTTTAACTGAGCCTCTTGGTTTCTTTGATTTTGTTAAGCTGGAGAAGTATGCTGAGGTTGTAATTACTGATTCCGGTACTGTACCAGAGGAAACTTCAATATTTAACAGACCCTGTATTGTTTTAAGAAACACCACTGAACGACAAGAATTAATGGAGAATGGTTCATTAATTCTTGCTGGTATTCGTGGAGGCGATATCTTAAGAGCTTTCCATTTTATCAAGGAATGTAAACAACCATGGGAACCTCTGGATGATTATCATAAAATAAATGTCTCTGATACAGTGATAAGGTTATTGCTTGGTCAGAATATAACATTTTCCAGAAAGGGACATGATGAATACTAGGGTATTCCCTATTCAGATTTGGAGATAGATGCGGTGTTCTTTAAACAGGTAGTTATCTGTTTACGCAAAATTTTTCACAGGCTCCGAAAATTTTCTTAGGCTCATTTTTTGCCTTGTTTTCGTTCCTCCTTCTTCACATTAAATCAATCTCAAGTCCATTATCTGGACAGAAATCA
>Ga0182027_10008566_pt1 | contig 14864 bp, 12 predicted proteins | sample 712E1DmetaG_FD_121300 | JGI IMG/M metagenome (GOLD analysis project Ga0182027, IMG submission 121300) | Permafrost microbial communities from Stordalen Mire, Sweden - 712E1D metaG (Illumina Assembly) | ecosystem: Environmental > Terrestrial > Soil > Wetlands > Permafrost | place: Sweden... | reverse complement strand
TCTGTCAGACTCCCTGGTTGAACATCTCGAATGGCCCGATGCACTCTCCTACCCATATGCAATTAATGCTAATAAAGAACTTCTTGAACTTTTCAATTCAGAGGGTTTCACAAGGGGCATTACCATTTCTGCGCCCGGGTTTTATGCTCCACAGGGTCGGAGATTAAGACTTGAGACATTTGATAATGAGATAAATGACAAGCTTGCAAGTTTCGAATACGGGGGAAGGACGATCAGTAACTACGAAATGGAAAGTTCCGCAATTTATGGTCTTTCAGGCCTTCTGGGGCACAAAGCACTCACAATTTGTGCTATTATAGGGAACAGAGTAACCGGGGAATTTGTAAACGATTATAAACCAATTATCAGAGACATCGCCGAGAAGGTGTTCAGAAATATTTAACTTATTGAGGCATTGTAATTGACCTAAAATTAAATATTTTTGTAAAACGTTTATCTAACCTATTTACTATGTCTGAAAACTCTCAAAACAAAAGCACTTCTACTGATGAAATAGATCTTTTAGATCTTTTCAGGAGAATGGGCAGAACATTAAACCGTTGGGGAAAAGCTCTTGGAAGGGCATTCCTGATATCTGTTGTTTTTCTTCTGAGGCGTTGGATTCCGCTAGGTTTAAGTCTGGTTGCCGGTATCGGATTATCCTATCTTTTGAAATACACCTCTGAATCATTTTATACATCTGATATGGTAATCAGAGAAAATGCTATTCCCAATGCAGATATGATTTCCTACATCAACAGACTTCATAACTATTGTAATGAAGATAATAAAACTGCACTTGAGGGCGCTCTTTCATTTAATTCAGCAGCTGTTAAGAATATAATGGATATCAATGCATACTGGATAATAGCAAGAGGGAAGGAACGGGTCCCTGATCAGGTTGATTATGCTAACGACCATTATGTTGTTGATACGGTGAATATCAGAATGCAGGACCGACTGGATATAAGAGTTAAAATCAAAGCACCACAAGAGCTTTCAAAATTGCAAAACGCAATGATTTCGTATATAAATAATGATTCTCTTTTTCAGCAGAAAAACCGAGTCAGACTCAGGCAAAACAAAGAATTGCTGACCCGACTTGATTATGATATTCTTCAGCTTGACAGCCTTCAAAAAGTAAAATACTTTGAAGAAACCCGGTCCAGCAAACCATCGAATGGAGGTCAGATGATATTTCTTCAGGAACAAAAGACACAATTAGTCTATACTGATATCTACAATCTTTATGCAAGAAAACAGGTACTTGAATCTGAAAGAGATTTATATAAGGATGTTGTTACTGTATTAAGTGACTTTAATTTGCCTGCAAAGAGGGCAAATGGAGGACTTTATTACGGAAAGCAATTAATTCCGTTGTTTCTTGGAATCACCCTGTTGCTTTTAATTATCATTGCAAATCGGAATAAACTTAAAGAAGTATATAATAAATATTAAAAAAGGGAGCTGTCGGCTCCCTTTTTTAATATTTATTCAGAATGAAGAGATAGTTCAGAAATTAATTTATCCAGTTTTTGTTTTTGAATAAGTTTGGTTCACTGCTTTTGTATCCAAGTGAATTAATAGGAACGAAAATAACGCGAAAAAAGCAATTCCGGCAATACGATACAACATAGATTCAAAAAAGAAAAATATACTAATGATAAGAATATACATCAGGTACATAAGATTTCTTTTTGAAATGGCTATATAAAATATTGTTCCAAATATTGAAAAAAATATAATAAAACCAATAGTACCATTTTCAAGAAGTACCTCAATAAATTGGTTATGAACATTAAATCTCTTTTCGATAAGCTCTTTATTCCCGATTTTCTGATATTCTTTAAGAAGTTCATTATTTACATCACCGGTACCTACTCCAAATAATATATTCCTTTTAACAATTCGAAGTGCAGATTTCCAGATAATAACACGATTATCAACTCTTACGACTCCAGAGAAGGATTTTTCAGAAACATTTCTAGTAAAAATGCTAACACGATTATTATTTAACACTACCGGAAATAGAACAAAAACCTCAATAATAACAAAGATAATTGCGAATAGGTACCTTTTCTTGCTAAGAGTCTTGAAAAGGAAATAAACAGGTAATAAAAATATTGATGCTAATATCGCGGCTCTTGCTGACAAAAAATAAATTGAGATCAATAAAATAGAACCAATTATTAACCAGATTAACTTTCTCAGCTTGTTTACAACTCTATCAAAAAAGGAATCAAATGCTATGAACGCAGAGAAGAGAATGTACATTGACAAATATGACGGATGTTGATAAATTGCAAGGTTTATCCCATAATAATAATTCATCCATTTATGGATTGGCATATGGGGATTGAATGTCAATATCCTATTGTGAAATTCAATTGAATTATATGTTGCATAACCAAAACAAAATATCACAAAAAAAAATGTGCTGATACAAAACACCCTTAGAAGGAACTTGATATTTTGTTTAATCATTTCCCCTGGAGAAATTAATATTATTGGAAAGATAACTATTGAAATTCTCTTAATTACATTATTCCAGCCAATAGCACTATTCTCCGAATAAAAAACTCCGAAAAATTGCCATAAATAATATGCAAAAAATAAATAGAGTAATAATTTATATGATGATTCTGCATGAATTAAATTACTCATTCTAAGGCGATTCTCGATTGCCCAACTTACGCACCACAAAATCATTAACGGCGTTAATAATTTTACATAAACAGGTACAACCATCATAGTGCCTATAGCAAAATAATAGGATATCCTTCCTTTTGACCATATATTATAATCAAATATTCTTGTAAAAGCCATTACTATTTTATCCGGATGTCGAATTGTAGTATCGTAAATATCAAATTCATGTAATTAAAAAAACTGCTTATTTTTTAAGTTTTGCCTTGATGCATTCTATGATTCTACCCAAATCAACCTCAGATAAATTACTTCCGGAAGGAAGACATAATCCATTTACGAAAAGGTTTTCGGAAACGCCATTTGTATATGCTGTATAGGATAAAAAAACAGGTTGAATATGCAAAGGTTTCCAGAGTGGACGTGATTCGATGTTCTCTTTTTCCAAGGCTAATCTTATATCCTCCCTGTCAATTCCACCTGTTTGGATTGGATCAATCACAATAGTTGTCAGCCATCTGTTAGAATGGAATTTAATATCAGGCTCCAGATGAAAAGAAACACCGTCAATATTAGATAAATAACTATAATACTTTGAAAAGACTGCTCTTCGACTGGTTACACGGGAATCCAAGACTTCAAGTTGACCACGGCCAATTCCTGCAAGGATATTGCTTAAACGGTAATTATAACCAATCTTGGAATGTTGATAATGAACTGCTTTATCAGCTGCCTGAGTGGAAAGGAATCTTGCAGTTTCTACATAATTGAGTTCGTCCGACATCAAAGCCCCTCCACCTGATGTAGTTATAATCTTATTGCCATTAAATGAGAGTATGCTTATGGCACCAAATGATCCGCATTTTTTACCATTATACTCACTACCAATAGCTTCAGCTGCATCTTCAATAAGCGGGATATCATATTTTGATGATATTTCCAATATTTCTTTCATTTTTGCAGGCATGCCATAAAGGTGTACAATTATAATAGCTTTTGGCTTTTTACCTAACCTTATTCTATCTTCAATAGCTTCAATCAAAAGATCAGGATCCATATTCCAGGTTTCAGGTTCACTATCGACGAATACAGGTGAGGCGCCAAGATAAACTATTGGATTTGCTGAAGCTGCAAAGGTAAATGACGAACAAATAACCTCATCCCCAGGCTTAATACCCAAAATGATTAGAGCCAGATGTATCGCAGCAGTACCAGACGACATGGCAGCACCACCTTTTACTGACAGGTAATTAGCAAGTTCTTTTTCAAAATTATCGACATTTGGTCCTAAAGGAGCAATCCAGTTAGAAGCAAATGCTTCGTTTATATATTTCATTTCCTTTCCGCTTTGATGTGGAGAGGATAACCAAATTTTTGGATTCATTTTTAAATTATTTTAATCTCGGAAAAATTATTTACAAATATATGTGGTAAATGCTCAATTGATGTAGTTAAGCTATTTTTATAACGAATATTTTTTTTATCCATTATACCTATGCAACACCAGGCAAGTTTTTTGGGAGTAATAAAATCTTTATTAACATTATCACCAAAAAAATAAAACTGTTTTCCAATATTTTTCTCCAGAAAACTCTCAAATAAAGCAGGAGTTGGTTTTTCAAATCCGAATTCTTCAGAGATTACCAGTTTATCGACAAGATGTTCAATTCCAAGCGCTTTTATCTTGTTGCGCTGGGTAATACTTCTTCCGTCTGTAATTATTCCGATTCCGGCTTTTCTTTTTTTAATCTTATCCAGTAGGTCAAGTACACCATCCCTTAATGAGATTTCAGGAAAGTGATTCCGGTATAAATTTAACAGCTTTTCAATAGAAAGGTTCTTTGCCGGGTACTTTTCCATAAGAAATTGAAAAGAATTGCCACCCGATAAGTATATTTTTATCATCTCATTATACAATATATCGCACTGATCAGGTGACATCTCGCAAGAAATAGCATAATAGGCCGACTTAAGATAGTCAATCTCATTATAAAGTGTATCATCAAGATCAAAAACGAAATATGTAGAGGAATCAACCTTTATAATCATAAACAATTATTTCATCATCATAACGCAACATCAATAAATTACTGATCCAGTCACTAAAGAATGGAAGATCCTCATTTAACAAATATTCTTTTATTATCATTTCAGGATAATTAGCTTTGGCTAGATATGACAAAGGATATCCTCCTCCGAAACGGGGATTAATTTCACTTCCATATATCTCATTTGTGAGTCTGTTCCTGAAAACCTGAAGTGTGATACATCCTCTAAAACCTTCACAAAATGAAAATTTCGAACATACCATTTCATACAAATTATTCTTTCGAGTAACAGATTTACTTACCTCTCCACTTCTGACTTCAATTCGCTCCCGGGGAACTGCACATTTTAAAAGATGATTTTTATCAAAATATAGATCAATTGTTACTTCAAAGTACTTTTCGGGGCTCAGATATTCTAAAAACATTAATTTTTCATCTCCTGTCAGTTCATCTGTTAACTGTGAACCATTTTTTATTAATTGCGTACCAATGCTACTATTGCCATCAAACGGTTTAACAAAAATCGGGAATTCAGGATTTTCAGGATCAATTTCTTTTGTTCTTGGAAAACCGATAGAATCAAAATAATTTAAAGTCTTTCTTTTATCGAGGCATGTTAACATTACATCAAGCTCAGAAATAACAGGTTCAATATTATTATTTCTAAAATAATCCAAATTTTCAGCTAATGTAACCAGCTCTGTATCAATTGTTGGGATTACCAGTTTAATTTCATTCTTTTTGCAAATCCCGATAATAGTTTCACAATAAGATGGATCGGTAACTCTTGGCACTAAAAAATAGTTATCAGAAACCCGGCAGGCAGATGATAAATCAGGTTTCATATCCGCCGCAAATACTTGTCCGCCTGGAAAATATTTTGTAAGCTCCTTTTTAAAGGCTTTGACTAAAGAAACTCTTCTTCCTGCAGAGGTAATGAGAATATTCATAGTTTACTCCCCTGAAATTTGTCCATTGTAAAACCCTCATTATTATTAATATCTGAACCTTTTAAAGTTTTAATCATTGTTTTGAGAAGGATTTTGATGTCAAGAAGAAAAGAAATGTTATTTACGTAGAAAATATCAAGTTTGAATTTATCCTCCCATGTGATTGCATTTCTTCCATTAACCTGAGCCCATCCTGTTAATCCTGGTTTTACTTTATGCCTTGCCTTCTGTTCTTCATTGTAAAACGATAAATACTCATTTAAAAGTGGTCTTGGGCCCACGAGACTCAAATCTCCAATAATTACATTAAAAAGTTGTGGAAGTTCATCCATGCTTGTTTTTCTTAAAAACCCGCCAAATCTTGTCAACCTGTCTTTGTCAGGCAATAATTCTCCATCCTGTGAACGCTCCATTGTCATAGTCCTGAATTTAAACAGTGTAAATATTTTTTCATTTCTGCCTGGTCTCTCCTGACAAAAAAAAACAGGATTGCCAAGACATATATAAACAAATAGTAATAAAACCAGGATAAGCGGCGAAAGAATCAGGATAGCAAGTAGTGAAAAAATAAAGTCTAAAAGTGGCTTAAAGAATATTCTGTACATATTAGCATCACTTGTATTTTCACAAAATGTTTTTCAACGCAACATTATTTTACAAAGATTGGAATATACTTTGATATTGATCAGCCAGTACACTAAATGTTCTGTGATGCATAATATAATTCCTGCCATTGCTTCCAATCCTCTCCCTTTCATTTTTATCCATATAATAATAAGAAAGAATAGCATCTTCCAGTTTTTTGACATCTCCTGCAGGTACAACCAATCCACAATCTGCCACTCCTATTAAACTATCAAATCCTGAGAAAGAAAATATTATAGGTCTGGCACTTAACATATAATCCATTAGCTTATTTAAAGAAATGCCATAATTGTACAGAGATGTCTGCCTTGCACTTGCATAAAGAATATCACAATTTTGCAGGAAACACTGCACTTTTAACTTTGGGATACGCGGCATAAAAGACACATTTTTAAGTCCTTTTGCCAATTCAATCAGATCATTTTTTGCATTCCCGTCACCTACAAGAATAAAATGGATATCATTAATAGACCGTTTATTTATATTTTGAGCAGCCTCAATTAAAATTTCTAAAGCGTTTGCTCGTCCAATGGCTCCGGCATATCCAACCACAAATCTATCTTCCGGAAAGAATTCTTTAATCTCTTCTTCAGTCAAATCTATATTACTATTTAATAAATTCAAATCTATTCCCTGCGGGATACAGGTAAAATTGAATTCCTGTTTTATTCTTTTTCTGATATGCAAGTCAGCTTTTGGCATAGTTGCAACAATAGAATCAGCATGTTTGTACCCGAATTTTTCGAACCATCCAAGCAACATTACCAATGGATGATGTTTTGAATATCCTCCTAAATCAACCAACGTTTGTGGCCAGATGTCCCTTATCTCCAGAATAAATTTACAATTTGAATATCTTTTTCTGAACAACCAGCCATTAATTACGGGAATAATAGACAGGCTTGAAACTATAATAATATCAGGTTTATTAGTCCGTTCCGATCTATAAAAAAAAAGAAAGAAGGAGAAGATAAACCAGCTCAATACTCTTTTAAATCCCCCGGCATCAGAATAATTTATTCCTTTCACCCATACCAGATTTATTCCATTAATATCTTCATGAGTAAATATCTTATGAGTAACAGGCTTAATATTAAGCTGATAGTTACTGGTTGATGTAAATATTGTTACATTGTACCCCATTTTAATGAATTCTTCAGAAAGGAGAAAGAGCCTTGTTCCATAACCATATTTAATTGGAGAAGCATAATGGCTGATTATCCATATATTCTTTTTAGGCATTTAAAATAGAAAAGATTTGTGCTTTATTACAGATAATACCTTGTTTAATAAACAACCGCATCTGAGATCTCTTAATGCTAGTCCCAGTGTTCAGCATGCAATAGTATAACAACTTTACTGCCCAGAGGAATTTTATCAAAATCCTCCATCCCCATATGCCATCTTTTTCCGCCTGGATACATTGTGCAATCTGAAAAATTGTAATCAGGACGAAATATATCACTGTTGTAATCAAGATTATAGTTTTCAATATCATCTTTAATAATCTTAATACCTTCTTTATTTAAGCTATTAGTGAGAGCCATATTCTTCATATGAGAAGTTCCAAGGGGGTTCACAATGAATTCGTAACTTAAAAAACCTTTTTCAATAGCAGCGTTCTTCCAGAAGTAAGTATTGACATAATGATAGACATAACACCAGGGTGAACCATGAGCACAAGTACCAAGAATAGATATTCCATTCTCTCTTAACCATTTCAGCTGTTCGGTTAAAAACGCTTTTGGTTCAATATTATAAACTACCTGTAAAGTAACCAGATCATTATGAAAACCAATTTCATGTCCGAATGTATCCTGAAGTTTTTTCAGAGAATAAATTATCTGATCATTTCTCTTAAAATAGTTCAATTCAGTTTTACCATAATATTTTGCAGAATGTAAAACAAAATAAGTAGCCTTTACGCCATATTTATGCTCGCGATATGCCATCCTGATTGCGCCATCAATATTCCGGTCCATATCGTGCCGTATTGATAAAACTACCTTGTTTTCAGAAAAGGTCTTCTCGAAATCTTTTTGTGTTACAATAAGGAAGCGATCTGAATTTGAAAGATATTTTAAAAAACTCTCATAAGCTATCATGTTCAGATCCGGATCGTGGATAATTACCTTGTTATTTACCACATCTCCATTTGCGAGGAAAATTGTTTGTTCGTTATCATTATTGTATTGAGTATCATCCTTATGACAACTGGAAACAAGAAACATTAATATTGAGATGAATATTATATTCCTAACAGACATTTTTTAACTATTTTAAAATTCATTGTTCTTTAGATTCATCTTTGTAAAAGTTTTACTTTTAGAAATCACTCCCGTCCTAAATGTAATTCTTATTCTGTACTTGTTGTTCAGAATAAAGATCTATATAGATCATAAAGCTTTCCCTTTTCAAAATCCCAGTTATATTTTGTAGTCGCTGCGCTCATTCCATTTTTGCCCATGGTTTCAGCAACTTCAGGATTGTCTATTAAATATTTAATCGCTGTTGAGATTTCTGAAGAATCTTGCGGATTAACACATATGCCGCAATTACTTCCCTCAACTATTTCTTTCCAGAGAGTAAAGTTTGAAGCAATTATTGGTATAGCAGCCGCCATATATTCGAACATTTTATTTGGTTGTGCATCTAAATGATTGGGCTCTGGTAAAAAAGTAACAAGTCCAATTAAACTTCTGTTTGTAATCTCAAGAGCAGTTTTTGAATCCACTAGGCCATAATATTTCACCTTAATCCAGTTTTTATGAGCCATCAATTCTTCTTTAAACTGGTCTGAACTAAAGCTTCCAGCCAAATGTAGAATATTATCAATCGATCCTAATGATTGAATGATTTCCCTTAAACCTCTTATCGGGCTTATAATACCGATATAACAAATTCCACTCCTGTTCTTATAGGGATTAATCTTCCATCCTTCTAAAATAGGATAGTTATTAATATTTACGCTCCTGTTATTTATTTTTGTAAACCGAATATTAATAAATGGTGTAACAGTAACAATTGCTGTCAGTCTGGAAGAAACGTACTTTTCGATTCCAGAAATGAAAACAGAGATTATTTTTCTCAAATACGGGTTTATATAACTTTTACTTAGAATTTGTTTTGGAACATCTTCATGAACATCATATATTACTCTTTTACCTTTTCGTTGAAGTTTCAATCCATACAGTAAAAATTCCGGATCATGAAAATGGAAAATTTCGCAATCCAATTCAAGGGCTTTCAGATAAGCTCTTCTGGTGGTTCTTATCATTCTTCCTCTTCTGGAAAGATTGCCGCTCCATACATCAAAAATATTAACATTATTTATTTTTTCATCTCCTCTCCCATCAGCAACAATGAGATTGACTATATACTCCTTTGAGAGACTAATGCATTCTTTCTGAAATATGCGAACATCGTATCGCTGATGTGCAGTGGTAATATGACATATCCGCCTAGTTAATTCTAACATTAAAGATTTCCTCCCATTTAGCTATGTTGAATAGGCGCCATTTAACCCGTAAACTCAACTTATCAAAATGCTTTATAACATCTCCCTTTGCAGATATTTTACCTATTATTTCTGAATTAGTTATATGCAACTTCATTAATTCTGCAATATCAGATATCCAAATTTTCTCTGGTGCATTGAAACCTAATTTACTTTTCCGCCAAGCAATCTCCAAAGGAACAATCTCTTCTATCGCCTTTCTCAGAATGTACTTAGTCCATCCATCTTTTATTTTATAACTGTTATTTATAGATATTGCCGTTTCCACTAATCTATAATCAATAAATGGGAGTCTGCTTTCGATTGAATGATGCATCGAATTCCGGTCTTCATATTTAAGCAAATGAGGTAATTGCAATTTTGTCAACTCAAACTTCTGAAGAAGAACTATATCATTATAACTTTTAGAACTTTCTACAATGCAATAACGGTGCATAAGATCATAATACTCCTTATTTATAAAGGAAAATTTCATACGCAAGCGTTTTAACCTAATGGTAGGATTGGTAAAATAGAAAAAATATTGGAATAGTTCTTTTTTAGATAGACGTGAATTATTTGCAGAAGCAAAAAAATTACAAAATCCATTAAGTAAACCCAGCGAAAGCAAATAAGCAGGATAATATCTTTCATAACCCAATAACGTCTCATCACCGCCTTGTCCATCCAACATTACAATACAACCATGTTCTTTTGCTTTCTCAAAAACCTTATACTGCATAAATACTGATGGGCTGCCAAATGGTTCCTCCTGAACTGAAATAATCTTTTCTAAATTCTCATAAAAATCCATAGCATTTGGTATAGTGGTGTACCAATTCAAATCTGCATTCTTAGCTACCACCTGTGCAAAATGACTCTCATCAGTTGCACTTTCTAGAGATTTGGCGGTTATAGCAGTAAATTTATTTGGTGAATTCGACCTGTAAAAAGATGAAGCTATTGTAGCAACAGAAGAACTATCGAGTCCTCCACTCAAACAAGTGCCCACTTTTACATCAGAGCGCAATCTCAGTTTAATGGAATCAAATAATATGTTTTTATATAGGCGTACAGAATCCGTTTCATTAAGTTTTGAAACTTCTTGATCTATTCCTATTTCATAATATTTTGAGATAGAATAAGTATGATTTTTTAAATTATAAACTAAATTGTGTGACTGCTCCAATTTAAAAATATTCTGGAAAAATGTTTCATTAGTATGATCATCCATTCCGGCAACCAGATAATCAATCAAAACAGGAATATTGACTTGTCTACGTATCTGATATTTTACAAGTTGTTTAATTTCCGATCCCAGGATAAATTTGTCATCAGTTTCAGTATAATAAAAGGGTTTGACTCCAAACCGATCACGGCTGCAAAAGATTAGGTCTTTATCCTTGTCGTATAAAGCAAATGACCACATTCCATTAAACTTATTGACACAATTTATACCGTAATGATCATATGCAGCCAATATGACCTCAGTATCGGAATCCGAATCAAAACGGTATCCTAATTCCTTTAGGTCGTGTCTGAGTTCTAAGTAATTATAGATTTCACCATTATATATTATTGTATATTTATTTAAATAAGTCATGGGCTGATGACCCTTTTCAGATAAATCGATAATTGATAATCTTCGGTGACCAAAAGCAAAATTTTTACCAAAATAAAAACCTTCCCCATCTGGTCCTCTATGTGTAATTAAATGATTCATTTCTTCGATTTCAAATCTCAAAATTGATTCATTTTTCTTACTTATTAGTCCACTAATGCCACACATGAACAAGTATTAAATCAATAATTGTCTATAGCGATATTCCATGAACAAGTATTTTCTGAGCCTCTGAAATTTTGTCTTGAGCTAAGGATGCATTACGAATAAATAATGCGTATCCAGTCCGTGGGTTTACTCCGTCAGAAATTTCAAGCCTCCTTTTAAATGGATCATAACTATAGAGATTAAACCCTAAAGATTTCATCAAAACAAAAATGTTTTTTTCATTATATCCATATCTGGAACCATGTCCTTTCTGCCTTATTATTACGGAATTAAGGGATTCCTTTCTTAAGATATTTAAGGAACCGCTAAGGACAGGTGTTTCATAACCTTCAACATCAATTTTTATTGCTGTTGGAGATTCTATTGAAAGGATTTTGTCGAGAGCCATTACTTTGACCATTACAGCGTCAGATATAGGGGCTCCATCCTTTATGACCCTATTCGTGGTATTATTATCGGAAGTAAAAGAAAGTATCCCTTCTTTATCGGATAATCCAATATTAATAGCCTTAACGCGATCCGCTAAATTATTCAACTGCAGATTATTAAGTAGCCTGATATATGTTGAAGGTACGGGTTCAAAGCAGTACCCCCTAGCCCCTTTTACGGCGCAAGCAAGCAGGGTAAAACATCCTATATTAGAACCAATATCAACAAATAAGTCTTCAGGTGTCAAAGAATGCAAAACATAAGCCATTTCAGAAAATGTATACAACCCGCAATAAATATTTCCGGTTGCACTGCTTTCTCCCTGCCTTGCAATTATTTTTGAACCATTAATCCAGCTAAAAATAACTTCTCCAGGGATTAACCGACTCCCAATCTGCCACTTGAAGAAGTTAATTATTGCCGCCCATTTCCGTTTTCTATTTAACGGATGTGAAACTATATAGCTTAAAGTAGTATATAGTTGCATTACGATTTAATTATATTAGTTCCAGTTGCTTTAAATCAGTAACAATTATAAACAATTGCTCACTTCGCCCAGATAATCAATGATTTTTGAATAATAGTTCTGATATACTTCCCATTCCTGCACATTAAATGAATTTGTATGCCAGAGTAACACGAATTTTCCTTCGTAGTTTTTAACGATGTCAATTAAGGAACAAATATGAAGAAAAAAATCTTCTGGTTTTTTAGCAAATTGAGTAACAGCACCTTCCATTACAGTCAAAGGCAATTCAACTAGTTTTAATGGTTTTCGTTCAAGAAAATCAAAGACAGGATAAGGGTAGCATGTACCGCAGCGAAAACCTATTTCATCAATATATCCTAAAGTACTGTCTTGTCTGATATTGTTTTGATCCTCAATCTTCCATGTAAGAGGTGGTAAAAAACGCAGATAATGCTGCCTGCTTTCGCTTATGTCACCAACAATATTCTTTATTCGGTTAAGTTCATCGGAAAAAATATCAGGATTATTATAGCTATCATAACTGCCATGAATTCCTATAAAATGATTGCGTTTTTTTATATTGTCAAGAATTGAAATAATTTCAGGATCACAAATATTGTATCGAAAATCTGAGTTTTTATTTAAAGAGTTTGTCTTCAATCCATTTTTTTGAGAAATGAAATAAAAGTGTGATTTTACATTTATTTTTTCCGATTGGTCCATAAGAAAATCGAATGTATCATAACTATCTTTTTTAATTCCAAATTTGATTCCATAATAATTTTTAATTGTTGTCGGAATCAATCCTGGTTTTTTACGAAGCATCAAATCGCCGCCAAGAATTCGAAATAACCTAAGAATATTTTTGTACCTGAAAACCTGATCTACATCATGGGTAATAACAGCTTCAAACAGTTTTTTTTTTCGCTCCCCTGAATATCCAAGAAACTGGAACATATTCCATAACATTTCAATATATTCATTTACAACTGGTCGACGATATATTCCGTTTCTTATTGACAATGATAACTTCTCCGGAAATCTTCCGTACTCATCTTTGTCATTTATTACATACTCTTCCCATCTTGTGAGCATAAAAAAAACAGAACCAAAAACATCTATTCTTGAGTGAATAGATTTTTGAGTCCCAATATCAACCATTATTTCAGGAAGTCCATAAATAACTGGAATGTTTTTTTCTCTTGTAAAAGGATTTTGAGAATATGTTATTTCCCTTGGTATGTTCTTTCTATCAAGGTATTCAAGACCATCCTTAAATTCAGAAAAGAAATGGTCTTCAATTATTATTGAATTCTCGTTAGGTAAAAGAATTTCATATTCAGACTTCTGATTAATATCAATTTTAAATTCTAAACCAAGGAATTCTTTAAAAATAGTATTGATCAGATAGATTTTTTCAATTTTGAAGCTATGTGGTATCTTAATAAGCATTTTGTTTAATCAGGTCAATAGGAAATGAAGATTTAAAAATCAGCTGGATTATTACTTTTTTAAACTAAAAATAATTTCAAATTACAAGTCCATGGAATAAATACATCATATAGAATCTATTTTCTTCCTTTGCTGAATTTAAAAGACAAACAAAACTCTGTACAATATTTTAAACTATATGTAATTGAGTATAGTAAAATGGCAATTTTCGGATGATTGAATATCCTATAACCGGCCACAAATGAAATGCAAACGAATGAAAACAGAATAATTTGAATAATTAGATCTATTTTTTGTTTTTCTGCAATAAAAAACATATTAGACAAAGGGCTGACTACAAAAGATAAAAAAAACATAACAGTCATGATTTGAGTATATTCACCCGCAACTCTCCATTCTGGACCAAAGATAAAGGAGAAAAGGAATGGTGCCAGAAAAAACAATAAAGTAAAAGGGACTATCGCAATTAATAGCAGTAATTTAAACAATCTCATGAAAATTTCAGTGCAATTTCCCTTTTGAAGGTACTCTACGTTGGCCTGCTGACGGAAAACATTACCAATGGAAACGGATATCAGAATTTCTGGTGCAGCAATTAAACGTTGAGACAAGGAAAAAAATCCTGTTATAGCAGATCCAAAAAATGATGTCAACATAATTACAGGTATCTGTCCGGCACCTTTTTCAAATAAGCCTGACACCACATTAAACTTAGGGAACTGACTGTATCTTTTAGCCTGCTTCATCATATTTTGTTTCGAGATATATAAAATCTTTTCTTTGTTAAATTTTAATGACTTAAAAAAGACATATATACCAGATGCAATCTGACCAATTGTATCAGCTATTATCAGTCCACTGGCTTTAAAAACAGAAAGCCCAAAACCAACACTGAAAACACTAGAAAAAACAGAACGCACAATTTTACCCCCTGAAATAC
>Ga0182027_10008565_pt1 | contig 14865 bp, 12 predicted proteins | sample 712E1DmetaG_FD_121300 | JGI IMG/M metagenome (GOLD analysis project Ga0182027, IMG submission 121300) | Permafrost microbial communities from Stordalen Mire, Sweden - 712E1D metaG (Illumina Assembly) | ecosystem: Environmental > Terrestrial > Soil > Wetlands > Permafrost | place: Sweden... | reverse complement strand
CGTGTAGGGATGGCCGTCATCCCCGACATACGTCCAGATCCGGCCCGTGCGGGTGCGGGGCAACGCCGGGTCCAGCACGGGGACCGGCGTGTCATCGGTCTGCACCGCTTTCGAGCCCAACACACCCTGTTTCATCAGTTCGTAGAGCGGGCGGGCGAGATCGGCGCAGGCGCGCATCCAGTCGCCCATCGTCTGGCGTGATATCTCCACGCCCTGGCGGCGAAAGATGTCCGCCTGCCGGTGCAGCGGCAAGTGATCCCCATACTTGCTCACTGCCACCTGCGCCAGCAACCCCGGCCCCGCCAACCCTTTCTCTATCGGCGCCGTGGGCTTCTCCGCGGTCACCACCGTACATCCCTTGGGGCAGGCGTATTTCGAACACACTTCCTCGATGACCACCAGGGAGGCGGGCACATACTCCAGCCGCTCGCTGACCTCTTCCCCCAGTCGCTTCAACTCCCCCTGGCACTGGGGACACTGGCGTGCGCCTTCCCCCAGATCGTGGACCACCCGTTGCCGCGGTAAAGATTTCGGCAGCGCCCCCCGGCCATGCCCGGGACGCTGGGGCGTCGACTTCGCACCCGTAGGAGGCGCTTCCGTTTCGCCGGAGGCAGGCGGAGTCTTCTCCGCCCGGGCCATGATCTCGGCGGCAAACATAAACAACTGGTTTTCATCCACCCGCTCACGCCGCGGCCCATAGCGCGCCCGCAGCAACTGCTCCACCCAATGCTGCAGTTGCCGCAGTTTCCGCTCGCGCTCCACCGCTTCCCCGAGCAGCCCCACCACCATGTGCCGCAAGGCCGCCGGATCATTCGGGAGTTGGTTGGGATTAATTTCCACCAGCGTGTTTCTCCTGCCCCCGCTCGGCCTGTTCGCGCTCGACTTCCAGGTCCACCCATTCGTTCACAAGTTCCCGGAAGCGCTTGTAGTTGGCCACCTTCCGTTGCATCCCGTCGACCTGTTCCGGCCGCACGAAACGCGTCGTGCTCTTCCCCCGCCAGGTGTAACTCAACTGATAATAGGGCCCATGCTTCTGCGGTTTCTTGGGATCTTTGCAGCGGCACGCGGCCTTCCCGCACACGTTGTACTGCTCCCCCAGGCTGCCCGGGTGCATCGGCCCCAAGTGGGTCAGACGGTGTTGGATCGCTTCAATGCGTCGCTCGATTTCGCTAAGATTCATGTCCTGTATCATAGCAGAGCTATCGGATTCTGTCAACAAAAAAATGCCTTCTCCAGGAAACAATATTCAGGAAGCGCCGGTCTCCTTCCCGGCTTTTTCCCGCTCTTCCTCCTTCTTCGCCGCCGGCAGGCTGTACCGCTTTCGGCGCTTCCCTTTGCTCAAATCGATCCCCTCCAGTAGTACCGCCAATTCCCACGCCGCAATCTCCTTCCTTCCCGTCTCCGCAAACGGGAACTGGAACGTCCCCGCCTCCAGTCGCTTGTACCAGATCGCCCACCCGTCCCGGTCCCAATACAAAATCTTCACTCGGTCGGTCCGCCGATTCGAGAACACCAGCAGGTGGACGGCATAAGGGTTGCACCCGATCACATGCTCGGCCATCATCGACAACCCGTCGAAGGAGCGGCGCATATCGCATGGCACCGTACAGAGATAGACATTGATCGCCGCCGGAAAACTCAGCATCCCGCTGGCTCCAGTGCTGCGAGGACGGTGCGCAGCGTCACCTCATCGACTCCCTTGGTAACGCGCAGCCGTCGACCCCCACTCAAAACCAACTCAATCCCCGCATCCATCGCTCCGGCTTCCTCGCTCACCAGCGCGAAGCTCGCCGCTTGCCCCTTCGCGGTGGGCCGGGGTCCAGCTTCTTCCCCCCGGTCCAAGTGCAGCCGACGCTGCCACCAGTAGAACTGGCTCTCCTTCAGCCGGTGCCGCCGGCAGTACTCCCGGATCGAAATCCCGCTCCGCGCCGCCTCGCCCAACCTCTGCTGCCAATATCGTGCTTTCTCTGCATCAGGCTTTCCAGCACCCATGCCACACCTCCGCTTCCCATGCGCGATCCGCACATGGGCTCTTTGCGTTCACTTGTGGGGAAGTATCGGTCCTAGAACTAAACCGGGGAAGATGGGTTCACCGGTCGCTTACACGCTAACGTCGTTCCGTTGCGCCTCTGCTTGCGATTGTTCGATTGGTCCAACCTCGCACCGACGTCACGGTTAGCCATTTCCGGCTATAAACGCTCAGGAAGAGGTAAAGAAGAAAGCTGAGGAGCAGAAAAGGAAGCAAGACAACGCGGCCTTCCGCCTTCGAGGTCTGTGGCTTGGCCGGTCTTATTCGTCTCGCTGCGGCTACTCAAACGGCGCAGATTTCCACTCCCTGGGAATGGCCACGCGTGAACGAGTGTTCCGGGATGAGCGGGGCGCAACCCATGCGCCGCTGCGTGTTGACGATTGCCAGTTTGCCCTTGGATTCGAAAGCGCGAATCTGAGGGAGAACCGCCCCGATGCACCGGGACGCTACGCTTTCTCCGCCTCCTGCGCAGATGATGTGGGGCGGCCGTGGATGAACCAGTGGTATAGAAGTTCTACAATTTGCGCTCGCATCCTCTCGCTTCCGGCGCGCTCCCTGGCTAATTCCTCAAAGTGTGCCCGGGCGCGGGTGAGGCGGTCTTGGAGGCGTTGGTAGAGGATGCGGCATCCTTCCTCCGTGGTGGGAATGGAAATGGGGCCGCTGACACCCTCGCGTGCAATCGCCGCCAGCAGTTCTGCCTCGGCTCGGCTGTCACACACCAGGCTCACGGCAGGATTCTTGCCGAAATAGATCGTGGTTGCTTCGAACATGTTTTCCGCAGCCGGAAGCCTGACCTCTCCCTCCGGTATCTCCACGATCTTTTTTGGTTTACCCATTGTCGTCCTCCATCCACGTTGGAAGCGGTTCTTGGAACTCGGGGTCTGCGTGGTTCCAGGCGTCCAGCGCGAGTTCCGTTTGGGAAACGTCGTCTTTGCCGCCGCCATGTCTGCGTTGCTCCGTCTTTTGGACTTCCACAATACGGATGGAGCGGAAGTGGGAAGCCACTTCGCGGTATAGACGATCGATCAGATCCTTTCGCCGCCGGTGGTTTTGAACACCCAAGAGTTCAAATACGGCATCATCCAAGCGGGTAGATACAAGCGCGGAGTTATTCCGGTCCGACCGGAATTACTCCGCGGCTTTTCGGCATCGGGTAGTAATAGATGTGTGGACATTATCATGTTAAGTACCGCGAAGGAAGGCAAAATGCGCTACCCGCTCCAGTCAGAGGATGACTTACGGCTTAACGCTCCAGCCTGAAAAGGAGCCGACGTTTGACCGGAGGACAGGGGATTTCCGTGATCAATGAGGCGCTCCACAGCTAAACAGGTTCCGGAAAAACTCTTCGAAACTGTCATTCTGAGGAGCCATCGGCCTAGGCCGAACGAAGAATCTCGTATGTTCATGAAAATACATAGAGCGAGATCCTTCGCTGCGCCCTGTACCGTACGGTACGGGGCTGCGCTCAGGATGACAACCGTGGAGCGGTTTTCCGCAGCCTGTAAAACCCGACCCGGGCGATTGTATTCAGAGGCGCTCCGGTGTATGTTATCGAGCGGTCGAAGGGTGAAAGGCGACGGATCGGAGAGTCGGGTTCTGCTTCCTCGCTGGCCGGCTCGATATACGTAGAACGTTGTGCCGCAGGAGGCTCGTGTCATGGACTGGATTCCGGGGCTGCGCGCCCTACAAATGGGTTGCAGTAACCTGCCAGGCTGGGGAGCGCGGCACGCTGAGACTCTCCTGAGACAACGAGTTTCTTTCCTGACTGTTGTCCTGCTGCTTTCCTCATTTTCTTCCCTTTGTGCAGCTAGCCACTGTGAGACGGCGGGTGGTTGCATCGATCTCAGTCAAGGCTGGCGCGTTCTTCAGGACGTGCATGATACCGGCGAGAGGCTGGGGATATTTCGTCCGGATTGGAACCCTTTCGCCATCGGGCCGGCCATGTCCGATTGGGAACCGATCCCGCGGCTGGCTCATCTTCAACTGCTGTTGGCGCCGCAACCCTATTTCGGCCGCGAACTGCGGTACTTCAACGAGGCTCCCTGGTGGTATCGGCTGGAATTCGCTACGCCCGCCCAAGCCCGGCAGGCAACGCTGCGGTTGGAAGGCGTCGATTACTTCGCCAAGGTCTTTCTGAACGGGCAGCTATTGGGCGAGCATGAGGGTTACGCCGACCCGTTTGAGTTCGAAGTGGGTCCGCTGTTAAGCCGCGACCGCCCCAATGTTCTGGTGGTGAAGGTCTGGTCCCCCTGGGATCACGAAGTGGCCGCAGGTGACGCAGCGAACTGGGCGTTCGGGGTGGTGCGGCGCCTGCTCAAGGGCACTTACGAGCACGCGGACACATTCGTGCAGCGCGACGTGAATCCTGTCGGCATTTGGAGGCCGGTGCGGCTGATCTTGCATGATGGGTTGCGGTCCGCCGGTGAGCCGGTCATCGACACTCGCATCGCCGGGTCGGGCGAGAGCGCTGATGTTTTGGCCGCTTGGCCTGTCGCGTTGGACGAGGGGCAGCGCCGGTTGGATCTGTCTGTCCGCATCCGGTTGGCTCCGGACGGGACAGAGGTCGCGAGGACCTCGAAGGCGGTTGAGCTCAAGGCCGGCCAATCGACGATCGAAGCTGAAATGCCGGTTGCGAATCCACGGCTGTGGAGCACGTGGGACCACGGCGGGCCGGCCCTGTACCAGGCCGACATGGAACTGCGCGAGGGGAAAGACGTCATCCTCACCCGCTCGATGCCGTTTGGAATTCGCCGCGTGGAACTGCGGCGCACCGCGAGCGAGACGACCTTTTACCTGAATGGGAAACGCATCTATTTGCGCGGCACGACCTATTGGCCGGATGTTTACGTTTCGGCCATGGACGTGGGCCGCTACCAGCGCGATCTCAGCGCCATGATTCGCGCCGGCATGAATGCCATCCGCGTGCATGTTCACAGCGAGAACCCCGAGTTCTACGAGATGTGCGACCGCCTCGGCCTGGTTGTCTTGCAGGACTTTGATCTGAACTGGACCTTCCCAACCGATGAGGAATTCACGAGCAAGGCGGTGACCGGGTTCGGACGTATGATTCAGCGGTTGCGGAACCACCCCAGCATCATCTGTTGGATCGCCATGAATGAAGTGCCCGGAGCGGCGCTGGTGCGGCCCGGCCCTCAACTGCTGGCGGAAGCGAAACGGCTTGATCCATCACGTCCAGTAATCAAGAATTCGAGTGGCCGTGACGACCTGGAGAGCGGCGATGGCCATGATTATCGCGGCTCGCTGGGGGGCGGCGAGTATCTGTCCATCTACGGTTCCAAAGAGAAGTTGGCCACGGAATTTGGCGTAGACGCGCCACCGGCTCCCGATAGCGCCCGCCTCGTTCCCCGGATGGCGGAACGCCTTCGCGAGGTGCTGCCGCGAGCGGCCGAACTGCACGATTACCAGTATTCGGTGCTGAAATACTACATCGAACATTACCGCATGCAGAAGTATGCTCCGAATGCCGGCTATTTCATGTTCATGTGGATTGATTTCTGCCCGCAAAGCTTCTACGGCGTTTACGATTATTGGGGGGTTCCGAAGGCGCTAGGCATGGGCGGCGGGTTGCGAGCCCTCGAAGAAAGCAATCGCCCGGTGGGTATCTTCATGGAGTACAAAAATGCGCCGTTGGCCTTGCACGCCGTGAACGATTCCGACCAGGACCTGGGAGAGTGCAGGGCGGAATGGACGGTGACGAAGGGCCAGGGCGAGCGTGTGACAGGTGGCCAGCAAACCGTGCACCTCGGTCCGGATTCTCACCTGCGTGTCGCGGACCTGGCTTTTGAGGTTCACCCTGACGCGCGGTATCAAGTCGCACTTGTGCTGCGAGGATCTGAGGGGCGCGTGCTGGCGCGCAATCTGTATCAGGATCCGTTCCACCCGCCCGCCCATCCGCAGGGGCACCCGGATCGAATGGACCACGAAATTGGCATGCGGCTCTGGTGGGCCGGCGAGAGCAATTCAACGCGCTAGGGGCGCCGCGCCTCACATCCTCGTCATTCTGGTGGCGTAGCTGGAACTCTCACCAAACTCGGCGTACGCCGTAGGTTTCAAAGCTCCGCTCGTTGGTGAAGATGGGAACGTTCTCGGCTTGAGCCTGGGAGATCAGCATGCGGTCAAACGGGTCTTTGTGAGGGCCAGGCAGGAGACCGGCGCGGATGCCATGGTCGGCGGTAATGTCCAGCGTGGTGAAACCTTCCCGGAGCATGAAGCCCTGGAAGTCGGCAGCCAACTCCTCTGCCCCTGGCAGCCTGCCGAGTCTCACCTTGGTAGCAATCTCCCAGGCCGACGCGGCGCTCACCAGAAGCACATTCGAGGTCTCCGCCATCGCCTTCCGCGCTACGACGGATAGCGACTGGTCGTCACTGAGCCACCAGAGCAAAGCATGGGTGTCGATGAGGAGGCGCACCGCTTCTACTCCCAGGCGGAAAGTTCGTCGGCAGGAAGCGGCTCAAAGAATTCCGGACCCACTCGAAGCTTGCCGCGCAAGACGCCCGGCTGCCGCCGCCCTCGCACTTCCCCGATGGGAATCAGACGAACCACGGGGATCGTGCCACGCGCGATGATGACCTCCTTGCCGCGGCAAGCCTGCTCAATCAATTTCGATAGATTGGTCTTGGCTTCATGTACCTTGATGGAGCGCATACGATTCCCCTTAGCTAACCTATCTTAGCTAACTTCCGTGGCGTGTGCAATCCAAATTTCCACGGCACCCACAACGCCATTTTCACTCGATCTGACGAATCTTCTTTCTGCTCACGGGAGGAGAATCCGCCGGCAGGTCAAAAACCTGGATACCGTTCACGGTTCGTGTAGGCCGCTGTGTGGTAAGTCCCCGGCGCACCAGCTCGGATGCAGCCTTCCCGAGGCCAAGCGACCGGCTGTCGGCATAACGCCTGATTAGCTACAAAACATCGTCATCTATGGAGAGTGTCGTACGCATGCATTAATGATGCGCAATCTTCAGAATGATGTCAAGCAGGCGCCATACGCATCGAGGTCTGAAGATGATGCGCTGACAGGTACACACCATTTTCCGGCTGGCGCGTATACGATACGGTGAAAATAATGGCCCGATGTCAATAGTCTTGTTCTGATAATGCCGCGGACGCTGGTGTTGGTCTCATTTGCGAGGCCTCGTCATTCCCGTCCCGCCATGGCGGGACGGGAATGACCGGCGGATCGAGTGGATGCCTATTCCAAATGACACCAGCACCCGTGCGCAGGTGTTCGCACTTGCACCAGTTCGGAATGCGCGTAATACTCTGGAACCGCAGTTCTATTCATGAGGAGTCATGGAATGTCTAAATGGGGTTTTCCGCTAGCCTTCTTGATAGTCACGGTCACTTGTCTTTCCGCCATCGCCGCGCAGGAGCTTTTGCGGCCGGTGAATTTGCGTTGCGAGTTCCGCCGGAACCCGCTCGGCATCGACACGTTGCAACCACGCTTGAGCTGGATACTTGACCCAACCGATCCAAAAGCGCGGGGCCAGATGCAGACGGCTTACCAAATCCTGGCGGCCAGCAGCAAAGAGCGTTTACACACCGATCAGGGAGATCTCTGGGACACTGGAAAGGTCCAGTCTGACAAATCCATTCATCTGCCTTACCAAGGCAAGCCGCTGGGTTCAGGCATGCAGGTGTGGTGGAAAGTGCGGGTATGGGACGAGCACGAAAAGCCTACGGGCTGGAGTGAGCCTGCCCTTTGGTCAATGGGGCTGCTCAAAGCCGAGGACTGGAAAGGGAATTGGATTGGACTCGACAGTGGCGAGGGTAAACCGGAGCCGCTAAAGGAAGCTCACTGGGTCTGGTCGTCTGAGCCCGGTCCCGGCACCAGATATTTCCGTCGCACGATCGAGATTGCGCCAGACAATCCGGTCTCGAACGCCCTCGTGTATCTAGTGGGCTCCGGCGCTTCTACGCTTTATCTCAACGGAAAGGAAATTAGGGCAGCGAAGGGTCTCGATGATCCCATCTCGCAGGACATTACCCAGGCCCTGCACAGCGGCGCCAACATCCTCGCGGTCGCCGTGACGGGTTCCGGTGACGATCCTTCTGGCCTGATTGGGGGACTCGAGATGGAACTGGCGCGCGGCGAAGCGGTAGTCATGCACACGGACCAGCAGTGGCGAGTCTCGCCGGCCGAGGTTCCCGATTGGAATAAGAACGATTTCAACGACTCCGCCTGGGGGGCAGCCAAGGTTCTGGGGGAATACGGCATGGCACCCTGGGGCGAGGTGGGTTGGGCGGAGCGACGCGTCCTGCCCGCCCGCATGCTTCGCAGGGACTTCAAGGTGGAAGGACAAGTGAAGCGCGCCACACTCTATATTTCAGGCCTGGGCCTCTCCGAGCCTTACCTGAACGGCGCCAAAGTGGGCGACGATGTGCTGGTTCCCGCCTTGAGCGAGTATGACAAGCGAGCCTTCTACTTGACCTACGATGTCACCAAGCGTTTGAAGCCGGGCCCCAATGCGGCCGGCGTCATCCTGGGCAATGGGCGCTATTTCGCGCCGCGGCACGATGTTCCCACATTTATGCGCACCTTTGGCTACCCCAAAATGCTGCTCGAGCTCGAAATCGAATATAGCGACGGAAAGGTCGAGCGCGTGGTGAGCGACGAGAGTTGGAAGCTGACCACCGAGGGACCGATCCGCGCCAATAGCGAATATGACGGCGAAGTCTACGATGCGCGCCAAGAGATGGAGGGCTGGAGCAACCCAGGCTTCAACGATGGCGGCTGGCAACACGCGCAGGTGGTGAAGGGCCCTGCCGGCGTCCTCGCTGCTCAGCCGATTGAACCCATCCGCGTCACGGAAACCCTCCAACCTATTGCCATCACTCAACCGCGCCCCGGCGCATACATCTTCGACATGGGCCAGAACATGGTGGGCTGGTGCCGGCTGACCGTCTCCGGACCTAAAGGAACTCAGGTTTCGCTTCGTCATGCCGAACGGCTCCGGCCCGACGGCACACTCTATCTGGACAACCTGCGCTCCGCCGAGGTGACCGATGTCTACACACTCAAGGGCATGGGGACCGAGGTGTATGAGCCGCGTTTCACCTACCACGGTTTCCGCTACGTGGAAATAAAGGGTTTCCCTGGGAAGCCAAGCTTGTCCTCCCTGGAGGGACGAGAAGTTCACGACGCCGTGGAACAACACGCCGACTTCGCCTCCTCCAATCCCCTGCTCAATCAGATTTACCATAACGTGGTCTGGGGAACTAAAGACAACTACCGGAGCATGCCGACCGACTGCCCGCAGCGCGATGAACGGCAAGGTTGGCTGGGTGACAGGTCTGCGGAGAGCCGGGGTGAACCCTACCTGTTCGATGTTGGCGCTCTTTATGCCAAGTGGGTGGACGACATCGCAGACTCACAGGATTCGAATGGGAGCGTCAGCGATGTGTCCCCAGCCTACTGGCCCTTTCGCAATGACAATGTCACCTGGCCCTCCAGCTTCATCATTGTCCCCGACCACCTTTACGATCAGTACGGCGATTTGCGAGTGATCGAACGGAACTATGAGGGAATGAAGAAGTGGATCACTCACATGCAGATTTACCTCAAAGACGATCTCATGCCGCGAGATGTCTACGGCGATTGGTGCGTCCCGCCTGAATCTCCCGAATTGATCCATTCCAACGATCCGGCCCGCAAGACCGAGGGCCCCGTGCTTGGCACAACCTACTACTACCATCTGCTCCGCCTGATGGCGCGCTTCGCGACGCTGCTTGGTAAGGAAAGCGATGCGAGAGGCTTTAACCAGCTTGCTGACCGGCTTGTGGTTGCATTCAACAAGACCTACTTCGACCAGCCCACCGGCCGGTACAGCAACGGTTCCCCGACCTCCAGCGTCCTTCCATTGGCCTTCGGCATGGTTCCGGAACAAGACAGGCAGAAAGCCTCCGAAGCGTTGGTGCGGAAGATTGAGGAACAATACAAGGGGCACATCGGAACCGGTCTGATCGGCGGCCAGTGGCTCATGCAGGTGCTCTCCGACAACGGCCGTCCGGATGTCGCTTATGAAATCGCTTCCCAGAAATCGTACCCGAGTTGGGGCTACATGGTCAGCAAAGGGGCCACCACGATCTGGGAACTTTGGAATGGGGATACAGCCAATCCGGCCATGAATTCGGGTAACCATTTGATGTTGGTGGGCGACCTTATCACCTGGTGCTATGAAAACCTGGCGGGCATCCGCCCCGATCCGCAACAGCCGGGCTTCAAGCACATCATCATGCGCCCCACTGCGGTCGGCGACCTGACTTTCGTAAAGGCCTCGCATAAGTCCCCTTACGGCGAAATTGTGAGCGACTGGAAGCGTGACGGGGACCGCTTTACCTGGAGTGTTGCCGTGCCCATCAACGCCACGGCGACGGTGTACGTGCCGGCCGACGCGGCAGCATCGGTAAAGGAAAGTGGCAGGCCGGCGGGCGAAAGGCCGGGTATCAAATACCTTCGCGCGGAGGCGGGAGCGGTGGTTTACGAAATTGGTTCGGGAAGTTATCACTTTGTCTCGAGCTTGGCGCGCTCAACCACACCCTGACGCGCTCAACCACACCCTCCCCCCTCCCGCCGCGGCGGGAGGGGAATTCCCAACTCCCCTCCTCAGTTGAGGAGGGGGTAGGGGGTGGTGCGGTGGGCTTCCCGCGCGGCAAAGGAGTCGACAATGAAGAGTCCAACTCTTGCAGCGGCGAAGACTAACAGGCGTCTCGCTGTCTGCTGGGGAATAGCATTCCTAGCCGCTGTTGCTTCCCTCAATTGGCCTTCGAGAGTTTCAGGAAGCCCTTTGCGAAAGGCGGAGAGCACCTTATCCGCCGCAAACCTCAAAACCTTTGGGACCGCCGGTAAGGAAGGACTGCTTTACCCTGACCGCGAGGCAGTGCTCTTCCAGCATGAAGGCGCCGGATGTTTGACGCATATGTGGTTTGGCGGCGACTGGCCGGGATACGATCGCACCCGAATTCGCTTCTACGTCGATGGAGAAACCAAACCCTCGATTGATATGGAGCTTTTTCTGGGCCACGGAATCGGCTGGGGGGATCCCTCCGCCCCCTGGGGTTCCGCGCGCCTGGGAAAGTCCGGCCACCCCAGCGGTCTCTATAATACTTACCGAATCCCCTTCGGTAAGAGCATCCGGGTTACCGGGCAACTGGGCGCGGGTGTCGAGAAACCCCAAGTGTTCTGGTGGATCATCCGGGGAGTCGAGAACCTCCCGGTTTTCCTCGGGAATATCCGCCTGCCGGATAATGCACGGCTGCGGCTCCAAGTACGCGACGATGTCGAGTTGGAGCCTCTTCAGGTTTTCGACATCTGCCAATCCTCGCGCGCCGGCGCCCTTTACCAAGTGACCCTGGCAGTTGCCAGCAAGAATTTCAACTTTCTCGAAGCCGTCCTCAGGGCCTATATGGATGGCGCAAAAGACCCCCTTTTGCTCTCCTCAGGAACCGAGGACTACTTCCTTGGCACCTATTACTTCAACCGCGGCATGTACCACTTCCCTATCGCCGGCCTCACGCACAAAGAACAAGATGCGGACGGCACTTGCCGTTTTTCTGCCTACCGTTTTCATGACGAAGATCCGATTGTCTTTCAAAAGGGGTTCCGGCTGGCTTGGCGAAACGGCGAAGAAAAAGATGGGAAAGCTTATGGAATGCCACAACGCAGCCGGGCCACGAGCTACGTCTGGCTCTATGAATGGTGAGCGGCTAACTGCCGGCCGAAGACGAATGCGAATTTGCCGCACGCGCCACGGATGGCTGGTTCCACGTTTTCTTGTGGACACGAACCAAGAGGAAAGGGGTAACTCCTCATGGATACCTTGACCTCGCTCGAACGCACCCTGGCAGTACTCGATCACAGAATCCCCGATCGGGTGCCGGTCGCCTTGCATAATTTCCTGATGGCGGTTCGCATGATGCGTGCAGATTTTGGCGACGCGATGCGTTCCGGGGATATGCTCGCGGAAGCACAGCTTGCTGCCTTGCGGGAATTTGGCCACGACGTCATCATGCATGAGAGCGGGGTGTGCGCCGAGGCGGAGGCCCTGGGGTGCCAAATCCTTTATCAGCCCGACAGCGCGCCTCACGTTTTGGAGCCAGTTCTAAAGTCCCTTGATGACGTCGAAAAACTCAGAATTCCCGATCCAGAGAATACCTTTCCCCTCAATGAATTGTTGAAGGCCACGCGCATTTTAGTCAGAGAGACCAAAGGCAAGGTGTTCGTCATGGGCCGGGCCGATCAAGGCCCCATGGCCTTGGCCCTGGCGCTCTGCGGGCCCGAAAAGTTTCTCCTGGCCGCGGCCGAAGTCTCGATGAAGTCCAAGGTCATGCAGTTGTTGGAATTCACCTCCCGCATGAACATCGTTTTTGGTGAAGCCCAACGTCGCGCCGGCGCTCACGGCAGCTCCATCGGCGCCATTGGGAGCAGCCTGATTTCGCCGGCAATGTACGACGACCTTGAGTTCCCGGGAAATAAAGCGTTCTGCGACGCCATGCGCAAGGCCGGGTGCCGGAGCTTCGTGCATTCCTGCGGGAACGAGACGAAACTTTTGCCGCACTTGGTTCGCACTGGAGCCGACTGCCTGGAGTTGGACCCCTTAACGGACCCTCAGATTTGCAAGAACGCCACCAAGGGAAGGACCAGCGTGTTAGGTATGCTCGATCCCCACGATGTGCTCAGGCGAGGAGTGGCGGAAGAGATACGACAGCACGTTCTGGGCATCATGCGGACAATGGCGCCAGGGGGCGGTTTCTTGATGGGTCCGGGTTGCGCGCTCTCCCCGGAGACACCTCCCGCTTCGATCCATATGGTGATGGAGTGTTCCAGGACCGCAGGCTGCTATGCGGCCGACGGCTCTTTGCCCGGGCTTTAACTAGCCTCGCGGGTGGCGCGGGATTTGGCTAGACCTATCGCCGCTCCAGCAACCCCTGCGCGGCCAGCACCTTTTCAAGCTTGGCGCGGTTTTCGGGTTGCATGGGAACCATGGGCAGGCGGTAAACTTCCTCGATCATGCCCATCATGGCGAGTGCGGCCTTGACGGGAATGGGGTTGGTCTCGATGAAGTTCACTTGCATCAGCGGTAGCAGGCTGAAGTGGAGTTGGCGCGCTGCCTCGATCTTTCCCTCCAGCATCAAGTGCGCAAGATTGGCCATCTCGCCCGGGATTTCGTTCGAGATGACGGAGATGACCCCCACGCCACCCAGCGCCATGAGCGGCAAGGTGAATGCGTCGTCGCCGGAAAGCACGCGGAAGCCCGGCGGGACGGCGGCCAGGACTTCCATTTGTTGCACGATGCTCCCGGAGGCCTCCTTGATGCCGATGATGTTGGAGATTTTCGAGAGGCGGGCCACGGTGGGGGGCTCGATATTCGACGAGGTGCGTGATGGAACGTTGTAAACAATGATCGGAAGGTCGGTGGATTCCGCCATGGCCTGGAAGTGCTGGTAAAGGCCTTCCTGGGTCGGCTTGTTGTAGTAAGGGGCTACGGAAAGAATTCCCTGGACGCCCAGCCCGCGCACCTCGGCGGCAAGATCGATCACTTTGCGGGTGTTATTCCCGCCGACTCCCGCAATCACGAGAACCCTCCCCGCCACTTCCTGGACCACGGCTCGGACGACGGCGAGATACTCCGCGTGCTCGAGCGTGGGGGTTTCTCCCGTTGTACCGCAGGGGACAAGGAAGTCGATGCCGGCGTCGAGTTGGAACTGAACCAACCGCCGCAGCGCATCAAGGTCCAGGGTGCCATCCTTCCTGAAAGGGGTCACCAGCGCCGTACCGCAACCGCGAATTTCCAGGCTCATAAAAGCTCCAGTGGGGACTGGGTGCTAGGGGCCGGGTCGGTCCCAGCGCCAGGCTGCAAAATGTCTGCGAAGCTGAAGAAACCTTTCCTGTCAGTTATCCAGCGTGCCGCGTGCAGCGCACCTTCGGCGAATCCCTGGCGGCCGCGCGCCGTGTGCCGGAGAATAATTGTATCCGCTTCGGAGTCGAACCCCAACTCGTGTGTGCCGGGGATGTAGCCGGCGCGCACGCTGGCCGCGGGAATATCCCGATTCGCAAAGTATGGCTGGATTAGCCGGCTGATTTCGAGCGCCGTGCCGGAGGGCGCGTCCTTTTTGAACTTGTGATGAGCTTCGGTGAGGTAAGGGTCGTACATCGCGAAGGGGGCAAAGATTTCCGCCGCCGCGCGGGCCAGCCGGTAGAACAGATTCACGCCGATGGAAAAATTCGCGGCGTAAACCATGCCGACGCCGGCGCTTTCGACGATCCCCCGCACTTCCTCCAGCCGGTCATGCCAACCCGTAGTCCCCACCACCAGATTCACACCCAGCGCCGCGACATGACAGATGTTCTCGAAAGCCGCATCTGGTGTGGTGAAGTCTACGCAGACGTCGATACCCTGGAATTTCTCGCGCGTGATGCCCCCACCTTGCGCGTTGACGTCGATATCCATCACCAGGCGCACTTCGAAGCCCCTCTGCGGCGCAAGCTGCGCCAGCGTTTTGCCCATCTTGCCGTAGCCGAGCAGGGCCAAGTTTATTGGTCGTGCTCGGGGGGATTCAGAGGAAACATTGCTCACATTTCACCACGTTGGGAACAGGGAATAGAAACCAAGTCCGAACAGCCTGTTCCCTGTAACCTGTTCCCTGTAACCTGTTCCCTCAAACCTGACACCCGACACCTGGCACCTACCACCTAGTACTACTACGTTACGTTAAGGTGGACGGTTTCGTTTGCGAATTACGCTGCCACAATACGCGCACTCTCCGGTCCAGGTAAACAACAGGCGTTGGATCTCACGACGCGTCTGTGGCAGG
>Ga0182027_10008564_pt1 | contig 14867 bp, 12 predicted proteins | sample 712E1DmetaG_FD_121300 | JGI IMG/M metagenome (GOLD analysis project Ga0182027, IMG submission 121300) | Permafrost microbial communities from Stordalen Mire, Sweden - 712E1D metaG (Illumina Assembly) | ecosystem: Environmental > Terrestrial > Soil > Wetlands > Permafrost | place: Sweden... | reverse complement strand
ACCACGGGGTCCAGACCCGAACTGGGTTCGTCCAGAACCAACAGCTCCGGACGGTACGCCAGGGACGTCAGCAAACCGATCTTGGCCTGCTGCCCTTGCGACAGGGTTTTGATCTTTTGGGCCGGGTCCAGTTGGAATTGTTCCAAAAGCTGCCCGGCGTATGGCTCATCCCATCCCGGATAAAAGGCCTGGGTATAGCGCATGAACTCGTCCACCCGCATCCAGCCGGGCAGGTCGCGCCGCTCCGACAAATAACCCACGCGGCCCAGCACGCCCACCGGGTCCAGCACCGGGTCGAGGCCAAAAACCCGGACGCTGCCCGTCTGGGCTTTGAGCGCGCCCAGCAGATGTTTGATCAAAGTGGTTTTGCCGGCGCCATTTTCGCCCACCAACCCCAGCACGCAGCCGCGCGGGACGAACACCGACACGTCGTTGAGGGCGGCCTTGGACCCGAAATGTCGCGACACACCGCTGACGGCGATGACGGCCTCGGCCGAGGAGGGAGAAGGGAATTTCATTTGGACGATTCCGGTTGCATGGCGGCATCCCGTTCGTGCAGGAGGGTGACGACGTCGTCCATTCCCACGTCCAGGTGATGTGCATTGGTCAGGAGCACGTCGGCGGGTTGGGCCAGGAGCCGGAGCTTTTCACGCCGGGGCAGGTGAGTTTTCACCTGGGCCACCGTGGTGCCGAAACCCTGCCGCATGGTGACGATTCCCTCGCGTTCGAGTTCGAGATAGGCGCGCGCCACGGTATTGGGATTGATCCGCAGTTGTTCGGCCAGCACGCGGATGGGCGGGACATCATCGCCGGGCTTGAGCCGCCCGGCGGCCACCAGATATTTCACCTGTTCAACGATTTGTTGATAGATGGGCGCGCCATCCTGGACGGAAATTCGGAGTTGCATGACATTTTAACCGTCGGTCCACCCGAACCGTGGCCATCCGACGAATGTATTAAACAATTAATACATTGATATAAAAATGTCAAGCCCGATTTTTTGTCTATTCGGCTGGGAAATTCGGGGGTTGCCTTTCGCGCTTCGGTAAATCCATGTCAATTTGTGCAATCCGCGTCTCAATTTTGCGGTTTACTCGGGAATGGATTTCAACTGGTCGCTGGTCATGGGTTGCGGACGCGCGCCAATTGCCGCGCGCACCGCTGTCACATCGTCGGCGGTGACAGCGCCCGCCTGGTTGCCCCACGATTGGCGGATAAAGCTCAACACCGCAGCGAGGTCAGCGTCGGACAACGCCGCGCCCATCGCCGGCATGGAAAGATTCCAATCCTTGCCTTCAGCCTGAATTTGGCCGTTGAGGCCGGCCAGTGAAATTCGCGCGAGGCGTTGAACCTCTTTGGAATTGACCCACTCCGAACCGGCCAGCGGCGGCACCTGGCCGGGCTTGCCCAGACCGTCGTTGCCATGGCACAGGCCGCAAAGTGAGCCATACACTGCCCGACCCCGCGCAAACGTCACATCTTGTCCAGAGCCGGCTTGGGACTCGCCGCCGGCAGACGCGTAGCTGCCCCCCGGTGGCGTGACGGGCGCGTCAGGCAACGGCACGTCAACACGCAGGCTCAATAAATACGCCGCAAGCTCCTTTGCCTCCGGCGTCGGCAGGATTTCGCGGCCAGCCAATGCCAGTTCCGGCGGCAGCATCAACGCATCCGGCGAAGGTTTGCCTCCAATCTTGCGGACTTTAAACAGGTAACGGTAGGGCGGCATCATTGAGCCTTCGATCAGGCTGCGCGGCGCGTAAAGGTGGACCATCTGCCAGTTGATGTCGGGCAGCCGTGTGCCCTCGTCGGCTAGGTCCGGCCCGGCGCGCAGGCTGCCAAGCTGGACCGGATTGTCGTAGAGATAATCCTCGGCCACGCTGCCGCGCAATCCCCAGCCCCGGGCAATGTCCAGGCCAATGGCGATAATGGAAATTTCAGCCTTTCCGCCCGCGGCGGAAATTTTGTCGACCGCCGCGTCCCCAGCGGCTTTGCTGACGCGCTGTAGAATGGTTTGTCGGGAACCAATCAGCCCCGGGAGCGCCGGATTGACGGCCTGAGCAGCGGCCTGCACTGCCGTCCGGTTTTTGCCGGCGTCAACCAGGATGACATCGCAAGCCACGCCGTCCTGCCGGACTTGTTTGGTGTGACAAGCGGCGCAGCCATTCGCGCGATACGCCTGCAACCCCAAGCTCGCTTCGCCCGGACGGCCCACCGGATAAACGTCGGACGAGTTGAGAATGTTCGTTTGTTTTATCCCGCCCAGTTGCAACTGCGGCGCGAGCACAAATCCACACCACGAACCGCCCAGCGCGAGGAACGCGGCGAGAAAAATCAGCGCGCCGTTTTTCATGCCCGCACCTCCTTGTCGCGCCGTAGCGAGGCGGAGGCGGACCCGGCTTCATCTTCGGTCTCCAACGATGCAGTCACAACAGCGAAAGCCTTTTTAACCAGCGCCTTTTCCCAAACGAACGCCAGACCGAAAATATTCAGCGCGAACAGCAGGTTGCCGAACAGGAGCAGCATCAGGCCGATGGTGCTGACGCGCAGGAACGGCAGCACTGCATTCATCGCATCCATGAACCCGACGTCCGGGTGGTTGAGTTTCATGCCCTGCACCAACCCGCCGATGGCGAGCGGCAAAACCAGAAGTAAAACCCCGGACAGCGAAAGCCAAAAGTGAACGCGCGCGAGTTTCGGGAAGGGCCAATCAAACCCGGCGACGCGCGGAAGCAGGTGATAAACCGCGCCAAACATGGTCATGGCAAAGAAGCCGTAGAGTTGCAGTTGCGTCTGTGCCGGGCCGAACCAGGTGAATTCCGTCACGCGGCTGATGCGCGGGCAGGCGGTCGCAATGAGCATCAGCGACGAGAGCACAAACGACGCGAGGCCGAAACGGATGAAACAAAACGGCCCGCCTTTCGGCTCACAATGGCTTGAGCCGCAAACGGTTTGCCACGCGATGACGCCGATGGCGAGCACGGGCACAACGGTCAGTATGGCGGCGACGGAACAGAGCGCCGGCATCCAGGCGGGCAGTGGCGCGCCCGGCGGAATGCCGCACCAGGTCCCGAACAAAACCAGCGTTCCAAACGCGAACAGCGCGAGGTAATAACTTTGCAGCGGGCGCCCGCTGAATTTGGGCAGAAAATAAAACGTCGTGCCGATGCCGATGAGCGCGAGCCAGACAAAAAGCAGATTGTTGGCAAACCACGAGTTGATGGCAAATTGCACGACGCCGCGCGCCGGCCAGGCGACCAGGAACAGATTGGCTGTCGAATAAATCCACGGGAACCAGAACAGCGCGGCGATCAAAAACCAGTGCGACGGGAACAACACCCGGTCGCGGCGGGCGGCGAAATTCATCATCGCCCACAACGCCAGCAACAAATAGGCAAAGAACAAAATGACCGCCCCGGCGCGTGGAAATTCCAGCCACGCAAAGCCGGTGCTGTTACCGGACAAAATTCCGATCAGACCGATGAGCACGCCCAGATGCCAGAGTTTGGCCGCGACCACCGGCACGATGGCGCCGCGCAACGGCGCCTGACCGAGCTGCGCGAACAGCCACAGCGCAACACCCAGTCCGGCGGGAATGCAAAAGCCGTAAAGCAGCGCGTCGTCGGCCGCCGGTTGAATCCGGCCATAAGTCAGCCACGGGCAGGCGGCGAGAAAATCGGGCGCATGAAATTTGATCGAGGCGATCATGGCGAGCACCGAACCGGCCACCAGCCAGAACGCCGCGCCGCCAAACAGCGCAAGCAACGGCAAGCGCAAGGAAGCGTCAATCTCCGAGTCCGGGGTTTCGGTTCTGGCGTCCGTGGTTTTCATTTCACTCGCAATTATTCAAAAGGATTGGGTTTGGCCGGGGCTGGCGGCGCCGGAGCGGTCGCTTTTTCGACGCGCGACACCAGATTCGACCGGGCGGCGGCGGGATTTTGCCATTCGCGTTCGGTGATTTGCATCGCCACATCAATCGGCAGGCGCACGAGACCGCGGTTTTCGTCAATCCAGCCCGGGTGGTTCAGGGCTTGAGTTTCGGCGGCGCGGATTTCAGCGAGCGCCTTGGCGCGCACGGTGGCGCGGTCGGCGTCAATGGCCGGTACCGGCACGGACCATTCCAACTTCGCCACGAAGGCAGCGAACAAAAGGCACGCGATGAGAAAGGCGAGGCCGACGGGCCAGACGTTGCGTTCGTTATTCATTGGCACCTCCGGAAATTGATGGTGCGCCGGGAATTTCTTCTGGTTCGATGTAACTGATTCCCATGGCTTCAAGCAGACGCGGGGCCTTTTGCGGGAACGGCGCATGGCGGTTAAAATTTTTCAGGAAGGCCCAACCCAGAAATCCGCTCATGAAGGCGAGACAGCCAAGTTGCAGCCAGAGCCATTGGAGTGGAAAGCCGCCGGGATGCCGCGCGGGCAGGATGTTGAAGGACAGGTCCACGAAATTCATCGCCAAGGCCCACACGCAGACCGGCAGCATGATTTTGAAATTGGTCTTTGCCTTCACCCGCAGCAGCACGAAGAACGGCAGCAGGAAATGACCGAAGATGAGAATCATGCCCACCCACCACCACGAACCATTTTGGCGGATGACATACCAGAAGGTTTCGACCGGCATGTTGGCATTCCAGACAACGAAATATTGCGCGAACTCGATATAAGCCTGGAAGACTGTGAATGCGAAGAAGAGCAGACCCAGGAAATAAAACTGGTGGTTGTGCAACACGGTGTCGAGGATGCGCTGGCGTTGCAGGAGCACGGTGATGGCATACACCGCCGCCAGGGCGACCCACACGCAACTGGCAAAGAAGTAAACGCCGTAAATGGCCGAGAACCACAGATATTGAACGGACTGCATCCAGAGCACGCCGGAGAAGGTCAGCGTCAGCGCAAACATCACCATCCCCCATCCCGAATGGAAACGCATCCGAATCGTGCAACGCACACCGCCAGTTTCGTCCTGCCTGAGCGACCAATAACGCAACCGGGATACAAGCAGCCACCAAAGGCCGAAGAACACCGCCGATGTAATGTAATATCCGGGCATCGTGAACACCGGCCATTTCGCGCTCAATGAACTGTTGCCGCGCGGGTCCATTGTCATCCACGAATAAATATGTTTCGCAAAAAACGCGACCGGCAGGAACAGCAGCGCCAGCCACGGAAACAATAGTGACGCGATGTGTTCGCAAACGCGGCGGGTGGCCACCGACCAGCCGGCGTCGCTCAAATGATGGACCATCACCAGAAACAACGCGCCGAGCGCGATGCTCAGGAAAAACATGAACGCCAGCAGCCACGAAAATCCGAACTCCGCCGGATTCACCCCGGCGCCAATCACCGACAATACCGCGCCGCCAACCATCAAGGCGGCGGGCAGCCTGCGCCATCCGGACAAATCCAGCGGCGGAGGCAAAGGCGTTGTGTCGTTGGGCGAATTCATGGTTGTCAAAGTAGGACAGGCATCTTGCCTGTCTGCGAAGCGCGCAAGCGCGAGCATTCCCGCCTTGCTTCGCGAGGCTTGGACAGGCTGGAAGCCTGTCCAACTTTACAGCAAATTCTTTTCTTCATTTTTTGAATGCGGCCTGCTGGTCCGGCGGCAGATCATCCACCGAACCCAGTTGACTCAACTGCAACGCGCGCAGATAGGCGATGATTGCCCAGCGGTCGGCCACCGGCACCAGCGGCCCGTGCGCGCCCATCAAGCCCTTGCCAAGAGTAATGGTGTGGAAAATTTCGCCATCAGCCAGTTCCACGATGCGTTTGTCCTGCAAACTGGCCACCGCCGGCATCACGCCAAGTTTTTTGCTGATGCCGTTGCCATCGCCGAGCGCGCCGTGACAGGATGAGCAATAAATATTGAAGCGTTCGCGCCCTCGCTGGAGCAACTGGCCGGTGACGGGCAGCGGATTGGTCTCCACAAAATTGGTCGTGCCGGTGACGCGGCCGGTATTGACCGGCGCATCTTCAAAGGCATAAACGGGGCCGTTAACGGTTTGCAACGGCTCACTGCGGGCAACCGTTTCACGCGGCGGCAATTGCGAGCTGAGGCCGTTCGGGAAAAAGCCGTTGGGCTGCGCCGGTCGCAACCTCAACTGCCGGTCCATGTCCGGAAAAACCTCGATGGGCGGCTTGCGCGACAACCGTCCCCGGCGTCCGGCGATGCCAACGCCCACGGCCGCGACCGTCAGCAGAATCAGGATGATGTAGAGCACCTGGCGCATCAGGCTTCCACCCCTTCGATGTGCGTGCCGCCGATGAATTCGAGCAGCCGCCGCGTTTCGGTTTCGGAATATTTCGGGTCGTTCGCGCCGATGACGAGGAAAAACTTGTCGCGCGACGCCAGCGCAAAGCGCGCTTTCTGCAACAGCGGATGATACAAGCGCGGCAGTCCGTTCAGAACCAGCATGCCGACAAATGCGCCGACGGCGCCGCCCAGCACCATCAGGATGTACGATGGCACAAAAGCCGCCGGCGGACTGAACATCGGTTTGCCGCCGACGATGAGAGGATAGTCAAACGTGTTCGTGAACCAGATCAACCCCATGGTCGCCACGAATGCTCCTCCGCCGAAAACCAGCGCGAACCAGCCCACGAGCGAATTTTTGAAGCCCATCACCCGGTCGAGACCATGAATCGGGAATGGCGTGAAGACGTCCCAGCGACGATAACCCGCGTCACGGACTTTTTCCGCCGCCTGCAAAATCGCCGCGGGGGAATCGAATTCCGCCATGAGGCCGTAGGGTTTATCGCTCATGAACGGCCTCCTTTCGCAATGTCACAACTCGACAATGTTCTTGTTTGGAGTTCCGCCTTCAGGCGGCCCAGTAGAAGCGCGCTGACTTGCCGCCTGAAGGCGGAACTCCGAGCATGACAAGCCAATGTTGTCAGGAATAACGTCATGTTTTGCCTCCGTTTGCTCCGCCGAGAGGATGATGCGGGTCGGCCTGTGGCATCGCCCCTTTCACCTCGGCAATGGCGACCAGCGGCAGGAATTTGATGAACAGCAGATACATCATGAAAAACGCGCCGAGCGTGCCAAGGTAGGTGCCGATGTCCACCCACGTCGGGAAATACACGCCCCAGTTCGCGGGCAGAAAATCCTGGTAGAGCGAGCCGACGATGATGACAAAGCGTTCGAACCACATGCCGATGTTGATGAGCACGCCGATGGCGAACACGAGTTTCAGGTTTTGCCGGGCGCGTTTGAACCACAACAATTGGGCGAGGCCCACATTGACCACGAGCATGATCCAGCCACCATACCAGTAGGTGTGGCCGAACAGCCGGTGGCCGAAAACCCAGCGTTCATACGGGTCGCCGCTGTACCACGCGATGAAATATTCCATCAGGTAGATGTAGGCGATGGCCAGGCTGCTGAGCAAAGTCAGCTTGCAGATGCGCTCCAGGTGCCGGAGCGTGATGATTTCCTCCAGATGACACAGCTTGCGCAACGGAATGAGCAGCACCAGCACCATGCCAAAGCCGCAATACACGGCACCGACTACAAAATACAACGGGAAAATCGTCGCGTGCCAGCCCGCCAGTTGCGACGTGCAGAAATCCAGACCGACAATGGAGCTCACCGTGAACACCAGCAGCGTGCACAGGCCGGACAAAACGACGTAGGCCTTGTCATAATGGTGCCAGTGGCGTGCCGAGCCGGTCCAGCCCATCGCCAGGAAACCGTAGATGAATTTTCGCATCCGCGTCGTCGCGCGGTCGCGCAACACGGCCAGGTCGGGAATCATTCCCATGTACCAGAACAGCATCGAGACGAGCATGTAGGTGTTGACGGCGAACACGTCCCACATGAGCGGCGAGCGAAACTGCGGCCAGATGGCGTTCGAGTTGGGAACCGGAAACAGGAACCAGGCAAACCACACGCGCCCAACGTGAATGGCCGGGTAAAGACCCGCCATCATAACCGAGAAAACCGTCATGGCTTCCGTCGCCCGGCCGATGGTCGTGCGCCAATGTTGGCGCGTAAGGAAAAGCATGGCCGAAATCAGCGTGCCGGCGTGCGCGACGCCCACCCACCATACAAAATTGATGATGTCCCAGCCCCACGCCACCGGTTGATTGTTGCCCCAAACGCCGACGCCGGTGGAAACTTGGTAAATCAGCATCGCCGGCAACAACACGGTCGCTCCCAGCAACGCCGGAACGAACATAATCCACCACCAAAGCGGGGTCTTGCCTTCGGCGAATGATGAAAGCTTGTCCGTCAACCAGCCGGAGCCACGGTTGTTCAACACGATCGGCGCACGCCGCAATTCCACTGGCGGCGTAAACGTTTTCAAGTTGGTTGCGGATTCAGCCATTGGTTATTTCATTTTTCGGCGCGCAAAAAAGTCTGGTATTCCATCTCATTAGCACCCTGCTTTAGCGGGGTGTTTGCGCGAAGTGTTGGACACGCAACCGTTTTAACGGTTTCCGACACGATGTGAAAAACCGTTGAAACGGTTATTACCGGCTGGCGGATCGTCCACACCCGGCTGAAGCCGGGTGTTAATGAGACAAAAATCGAATTCATGTTCGATCAGCTTGCTCCCTTCTTTTCGGTGTGGAGTTCGCCGCCGTGTTTTTCGTATTCCTCAAAGCTGAATGGCCATTCGCGGTAATCCGGCATGGCCGGGTTCGGATTGCGGATGCGCGCCAGATACGTCGTGCGCGGCTTGGTCAGCAAATCGCCGAGCACGGAATAATTCCGTTGCTGCGCCTTGAACCTGGAAACGCTGCTGTCCGGATCGCTGATGTCGCCGAATGCAATCGCCTGGGTTGGACACGCCTGCTGGCACGCCGTCTTCGGAATCGTGCCGGCGGCTTCCACAAGCCGCACGTCGCCGGACGCGCCGGCCTTGACTTTTTGCGCGATTTTCGCCTGCTCGATGCGTTGCGTGCAGAAGGTGCATTTTTCCATGACGCCGCGCATGCGCACCGTCACGTCCGGGTTTTTGAACATTTTGATCAAATCCCATTCGTCCTCCTCGCGCATGCCACTGGCGTCGGGCGCCTTGAACCAGCTCAACAAATCCCATTTGCCATCCGTCTTGTGCGTGAGCGGCGTCGGATAAAACGGTCCCTTGAGATCGGCCAGCGGACGTTTGTTGTAATCGAGATAATTGAACCGGCGGACCTTGTACGGACAGTTGTTCGCGCAATACCGCGTGCCGATGCAACGATTGTACGCCATTACGTTCAGACCTTCCTGGTCGTGGACGGTGGCATTAACGGGGCAGACGTTTTCGCACGGGGCGGCTTCGCAATGCTGGCAAAGCATCGGCTGGTTCACCGCCTGCACGTCGTCAATCCATTCGGCAAATTGCTGCTCGTCGTCCTTCTGGAAGGCATCCGACGGTTTCTCTTTTTTTGGATCGGCGGTGTAGTAGCGGTCAATTCGCATCCAGTGCATTTCGCGTCCGCGTTGCACCTGATCCTTGCCGACAATCGGAATGTTGTTCTCGCTCTGGCACGCGAGCACGCACGTGCCACAACCCACGCACGCCGTCAAATCAATCGCCATGCCCCATTGATGCAGCGCGGTCTTCTTCGCCTCGTCGAGCGGGTTGGAATACAACGGCTGTACGACCGGCGGCTCGGTGCCGTGCATTTCATTCGCAAAACCCGGGTCCTTGGAAAATTCCGCCAGGTTCGCTTCGCGCACAATCGGGCGGCCTTCCATGGACCAATGACTTTGCGTCGTCGCCAGCGCGTGGGTCTCGCCCGTCTTGCGAACCGTCGCGCCGGTCTCAATATATTTGCCGGTAAAAATCTTGTAGGCGTTAAAGCCGACGCCAGTGCCAACCCGCCCTGCCCTCCAGTGTCCGTAACCGAGCGCCAAACCGAGCGAATAATCCGCCATGCCAGGTTGCGTCCAGATGGGACCCTCGACACGGCGCCCGTTCAACTCAATTTGAACCATATCGCCGTTTTGCACCCGGAGTTCGCGCGCCGTTTTGCGGCTCACAAGCACTGCGTTGTCCCAGGTCAGCTTGGTAATAGGATCTGGCAGTTCCTGCATCCAGCCGTTGTTCGCATACCGCCCGTCGTCCATCTTCGCGTCGCGATAGAAGATGACTTCCAGGCTGTTTTTGGTTGGCGCTGAAACATCCTCCAATTTTGGCGTAACCATCAATTGGTCAATCGGCAGGTTCGCCGGCTTGGCGGCAGAGCCCTCAAGAAAACCGTCGAACAAGAACCTTTTCCACGTTTCTTCCGAACCGGCAAAAGTTGTGCGGACTATGTCGTAAGGGTTTGTCTGCGATTCGCCGGCGATGCGCGCGAGAAATTCCAACTCCGTCATTCCGCCAAATAACGGCTGAATCAGCGGCTGGACCGGCACAAGCGTGCCATCACTCGTGAGCGCATCGCCCCAAGATTCGAGATAGTGCGCCGCAGGGAAGTGCCAATCACGAAATGTTTCATCTTCGTAGTAACCGAAGCGGATGACTGACATGTGCGGGATATTTTTCGAGCCATTGAGAACAGAATTTTGAGTGTGCGGTAGGGAATAACGCGGATTACCGCCCAAAACTACAACCGTATTGAATTCACCAGTTTTGTGAGCGGCAACCATGTCCACCGTGGTTTTTTTGTTTAACTCTGACGCCGCCAGCAGTGTGACCGTGTTCCCAATCGCGCCCAGCGCGACATTCATTGCGTGCACGAGCAAATGAACTTCAATCGGCTGACGTTGGCCGGCGATAAGCAAAGCATCTTTTCCTGCCGCTGCCAAATCTTTCGCACATTCAGCAACCCATTTTGAGAATTCTGTTTTGTCTTTGAAAAGCGATTCATTCCAAAACGTCCCGACAAATAGTTTGCTAAAACCTTGAAGATTGGGCGCTGTTACAATTTTCTGAAAAGCTTCCGCTAAAACAGCAATTTGGCTTGCCGGAACGCGCATCCGGTGATCCGCGCTCGCGCCGGTGAGCGTGAACAGGGATTCGACCGCATAAAGCCGGCTCATCCCCTCGCCCGGCTTGCGGCCGGCGGCAAATTGGCGGATGTAGTTGTGCGCGTCGTCCTCGCTGCCCAGAAAATCGCAATCCAGCGACAGGATGACCTTCGCCTTGTCAAAATGGTAATCCGGACGCACCGGCTGGCCAAACGCCTGCGTGGCCGCTCGCTGATGGATGCCCGAATCAATGGCGTCGTAGGTGAACCACTGCGCCTTCGGAAATTTGTCGGCGATGATTTTTTGCAGCCGTGCGCGTGACGGCGAGGTGTTGCTTTCGGCGAGGAACGCCAGTCTTTCCCCCTGGTTCGCTGCAAATTTCTTTGACAAGTCATCAAGGGATTTCAGCGCCTCATCGCGTGAAACCGCTTCCATCATGCCACCAAAGCTGTGTTTCTTGAACTGTCTGGCCCGGTCGGGGTCGTACAGGTCCAGGATGGACGCCTGCGCGTAGCGGTCGGTGCCGCCGTTGCTGCCGGGGAATTTGGCGTTGCCCTCCAGCTTGATGGGCCGGCCTTCGTAGGATTTGGCCACCAGCGGAATCGCGCCGGTGCGCGTCGGCATGGCGGTCGCGTAATATTTCGGCTCGCCATGGACGTAACCTTCCGGCTGCTGGCCGAATGGCTCCAGTTTTTCCTCGGGCCGGCGGCAGCCCGCGCCCATCACGCCCAGGCCCGCGAGCGCGAACGAGGCGGACATGATTTTGACGAAATGCCGCCGCGACACCGGGTCGGTGAACTCGCTTGCGCCCTGGGGAAACTCGCGCTCCAGCCATTGCTTGAACTCCGGCGTGTCGCCCAGTTCATCCAGGCTGCGCCAGTAACGGCGGCCCGTAGGCGCCGAGGCAACGAGGCGGACATCTCCGGAAGTTGGAGGATTCAGTTTCATCCTTGATATTCTTTAACGCAAAGACGCCAAGGCGCAAAGACGCAAAGAAGAATCGGAATACATTGCCTCCGCAACCGGTCACTAAGTAGCGCCTTGTTTATTCTGAAGCCAATTTCTGTTTCAGCCTTTGCGCCTCTGCGTCTTGGCGCCTTTGCGTTAAAATCCGACTGCATGGTTACGGCTTTAGACGGTTCGGGATCCGCAAGCCGCCTGACGATCCAGGCTATGCCAGAGGCTTCGCCGAGACGAGAGGCTGAACTTCCAACCACCGGGATTCGCGGCGTAAATCGTAAATCGTAAATCGTAAATCGTAAATTTATCATCTATGACAAGCCGAGCAGTTTTCGAGCGATTCCACGTGCCAGTCGTGAACGAAACGGAGGCCGTTAGTCCTCTGCATTTGCGCGGCGGTGTTTGCGTTGGTGCTCCATTGCCAGCCCAAATCCGTGACCTTGTCCACCGGGCGAATGAACGACGCCGGTTGGCGATGGCAATCGAGGCAGAAGCTCATGCTGAATGATTTGGCGTGGCGCACCTCATCCATCTGGTCAACACGCCCATGGCATTCCACACAACTGATGCCGCGGGCGACGTGGACGGAGTGGTTGAAATAAACGTAGTCCGGCACGATGTGAACCTGCACCCACGGAACGGGCTGGCCGGTCGCCGCGCTTTCGCGGACGAGCGCAAGTCGCGGATCGTCCTTGAGCACCTGATTGTGGCAATTCATGCATGTGGATGCGCCCGGGATGCTGGAAAACCACGATTGGTCCACGGTGTTGTGACAGTAGCGGCAGTCCATGCCCAATTGCCCCGCGTGAACGGCGTGGGAAAACGGCACGGGCTGGAGCGGCTGGTAGCCGACGCGGGTGTATTTGGGCGTGCAATAATAAGTGACGCCCGCCATCACCACGCCGCCCACCAGCGCCAGCACGACGCCAATTTGCAGCGGCAACCAGTTTGTCCACTTCGGAAAAATCGCTGACATCATGAATGACCAGTTATTCGGTCAATCCCCTTCGGTTGAAAATTACCAAACGCACTCTCATCGTTTAGCATCACGAATGCGCAATGTTAATTCGGCCACTGTTCCACCCGCAAGCAGGTTTGTCAAAAATTCCGCGTTGAGGGCGCACTTTGCCGCGACACAGAACTGTAGCGGCTGGCATCTTTGCCTGCCGTATCCAGCGGCATCTTGCCGCCCGGGCCACGAAACCGAACTTATGTCATGACATCGCTTCCACATCAGACCACCCGGCTGGAAGCCGGGTCCGCACTGCGGGAGCAGCCAGGATGGCTGCCGCTACGGCAGCGGCTCACCGCGCGCGGCGGTGAACAGGCGATACCACTCCTCGCGGCTCAACGAAATCTCCGCCGCGCGAGCGGCTTCGCGGATGCGCTGGGGATTGGTGGAACCGACGATGGGCATGATGCTGGACGGATGTTTCAGCAACCACGCGAGAGCCACGGCGGAGCGCGTCACGCCGTACTGCTTCGCACATTCGTCGAGCAACGGCAGCACGCCTTCGGTGCGGTAACCTTCCTGATATTTCAGCAGCCGTTTGGGGCCATCGGCAAACTGGCCGCCGCCCAGCGGACTCCACGCCATCGGCGTCATCTTCGCAGCCAGACATTGATCGAGCGTGCCGTCATCCAAAGCGGCGAGGCGGCCGAGGCTGATTTCCACCTGATGCGCCACAAGCGGCATCGGGCAGGCCGATTGAATGGCGGTGACATGGGTCGGACGAAAATTACTGACGCCGAAAAACCTCACCTTGCCGGATTGCTTGAGTTTGGTGAACGCCCCGGCCACCTCCGCCGGGTCCGCGAGCCAGTCGGCGCGGTGCAGCAAAAACAAATCAATGGTCTCAACGCCGAGCCGTTGGAGCGAACCTTCGCAGGACCGCACGATGTGTTCGCCGGAAAGATTGAAGTGATAAGGCGAACCGGGCGGATCATCGCCACGGCGCACTCCGGCTTTGGTCACAATCAGGACGCGTTCGCGCATGCCGGGGACGTCGCGCAGGACTTCGCCGAAGATTTTTTCCGCTTCACCGCCACCGTAGATATCCGCGTGGTCGAAAATGGTGTAACCGGTTTCGTAGGCGGTGACGACCGCCTGCTTGCCGGCGGCGCGAAGGTCCGGCGCGCCGTTCAACCGCCAGCAGCCGTAGGCCAGGCGGCTGGCGGACAATGAACTGGTTCCCAGGATTATGGTTTGCATGGCATGAACAAAAATGGTTCGGGAGGCTCGCAAATCGCCGCCGCGATGGCCATTTATTTTTTCACCGGGTTTTGTGCGGACATGGTGCGGGCGTAAAAAACAAGCAAGCCGCCCCAGTTTCCCGGAGCGGCTTTAACTTTGTAAGTCTGAAAGGACAATCAAACGGATGACATTACTTCACCGATACCAGTTTTATGTTTATAATCTGGTTCATCTGATTCGTGATGGTTTGCATTCGTCCGGCGGCGCCTGCTTTTCCTCGTGAATTCATGGGTATGTTCATGGTCATTTTTATGTTCTCGTTTAAGGTCGTATCAATGGTTATCCCCAGTTCCTGGTCGAACCAGGAGACACCCGAAAAGTCGCCGTCGGTAATGGTCATGCTCAACGCGGTTGGGCTTGCATTGTTACCGGGCGTGGATTTGATGGTTCCTTGGAACTCGAGGCGGGCGCAGTTGCGTTTCCCGTGCATTTCCCAGTTCTGAAAGGTGTTGTTAAAATCCATGGTCATGGTGCCTAGCGGACCCATCTCAAAGCTCAGTGTATTTGGCCAGGTGTCCCCCGGTTGCACTGCCTTGGGCGGCAGGTAGCGGTTTGCACTCATAATCAGCTTGAAACGATCCTTGCTAAACATGGCGCTCTTGAAAGGCACGAGCCAATCGGCCTGCGTGCCGGACGACAGCCGGTTCTCCAGTTCATCCACGCCTTCCATCCGCTCGACATCGTTGCTGGCATCCAGGAAATACTGGATTTTGGAGCCGACGATTTTCCCAAACATGTCGGCCAGCGATTT
>Ga0182027_10008563_pt1 | contig 14867 bp, 11 predicted proteins | sample 712E1DmetaG_FD_121300 | JGI IMG/M metagenome (GOLD analysis project Ga0182027, IMG submission 121300) | Permafrost microbial communities from Stordalen Mire, Sweden - 712E1D metaG (Illumina Assembly) | ecosystem: Environmental > Terrestrial > Soil > Wetlands > Permafrost | place: Sweden... | reverse complement strand
CCACCAACCCCTTGCGCTGGAAGGGCATCGTGGAAACCGCCGGCTTCTACGCGCTGGCCCCCGTGAATCTTCTCCAGGACTTCGACCCCGCCCGCGCCCGCATCCTCGACAAGCCCGATCCCGGCCCCGCTCTCGACCGGGCCCGCGCCACCCCCGCGTTTCAGGAATTTCTGCGGTTCTCGCAGTTTCCCGGTTGGCGCGTCTCGCCCGACGAGAAACTCGCGGACGGCACGCTCGTCGAGGCTATTGACCTCCGCTTCGGTTCCCCTGAGTCCCCCGCCTTCTTCGCCCGCGCACGGCTGGATTCCAACGGGAAAGTGATGGAATCTTCCTTCCATTTCCGGTGAATCGGGCATTTCCCAAGCCCGTTCTAATGCGTTCCTCCGATAGCCCCCGCTGCCTCCGACGCCCACAATAGAAGCGTGCAGGCCATCGACACCTCCGTCACCCTCGACAAACAGCAGTTTCGCGACGTCACCCTCGACGATCCGGACCTCATGCGGGAGATTCTCGCGGCCCTGGTCGACGACACCTCGCAGCAGATTCCGCTCATCGAAGGCGCCATCCAGGCGCGCGACGCCGAAGGCTGTATGCGCCTCGCACACTACTCCAAAGGTGCGTGTGCCAACGTGGGAGCCACCTCCGCCGCGGCCTTGCTCAAGCACATCGAAACCCGGGCCGCCGCCCTGGAGTTCCAGGAGTGCAGCGAAGCGCTGGCCGCGCTCGCCCAGCAGGTCAGCCTTCTGCGCGAGGAAGCCAGGACTCTGGCCGTCTGATCCGCGTCACTCGCAACCGAGCGCCCGCATCCCGTCCACCGTCGCCGCCCGCCACGCCGGCAGCCATGTCGCCGCCCTTCGAAAAGAGCGCCCGCATCCCGTCCACCGTCGTCGCCCGCCACGCCGGCAGCCGTGTCGCCGCCCTTCGAAAAGAGCGCCTGCATCCCGTCCACCGTCGCCGCCCGCCACGCCGGCAGCCATGTCGCCGCCCTACGAACAGTTGGAAAATCGGATGTAAGAAACTCCCGCCGCCCGTGACTACCTGGAATGTGGGACAGAGCGGAATCAACCCGGCGACAGCGTCCAGCCAGGACGATCTCTACCGGGAGGCCGCGGCCGTCTACGGCGGCGCGCTCGACCGCCTGGCGCGCGCCTACGAGGCGGACACCGACAAGGCTCGCGGCCGCCATGGGTTCCACGCCCACGCCACTGGCCGGCGCGTTCGCAGACCTGCTGAAGGTACGCATCCCCACTGGCATTCCGGGGAGGCAGGGCGCGTTCGGCTGGCAGATAGGCCCCGGCGCCGCCGCCCAAGAAGGAGCACAAGGAGATTCCGCTAGAGGCGGCCGCATTGGACCGCTACGTGGGCCGCTACCAGTTGGCGCCAACGTTTATCCTTTCGATCACGCGGCAGGAATCTCACCTGTACGTGCAGGCCACCGGCCAGCCGAAGTTCGAGATGTTCGCGGAGGGTGAGAAGGATTTCTTCCTCAAAGACGTCGACGCCCAGATCACTTTCGCCACCGGCGATCAAGGCAAGGCGACCGAGCTGACGCTGCACCAGAACGGCGCCAACCTGACCGCCCGGCGCATCGAGTAGGAGCGGCGCCCGGGCGGGTCTCCGGGCACCACCTAATGCTGGTGCTTAGTTCCCTTCAACTTATTGAGATTAAAAGGTCTGAATGTGTTGAAATGCACCACCAATGCCTCTATACTCGTTAGAGCCGTGGCGCGTCCAATCGGGTCCGGCTCACCCCAAAATCCCAGGAGTGTACATGAAGTTCACCAGGATCTTCGGCTCACTGTTGCCGTTAGCATTGCTATTCCCCGTCTTGTGTCTGGCGCAGGGCTCCGCCCAAACGGACGATATCGCGAAGCTGCGCGAACAGATCGCGGCCCAACAGAAACAACTCGACCAACAGAGGCAGGCGCTCGAATCCGCGCAGAAGGCGCTGGAGTCCGCACAGAAATCGATCGATTCCCAGCAGAAGCTGCTGGACCGCCTGGTTGCCGCGCAGCCCGCGCCCGCGCCCGTGCAATCGGCGGCGGCTGCCCCCGTAGCGCCTCCGGCCGCGCCGGCCGCCGCGGTGGACGCCAAAGGGAAGCCCATCTCACCCCTCGCGTTTCACATCGGCGGCGCGGATTTCGCCCCCGGCGGTTTTATGGATTTCTCGAATGTGTGGCGCTCCACCAACATCGGAAGCGGCGTGGCAACTTCTTTTGCCGGGGTTCCGATGAGTAACACGGCGGCGGGCAGAATGGACGAATTCCGCTCCAGCGCCGCGAACTCGCGCCTTACCATGACCGTCACGGAAAACCCCACCAAGAGCATCGCGCTCACGGGATATGTGGAGGGGGACTTCTACGGGAACCAGCCCACCAGCCTGTTCGTGACCAGCAACAGCGGCACCTTTCGCTTGCGCCATTTCTGGGCGAATGTGCAGAAGGGAAAGTGGGAGGTGCTGGGCGGCCAGACCTGGACGCTCATGACGCCCAACCGCGTGGGTGTCTCGCAGATTTCGAGCAACGTGTTCGTGGGACTCGGCGAAGATTCCAACTATCTGACGGGTTTGGTGTGGGGACGGCCGGGGCAGCTCCGCGTGGTGTATCACCCCGATAAGCATTGGTCGATCGCCGCTTCCATCGAGAACCCCGAGCAGTTCGTCACCACCTCGGTCACCATGCCCTCGTATGCCGCCACCCAGGTGGACAACGGGACCGTCTCCACGACGCCCAACGTGCGGCCGGAGATCGTCGCCAAGATCGCTTACGACACGCAGGTGAACGGCAAGGCGCTGCATTTCGACCTGGCCGGCGTTTCGAGCCAGTTCCGGGTTTCGCCGGCAGCGGGAACCTACTATGACGCGCAAGGCCTGTCCGGAGCGTTCGACACGTCGCTCGAAGTGGCCAGGAATTTCCGCTTCATCGCCACCACGTTTTACGGCTACGGCGGCGGGCGCTACCTGGTGGGCCTCGGCCCGGACCTGGCCGTCGGCCCCAACGGCTCCATCTCGCCGGTGCATTCCATGGCCGGCATCGCCGGCTTCGAGTATGCGCCCAATCCCAAATCGCAGTTCTTCGCTTACTACGGCGGCACGTATTTCGACAAGAACTACACCGTGGTTTCGCCGGGCAACTATCTGGGATTCGGCTTCCCGGGATCGTCTTCCGCCAACCGGCAGTTTCAGGAGCCCATGTTCGGCTATTACTACACCTTCTGGAAAGATCCGAAGTACGGTGCGCTGCAGATCGTTACGCAGTATTCCTACCTGACGCGCGCGCCCTGGTGGGTCGCCCCCGGAACTCCATCGACGGCGCACACCAGCATGATTTTCGGCTCGTTGCGCTTCACGCTGCCGTAGGGCAGCAAGAGACACGGCCACAGGTAAACACAGATAGACCCTTTCTTTGCTTATCTGTGTTTATCTGTGTTCATCTGTGGCTAAGTTGTCTTATGTGGCTTCCCGCAATCGTGGCTCATGTCATCGTGCCACGGCGATCGGGCTGGCGCCGGTCGAAACTCCGCCGATTTCGAAGCTGACGCTGAGCGTGTCCCCGAACGGCAGCGGATCCGGCACGCGGAAGTCGATCTGCATCACCCCCACAACCAGCCCAGGGGCATCTCCCGCGAAATCGACCTCGAGGGATACCTTGCCGCTCACCGCCCAAACGGACACGTTGGCGGAGTAGACCCCGATTGGAATCAAGGTCCCATCGCTGAATTGACTTGCGCCGCCGCCCGTAGCAAACACCGTCACAATCGACCCGGGTTTTGCCGGGTTCGACGGCGAGTTGAGGCTGCCATCCTGATTCAACGCCGCGGCCAAACCGGTCTGGCTGTTCTCGAAAACGGCGGGCACGGAGGCAGCCACGAACGCGGTGGGGCCATCCAGGGTTCCCACCGGAGTCACGAGTTGTATCTTGGTGGATGGGTTGCCACCGACGCGGTAGGGCACAACGGCGTTGATCTGCCCGGCGCCGGCGTAGAGCAGGGGCGCCGCCACGCCATCGAATAGCACCTGGTAGCCTCCCAACGAGGTTGTGAAAGCGCCGTTCAGCACCTGGCCGTCGAGAGGCGTTGGCGGGCCAATCCCCACGCCGTAGAGCGAAATCAGCTCGTAGGGCGCCACCGTGGTGAGAGATCCGCCGCCCGCGGCATTGGCGACGGCGAGCAGAGAAGGACCGGGGGCGGTTGTCTCGATCCATAACCCACCGGACGCGCCCACGGCGGCGAACCCTCCCGTCGAAGCGATCGCCAGGCCCTGGCCGACCAGGCCGTACGGCCCCTCATAGAAGTCCGCGAGCGTGGCGCCGTCGGCCGTCAGCCGCGCCACGTAACTCGATCGGAACGATGAGACATTGGGGAGCGCCGCTACCGCCGGGTTTACGGTGACTCCGGTGATCAGCACTCGTCCCTGCGCGTCCACGTCGACGGCCGAGACGTTGCTGAAGGGGCTGCCACCAAAAAACGTGCCCCAGATCACGGCCGTGCCGGTGCGGTTCACCTTGATCGCGAAGCCAGCGCTGTTAGCCGTGCCAGGGACGGGGATGGGCGCCGGCTGAATCGTGCCGGCGGTGGTTGGCAGGGTCGCCGGACCGTTCCCGCCCACGATTACGTTGCCCGCCGCATCCAGCGCCAATGTATCCACCCCGACGGAACTGTAGGGTGACGAGGGGCCGTTCAGAAACGTCGACCATTGGAGCTGTTGCGTCGCGCCAGGCTGGAACTTGGCGATGAATCCCGCGCTGTAGTGATACTGGCAGGCACAGGTTACCGCCAGTGCGCCTGGAGTGGTGGGCAAATTGTACGCGTCGGTGTCCCCGGCAACCACGACTCCGCCGGACGGGTCCACAACAATCGCCGTGCCGGTTGTCCAGCCATACGCGCCCACGCAAGCGCTGCCGCCGATGCAGTAAGTAGCATCGTCGCCGAAATACGTGGAATAGAGCAGCTTGCCGCCGTCGGGCGAAATTTCTGTGAGGAATGCGTAGGCCGCGGAACCATGGAATTGGTCTTGAACCGGGGGCTTGGTCTGGTACGCGCCGGCGGTCAAGGGAAAACTGGTCGAGCTGGTCGAGCCCGTAACGTAGATGTTCCCCGGCGCATCCACCGCCACGGCATAGACGCTCGCCGGCAGCGATTTCGAGAAAAGCGTGGTTTTGAGCTGCGAATCCAGCTTCAGAACGAGCCCCTGATACAATGCATCCCTGCCGGTGACGATCAGGTTGCCTTGCGCGTCCGTCACAGCGGCCGTGGAAGACACCATTTGGGTAAGGTCCAGGCTCGCGAGCCGGCTGCCGTTGAGATCCACTTTGACGACTCGTGTCTCTTGCTGCCCCGCGGCAATCAAGCTCGACAAGACGAACAGGTGGCCGCTGCCATCGGCGGCGATGGCCTGTGGCGTGCCGTCGGCCGGATTGAGAAGGCGAAGCAGAACTTGGTTTCCGGCTAGCGCCGGATAAAGGCTAACGCCCGTTAGGAGGAGTACCCGTGCCGTGATCGCTCTCACACTAAGGCAACTTTCCGGACGCGGATAGAACCAGTATAGCCGATACTCGCTGCCGAACCGTCGTACCATGAGCGGCATCTCAGGCCCGAACAAAGGACCAGACATCGGTATCCTCTTATAGCTGCCGCGCGCCGCACTCAGGACCCAGCCGGTCTGGTGGTCGACTGCGCCAGCTTCAAGATCCGACAGGCGGCCCTGGTGCGCCACCCGGAAGTGGTGAGGTTGGACGTGGCCGTGGACAAACCGGTCCTTATGCTCGGCAAGTTTCGGTCCACGCGTCTTTGCCGCCCCGCTAGACTCCTTTAAGGGTCGCGAATGTAACCGGTTTCAATGGCATGTGAGCATTCGTACAGGTGAACGAGGGGCGATTCACTCACTACCAGCCTGGACAAGTCGCCTGGAGGGTGTTATGGTGTATCCTCGTTCTAATCCGTGAGAGAACAACTGGATTCGTTACCGTCGGGGTCCACCCATGCCGTTGCATCGATGTGCCCTTGCCCGGCTGGAATCACTACCTCCGGCAAATCCGCGGCTCATGCCGGTGGTCCCAACATCACCTTTAAGGGGTCTGCGATGTTACACCGCTTCAGTTTCCGTTGCATAGGCTTAATCGGCCTTCTGATCTTTTCTCTTTCGCTAAGCGCACAGGAGTTCCGGTCCACGCTCACCGGCAGGATCGTGGATCAAACCGGCGCCGTCATTGTCGGGGCGAAAGTCAATGCCATCGAAATGACCACCAATAGCCGGTTTGAAACCGCTACCAACGGCGATGGACTGTATACCTTTCCGCTGCTCCTTCCCGGCAGCTATGAACTGACCGTGGAAGCGTCCGGATTCCGGAAGGTTTCGCAAAAAGGCATTCAGATTAATGCCAATTCCAAGGTTTCGCAGGACCTCTCGCTCACGGTGGGCGTGGCGACCGACAGCATTACGGTCAGCGCGGATGCCGCTCCGCTGGAGTCCATCAGGGTATCGGCGGGGCAGTCGATCACGGAGCACGCCTTGCAGAATCTCCCTCTCGACGGGCACACGGCCCTGGATGCGGAGTATCTCGGCTTTGCCGTGATTTCGCAGGAGAACCGGGACGCCAACGGCCCGTCTAGCAACGCCGGGTTCGCCACCATTACCATGGGCGGCGCGGCCCAGGGCGCCAACGAGATTCTGCTGGATGGCGTGCCCGATATCGGAACCCAGGGGACCACCGGCCGGCGGCCGGCCTTCCTGCCGCCCAACGACGCGGTTCGCGAAGTGAAGACCGAGGCCTTCAATATGGATGCCGCCTTCGGCGGCGCGGGAGGCGGCAGCGTCGAGATGATCTCGCGAGCCGGCGGGAACCGCCTGCATGGCGTGCTCTCGGAATATAGTAACAATTCCGCTCTGCAAGCCACGGCTTTCTTCGTGAACTCCGTCGGGGGCACGAAGCCCAAATCGGAGGCCAACCAATGGGCCGCCGTCGTGGGAGGTCCCATCTGGATCCCCAAGGTCGTCAACGGCAAGAATAAGGCATTCTTCTTCTTCGCCTACGAGGGCATTCACTCGGGCGGCCCCACGGCCCTCTTCGGCACCACGCCGACCGCGGCTGAGAGGACGGGCGATTTTTCGGCCCTGCTCGCCATCAACAAGAGCTATACGCTTTACGATCCGGCCTCCGCGGTTCAGTCCGGCACCACCATCACGCGCCAGCCGTTTCCGAACAACGTCATCCCGAAGACCGGCATCAATCCGATCGCCAACACGTTCGTGAGCACGTATATGCCACTGCCCAATCGGCAAGGCGTTACCGACGACACCAACAACTATGGGACCACCGAGACAGCCAAGAATCCCTACAGCTTCTTCCAGGGACGCACGGACTTTAACCTCAGCGACCGCAACAAACTTACCCTCGCCGGCCGCGAGTCCATGTATGAGCAGGCCAATGGCGCTCTCTTTAATAACATCGCCTATTTGAGCAACTACTTGTTCCGTAAGAGTTGGGGCGGCATGGTGGACGACGTTCACATGTTTTCGTCGACCTTTGTCGGCGATCTGCGGCTTGGCCTGACCCGCTACGACGCCTACTACAACCAGGGCAGCGCCGGGTACGACCCGACGAAGCTTGGGTTCCCCTCGTACATTACCTCCAGTTCGACGCATCTCATGATGCCCGTGTTCAGCCTTACCGGCTACTCCGGGAATTCCAGCGGAACCAACACCAACCAGCCGTCGAACGTCTATCAGGTATTCAACAGCTACACCAAGATGGCGGGGGCGCACGCCATCAAGTTCGGTGGAGAAGTCCGGTTGCAGGACTTCAGCAATATCAGTTGGTCGAACTCCGTAGGTTCCTACACGTTCGACGCCGGCACATGGGTGAAGGCCACCGGAACCGCGGCCACGCCGACGAGCGGCGGTTCGATGGCGCAGTTCTTGCTGGGCCTGCCTACCAGTGGATCCTACGCGATCAATTCGCCATACAAGGCCGATGCCTATTACGACGCGCTGTTCTTTCAGGACGATTGGCACATTCGCCCCAACGTCACGCTGAACCTCGGCTTGCGGTGGGAACACGCAACACCCACGACGGAAGGCCACAACCGGCAGACAGTCGCTTTCAACCCCTCGGCGGTGAGCCAGGTAACTCAGGCGGCCGAAGCGGCGTATGCCAAGAGTCCCAGCGCGCTGCTTCCGGTGAGCGCATTCGCTCCCACGGGCGGGGTTGTTTTCGCGACTTCCGGCCAGCGCTCGGCGTATGACACGTCCGATAAGTCATTCGCGCCGCGCGTGGGCGTCGCTTGGTCGGCCATGCCCAAAACGGTCATCCGCTCGGGAATCGGTATTTTCTACTACAACTATGGAACGGTGGCTCCGCAGCAGCCGGGCTATACCGCAACCACATCGTACGTTCCCACCAATAACAGTTACCTGACTCCCGCCACCACGCTGAGCAATCCCTTCCCAAGTGGAATTCAGCAACCGGTAGGCAGCTCTCAGGGTATCAATACCTACCTCGGCCAGAGCATCACCTTCAATAACACGCACTTCCTGAACCAATATGGCCTGCGATGGAATCTCGACGTCCAGCGGCAACTCTCGGCGAACACCAGCCTGGAAGTCGCGTACATCGGAAACCACGCCATCCATCTGACCACCAGCTTCAACAACGACGCCCTGCCGGTGCAGTACCTCAGCACGTCGCCGTTCCGCGACAACGCAACCATCGCCGCGCTGGGCGCCGTGGTGACGAACCCCTTCTCCGGATTGCTGCCCGGACAGACCCTCAACGGCACCACAACCGCCGTTTCGAGCCTTCTGACGCCGTATCCCGAATTCTCCGGAATTACTCAGTCCAACATGAACAACGGCAGCTCATACTTCCACCAGCTCGCCATCAAGTTCGAGAAGCGCCTGTCGAACGGCCTCGAGTTCTTTACGAATTTCTCGTATTCCCGCCTGATGTCCGAGACTACTTACTTGAATGCCGGGAGCCTGGTGCTGGCGAAGCAGGTTGCCTCCGACGACCGGCCGACTTATCTGGTCGTCTCCGGCATCTATGACTTGCCGGTCGGAAAGGGAAAACCCTATATGGCAAACGCCAACCGCGTGGCCATGTTCCTCTTCGGCAACTGGCAGGTTGGCGCGGCGTACACGTACTTCCCCTGCGCCCCGCTGGGCTTTGGCAACGTCTTCTATTGGGGCGGCCCGCTGCACTACAACGCCAGCAATCCCAATGGTCCCACGTTCGACACTACCCAGTTCCTGACCGCGTCGGCGCAGCAGCTTTCGAATAACTTTCGGACCTTTCCGTCGGCGTTCAACAACCTGCGCATCGACAGCATGAACAACTTCAACGTCAACCTGACCAAGGGCTTCGTGATTCATGAGGACGTGAAGCTGCAGTTCCGCGCCGAGTCCCTCAACCTCGCCAACCGGCCGCTGTTCGAATCGCCCAATATGACGGTGACTGCCACCACCTTCGGCATGATCACCAGCACGACCAATGTGCCCCGAGCCATCCAGTTCGCGCTCCGGCTAAGCTTCTAAGACGATGACCACCGCGCGAGGCCGGTTCTTTCGAGCCGGCCCGCTGCCCAACAGGGGTCTGACGTGATTTTCCGCTGTCTTTGCGGAAAATCGGGTCTGACCCCTTTGGGCCCCGTCGCGATGCTTACCCATTACAATCGGCGACGCAGACCACTAGGGACATGGAACTGATCTTCGAAGTTCGCGACGCCGAGGAAGGCGGCTTCTGCGCGCGGGCGCTCGGGCATGGCATCTTCACCGAAGGCGAGACGTGGGAAGATCTTCGGGCCAATGTCCTTGAGGCGGCAGCGCTCCACTTCGAAGACGGCCCGGTGCATCCCCGCCTCGTGCAGTTGCATTACGTGAAGGACGAGTTGATCCCGGCCGAAGCCGCATAAGACTGCCGCGAAGCGTGTCCGCGGACCGTCTGATCCGGACACTGGAGCGCATGGGCTACGAGGTTGTCCGCCAACAGGGCAGCCACGTCAGGTTGCGGCACGAGGAGCCGCCGGTCCATTCCATCACAGTCCCCCTGACCCGCTGAAGACCGGCACACTCCACGGCCTTCTCTCTGAGATAGCACAGGCGAGATCGGTCAGCATGGAATCCGTCGCCGGGTCGCTCTGAAGCCGGCCAGGGGGCCGGCTGCGGACCAGGGGGTCCGCCCCACCAGCGCGGCCCCCTGCCGCAAATTGATAGAATAGCCGTTTACATGTCCAGATCAATCGAGGAACTGCAAGTCATCGCCAAGCGAATCCGGCGCGAGATTGTCGTGATGATCGGAGCCGCCAAATCGGGGCATCCGGGTGGGTCGCTCTCCGCCGTCGAAATCGTGGTGGAGCTCTTCTTCAATCACATGAAGATCGACCCCCGGAATCCGAAGTGGCCGGATCGCGACCGTTTCGTTCTGTCCAAGGGCCACGCCGCGCCGGTGCTGTACGCGGCCATGGCTGAGGCGGGCTATCCCGATACGCCCATCGATAAGCTGAACACGCTGCGCACGCTCGGATCGGTATATCAGGGGCACCCCGACGTGCGCTTCATTCCCAGCCTGGAAGCTTCCACGGGTTCGCTGGGTGAAGGCCTTTCGGTGGCGCTCGGCATGGGAATCGCGGCGCGGCTCGACGGCCGCCCCTCGCGCACCTTCGTCATGCTCGGCGACGGCGAAATCCAGGAAGGGCAGGTCTGGGAAGCCGCCATGGCCGGCGCGTTCCACAAGCTCGATAACGTGGTCGCCATCGTGGACTACAACGGCATCCAGCTCGACGGCTTCATCAAGGACATCATGGAAGTCGCGCCGCTGGCCGAAAAGTGGCGTTCCTTCGGTTGGCACACGCTCGAAATCGACGGACACGATCCGCGCGCGGTGCGCCAGGCCTTCGAGGAGGCCGCGCAAACCAAGGGAAAGCCCACCGCCATCGTGGCCCATACCGTCAAAGGCAAGGGCGTCTCCTTCATGGAGAACAATCCCAAGTTCCACGGCGTGGCCCCCACGCCCGCCGAAGTGGCGCTTGCCTTACAGGAGCTGCAATAACATGCCCGCCAAAACCAAATTCGAAGTGAAATTGGGACCCGCGACGCGCGAAGCGTTCGGACGCACGCTGGCCGAACTGGGCCATGAGAACAAAGACATCGTGGTATGCGACGCGGACTTGTCGAAGTCCACCATGACCACGTATTTCGCCAAGGAGTTTCCCGAGCGGTTCGTCTCCTGCGGCATTGCCGAGGCCAACATGGCGGCCATCGCCTCCGGCCTGGCGTACGCCGGCAAGATTCCGGTGATCTCCAGCTTCTCGGCCTTCGCCATGAACAAGGGCTTCGAGCAACTTCGCTGCTCGGTGGCTTACCCCAAGTTGAACGTCAAGGTGGTGGGCACCCACAGCGGCATCTCGCTGGGGGAAGACGGCCCGTCGCAGATGAGCGTCGAGGAAACCGCGCTGGCCTGCGCGCTGGTTGGATTCGTGGTGATTTCGCCCGCCGATGAAGCCTCCTGCAAGGCGCTCTTCCGCGCCGCCGTGGCGCACCAGGGCCCGGTGTTCGTCCGCACCGGCCGGCCCAAGTGCCCCATCATTTATGGCGCGGACCGGAAGTTCGAGATCGGCAAGGCGATCGAAGTGGTGGCCGGTACCGGCGCGACCGTCATTACGAACGGCCTGCTGGTGGCCCAGTCGATTCTGGCGGCGGAGGCACTCGAGAGCGAAGGCATTTCCACCCGGGTGGTGGACATGCACACCGTCAAACCGCTGGACCGCGAGGCGATCCGGCGCGCGTCCTTGGAAACCGGCGCCATCGTGGTCGCCGAAGAGCACTTGGTGGATAGCGGCATGGGCGTGCGTGTGGCCCAGGTGGTCGCCGAAACCGCGCCCTGTCCCATGGAGTTCGTAGGCATCCATGACACCTACGCCGAATCGGGGCAGACCGAGGAACTGTTGGACAAGTACGGACTGGTGGCCCGCGATGTGGCCGCCGCCGTGCGCAAAGTTGTGGCGCGCAAGCGTCCATAACGGAAGGATGCGTTAGACCAGACGCGCCTACGGGCTCGTTTTCCGGTGGCTACCGGTATGACTGAGTCGCTCGCGGAAGCCTTTCTCGAACAGAGCCCGGAATGCCGGTTTATCGCCGGCGCGGACGGCGCGTTCCACCGCGCCTACGGCGATACTTCGCCGGTTTTCGGCAAGCCGGCCGCGGAACTGGCCGGCCGTTCCCTCGCGGAAGTCCTCGACCCGGCCTCCGCCGCCTTGTGGCGCAGCCGCCTGGACCGCGTCCTGGCCGGCGAGACGCTGCGCCTCCACGAACGCCGCGGCAACGCCGCCTGGTATATCGCCATGTTCCCCATCCGGGCCGCGGGCGGCGCCATCTACGCCGGCGGCCTGGCGCGCGAACTCACTCCGCTGGCCACCGCCGAACGGGAGTTGCGCTTCGCCGTGCTGAGCGCCATCAAGGCGCAGGAATTCGAGCGCGACATGGTCTCCAGGTTCCTGCACGACATGGTGGGCCAGAACCTCACGGCGTTCGGTCTACAACTCGATCTGCTGCGCATGGACCTCGAGACCGCCGCTCCCGAGGTCTGTTCCCACATCGGCGAACTTCAGAAGCTCCTGGGGACCGTCATGGAGCAGGTCCGCGACTACTCCTACGAGTTGAACCCCTCCGCCGTGGAGCGCGCCGGCCTGCGTAGCGCCGTGGACCGCCTGGTGGCGCGTTTGCGCACCCGCTTCACCGGCGCCCTCCGAGTCAACGTGGACCCCTCGCTCAAGTTCGATCCCAGGATCGCAACCGCCCTGTTCCGTATTCTGCAGGAGGCCGTGGAGAACGCCGTCCAACACGCCGCTTGCTCCGCCATCGAAATCGCGATAAAGTCCACAAGAGGCGGGCCTTTTCTGGAGGTTCGCGACAACGGGAGGGGATTCGATCCGGGAGACCTTTCGGCGGGATGCCGGGGGCTGGGACTCTTGAGCATGGAATACCATGCCGCCCAGGCCGGATTGAGCCTCTCCATTGCCGGCAATCCGGGGAGCGGATGCGCCGTGCGGGCCGTGGCGGATCGAGACCTATGAGCTTCACGATTGTTCTGGTGGACGATCACAAACTGGTGCGCGACGGCGTGAAGACCATCCTGGAGCGCGGCGGCGAGTTCCGCGTGGTGGGCGAATCCGATAACGGCGCCGAAGCCGTGCATCTCTGCCAGAGGGTCAATCCGGACATGGTCCTGATGGACATCGGATTGCCCGGTATGAACGGCATCGAAGCCACCACGGAAATGCTGCGGCACTGCCCCGGCGTGAAGGTGGTCGTCCTTTCCATGTACGACGACGAGAACTCCGTGGTCACCGCCATTCGCAGCGGAGCCCGCGCGTTCGTGCTGAAAAAGGCATCCTCCGCCGAATTGCTGGAGGCCTTGCGCACGGTGGCGCGCGGCGGATCGTATCTGAGTTCGCAGGTGTCCGACCGTCTGTTGACGCGCATCCAGCGCGGCGACCTGGAGACCCGCGACAAGTCTTCCCTGGAATCGCTGTCCCCACGGGAGTTGCAGGTGCTGCGCCTGGTGGCGGAAGGCAAAACCAGCAAGGACATCGCCACCCTTCTCGACCTGGGCCTGCAGACCGTGCGGAGCTATCGCAAGACCATGATGAAGAAGCTCGGCGTCAACAACGTCGCCGGGCTGACGCAGCTCGCGCTCTCCGCCGGAATCACCCACTGGAACAAGCCCGAGGGCGAGACAAAACCTTAAAATCTTGAGAGACACGGCATTCCCCGGCCACTATTCCTGCAAAGCATGAGCCTATGGTTCCGGCCCCGGATGCGACATCCGCTGTATCCGGGGCTGGCCTCTACTCCCGCCGCGGAGGCCACCAGCCGCTGCCCCGCCCTCTACGGAACGTACGAGGATCTCGTGCGCGCCGCAACCGCGGGCGCCCAGCCGCGCCGCGCCGTGTTCGTCGAACGCCACCCCGGAAATCCATTCTTGAGCCCCCGCCAGCGCGATGAACTGTGGGACCGCTTCGGCGTCCCGGTTCTGGCGGTGCTGGTGGATGACCGCGGGACGCTGCTGGGATACGAGTGCGAGGCGCAAGAGGGCGTGCATCTGAGCGGGCGTTTGCAGCCCGGTCCGCGCCTCCGCCTCGAGCACGGCCCCTGCGAGTGCGGCCGGCCGGGCTGCCGGCTGGTGGCTCAGCCCGCACGCCGCCGGCGCCCGCGGTAAGCCATACTGGGGATTCGAACCTCGGTTCTTCACATGCCCAAAGTCGGACTATCGTTTGGAATCGACACGCCGGACAGCAAGCGCGATCCCTATCGCAAGGCACTCCAGGCCGTGAATCTTCAGCCGGTCGAGAACCCCCGCACGCTTGCAGGTCTCGACGGCCTGCTGCTCGCCGGAGGCTCGGATGTCGATCCCGAACTGTACGGCGCGCAAACGCAACCCGAGACGGGACGAGTGGACCGCGAGCGAGATGCCCGCGAGACCGCCCTGTTGCGCGAGGCGCTGGACCGCGACGTCCCGGTCCTCGCGATCTGCCGCGGGCTGCAACTGATGAATGCCGCTCTGGGCGGTACCCTGGTGCAGCACATCGAGGGGCACCGGTGCCTCGACCGGCAGGAAGTCCACGCCATCACGACCGCGGCTGGCAGCCGGCTGCAATCGATTCTGGGAGTGGACGAGCATATCGTGAACTCGCGCCATCACCAGTGCGTTGGCCGGGTGGCGAGCGCGCTGGTGGTCACCGCGAGGTCCCCCGACAACGTGGTAGAGGCGCTGGAACTGCCCGGCAAGCGTTTCGTGCTGGCCGTGCAGTGGCACCCCGAGGAGCGCACGGACGGGCCGGACTCCAAGCTCTTCGAGGCCTTCCGCGATGCGGTG
>Ga0182027_10008562_pt1 | contig 14868 bp, 7 predicted proteins | sample 712E1DmetaG_FD_121300 | JGI IMG/M metagenome (GOLD analysis project Ga0182027, IMG submission 121300) | Permafrost microbial communities from Stordalen Mire, Sweden - 712E1D metaG (Illumina Assembly) | ecosystem: Environmental > Terrestrial > Soil > Wetlands > Permafrost | place: Sweden... | reverse complement strand
TCGTCGTGAGACAGTAGTATAATTCCACTCTTTCTCAAAGCCTTCCATTATGTAGGCATATTGATTTTTTTCGGGATAGGTATAATTGATAGCTGAAAATGTAAATGAAAAGACTGACTGTTGCCAGTTTAATTTAATTTCTTTCGCTTCACTGATATGTGTTTGAAATTGAGATCCATTAACGCCAACCGGAACTTCCCTGTTAAATAATTGAAAATCGGTAATATAAACCGGAGGAATGAAGTCATTATCTTTCAGGCTGTCAGGATAAAAGGAGTTAAATCCATTGTATCCGCCAAAATATATTTCCCCTTTACGCGTTATCAGAAATGATTGCTGCTTAAATTGATTGCCTTGTAAACCATCCTCTTTGGAATAATTCCTGAACTTCTTAGTTTTACGATCCAACCGGCTGATGCCACCATTGCTTGATATCCAAATATTACCTCTATTATCTTCAATAATTGACTGAATTTCATTGCTGGGTAAACCGCTGGAAATATCATAGGTATATAAAATAGTTCCGTCAGGCTTACAAAAATATACTCCATTAGTACTCGTGCCTACCCATAAATTTCCATCCTTGTCTTTACAGAATGCTGAAATAACATTATCATTAAAAATATATTTCTTAAATGAGTTAGTTTTGCTGTCATAGAAGTTTAGCCCGGCTGTTGTTGAAATCCACACATTTTTTTCATAATCTTCAAAAAATATCCAATCTCTTTTGCCAACAATCGCTTTGGGGTCATCTTTATTGGTTCTGAACCGTCTGATCACACCCTTGTTTTTGTCAAATAAATCGGTACCTACATTAAAAGTGCCTAACCATAATGTATCATTTTTATCTATCGCAAGATTCCAAATGGATCTGCCTGAGATACTTGATAAATTATTTTTATCGGGCATGTAACGAAAAAACTTTCCTGTTTTTCTGTCAAACCTGTCAAGACCAGCATCCCACGTACCCATCCATATATCATGATCCTTATCTTCTGATATACAAAGTATAGAATTCCCGCTTACGCTATAAGGGTTGGAAGGTTCGTTCTTATATATCTTAAATCTGCCAGTTTCAGGATTGTATAGATTAACCCCTCCTCCATCTGTACCTATCCAGATCATACTCTGATGATCCTCATAAAAACAAGTGACATTATTATACGATAACGAATTTGGATTACTGCCCCTATACTTAAATATATTAAACTTATATTTTTTAGGATTATAATAATTTATTCCTCCTCCGGAGGTTCCTATCCATAAAATCCCTTCCCTGTCTTTGTGAAAACACCAGATTCCGTTGTTATTAAGTCCTTCATCATTTGTATTATCATACATGAAATACTCAAAAGTTTTAGATATTTTATTAAAACGGTTTATCCCTCCCTGATCAACCGCAAGCAATAAATGTTGTTCGTCTTCCGGTATGACATCGAGAATAACCTTTTGATTGGTACCGTTACCGCCGCCTTTTGATCCGAACTGCTCAAATTTATTAGATGCAGGATCATAAGAAAAGAATCCGTTACCATCTGTTGTAATCCATATTTTATCTTGATTGTCAATATACAGGCTCTTAAAACAATCGTTTCCGAAATCAACAGACGGGTCCTCAAATTTAGTAAAGATGCCGGATTCAGAATCAAAACGGAGGATTCCACGGCTTAGTGAAACTATCCACAGGTATCCTTTTGAATCAATTGCTATCATTTTCGACGGGCGAGAGTTTAAATAAACCTTCTCACTCTCAAATTGATATCTGATAAAATTCTGAGTCTTGGAAATCCATTTATTCAGACAATTTTCACCGGTAACAATCCAAAGATTTCCATCTTTATCTTCGGTAATACCGCTAATGTAATTGCTGTTTATACTGGTTTTATCGCCAGGATTGTTTTTAAATACTTTAAAATTATCTTTAACAGCATCAAATAAATTTAAACCATTAACAGTACCAAACCATAGATTCTTTCCCCGGTCTTCATAGATACACAATATGTTATTATTGCTGATTGTGCCGGGTCGATTTTCGTCAAAATGGTATTTTTTAATCTCATAACTATTGTACTTATCAAGTCCTTCCTCGGTGCCTATCCAAAGATAATCTTTACTATCTCTGTATATACACCGCGTACGGTTACTCGACAAACCATCTTCAACAGTGAGGTGACCAAATCTTGTGTATTTTTGCTGCGCATCTAATTTGACAATTCCAGCAAAACATAAGAATAAAATTATGAGGCACCTGCCTGGGGTATGATTTCCGACAATTTTAAGACTTAAAAAATAAATCACTGATGTATAAACGATTAAAAAAAATAATACAAAAAATTCAAGAGTCTTAAAGATACAGCTTTATTATCCAATCACTAATGTTTCAGGACAATTACAAAACTTCCGGAGGATAATAAAAAACTCAAAGGACTAAGAATCAGAATTATACTTTCTTTCGTACAAATTTACAAAAAGATTTAAAGAAAAAAAATCTTTCCCCCTGATCGTAAAAGTCAGTACATTTAGCTCTGTTTCTTTTTGATATTCTTCTTTGTTTTAAATTTTAATCCTATATGCCTAAAAAGCTTTTTTTTCTGTTTCTTTTTGTCTCGGCAATCTCAATTTGTCAGAAAACACAAAGTCAATCTATTGATTCATCTTCTTTTAAAATTAATTCCCGTCAGAGTTTTTATTCTTATGAGAAGAATGGTGAATTTCTTCTTCTTATACCTCCAACCTTATCGAAAAATCATTTATCAATTACTCTTAAGATCGGAGAGGAAACTGTAGCTGCATGGAACGGAATACCAGGCAGGAATATCCTGAGGTTACCAGTCTTACTTAACCTGATACCCTCTGTTTATAAGGTGGAAGCCAGGATAAATATATCAGGTATTCCGGGAGTAATGTACATCGCGAAAACAGATCTGATTATTCTCTCATATAAATCAAACGAAGTAAAAACCGACAGATTCACGGGAGGACTGATAGTGAACAAATTACCATTTTTCCCCTTCGGTTTCTATTGTTATTCACCTGTTTATCCTACACTTCCAGAAGAAGAGGTTGTAAAAGGATTCAATATGATATCTCCATATCAGAAGATTACGCCAGAGACTCTTAATGAAAGAAAAGCTTACATGGATCGATGCGCAGAGCTTGGAATGAAGGTCAATTATAACCTTCTATCAGTATCAGGTGGTGGCGGTGTAGGGTCAAAGATAGAAGGTCTGAGCGATGAAGAGAAAAGGGAACGACTGATTTCTGAAATTAAAACCTTCAGAGATCATCCGGCTTTGCTTGGCTGGTATATCTCAGATGAGCCAAACGGTTCCAACATAGCTCCTGAAGAGTTGGAAGAGATTTACATGACAATTAAAGAAAACGATCCATGGCATCCTGTTTCAATGGTATTTATGGCACCATTTCTGTCTGCAAAAAAATATTCTGCTGCTCTGGATATTGTGATGGCGGACCCATACCCAATACCTGATCTTCCTGTAACAATGCCAGGGGAGGTAGCGGGTCAGTTAAGGACCGAATTTAAAGGAAAGAAACTTATCTGGATCGTACCCCAGGCATTCGGTGGAGGTGAATTGTGGAGTCGTGAACCTACTATCCAGGAAATAAGGTCGATGACATGGCAATCTATTATTAATGGTGCAACCGGGATTCAATACTTTGTACGGCAAGGTCTTAATTATTTTCCTAAATCGGCAGCAACATGGAGTGAATGCGGGAGAATGGCAACAGAGGTCATGGAGTTGACTCCATGGCTGCTTTCTGATGAAGAGACATTACCAGTAGAGTCATACTCAAAGAGTGTTATAGTCTCCTCCAAAGTTCATAATGGTCAACTGATCATTATTGCAGTTAACAAGATAAATGAACCAGTCAGTACATCCTTCAGGATAACCGGAGTTTATTACGGAAAAGCAAGAGTGTTGTTTGAAAACCGCTTTGTTACAATTAAAGGTGGAATAATTACAGATCAGATTGCTGCTTTTGGGTCACAGGTATATCTTATTAACATTAAAACTGAGAAGCAGGTTTCAGAGGTTTCAAATACTAACCTTATCAAGGATCCAGGGTTCGAAGATCTATCAGAACCAGGAATACCTTCAGCATGTTATGCACGGCCCGGTGGTGACAGGGGCGCAACTTATTTTCTTGACACAAGAGAATATGTTGAAGGTAATCATTCTCTGAGGATAATCACACCTGTGGAGGATAAAAGCCTGGCTGTCAGGTTTTTTCCATTCCCGGTAAAAGCCGGTGCCTCCTATACAATTTCTATCTGGGCAAAATCTGATCCTGAACAGAGATTTTTGTTTGTAACGAAACCTGAAAATGATCGTCTTTATGGAAAAACTGATATGCCTCAATATGTAGAAGTATTACTTGGAGAATTCAGCCGGGCGAGATTTGTTCCTGATAACAAGTGGAGACAATATGTAACATTTGTTACAATTCCTGTTGATACTCTGGCCCGGTTTAAGACAAACCTCATTCTGAAGATGCCAGGACAGGGTGTTGCATGGTTCGACCAGGTGAAGGTGACTGAGGACAAGTATTAGAATAATTTAATTTCATTTTCTAACTATCATAATAACCTTCTTATGTTAAAAAACCTTATTAAAACAGCTGTCAGGCATATTCTGAAACACTTTGGTTATAGCATTCTGAATATTCTTGGACTTACATTGGGTATCACCAGTGCCATATTCCTTATAATTTATGTATCCGATGAAGTGAGTTATGATCGTTATCATGAAAAAGCTGACCGGATCTATCGGGTTTCAACCACTATAAAAGAACCGGATGATCAATTCACATGGATTGTTGCACAGATACCATTCGGACCGCAGGTAGCTCATGATTATCCTGAAGTTCAGTCATTCGTAAGGTTTATAAACATACCACGTTCTCTCTATAAGTTTGAAGACAAAGAATTCAACGAGGAGAATTTCTATTATGTCGATTCGACCTTGTTTGATATTTTCACTTATAAAGTAATAAGAGGCGAGGTTAAATCCGCCCTGCTGGCACCGAAAAAAATTATACTTACCGAAAAGATTGCTAACAAATACTTTGGAAAGACTGATCCAATAGGAAAAACTCTTACAACAAGTACTGATACTTATGAGGTTACGGGCGTAATTCAGGATGTTCCATCCAACTCTCATTTCCGGTTTGATGCGGTGGCTTCACGGAATAACCTGCCGAAACAACTCGGAAACTGGGGTAATTTCGGAGTATATACCTACCTTTTATTTCCTGATAAAATCGATATTAAAGCTTTCGAGACAAAGATGCAGGGTATGTATGATGCTTATATGAAGACAATATTCGGACCTTTGAAGATTTCTATTACATACCATCTTGAGCCGCTTACCAGGATTCATCTTTTTTCGACAAATGGCAGTGAACCAGAGCCAACAGGCAGTTTTACATATGTCTATATCTTTGCAATTGTTGCAATTTTCCTGGTTCTCATCGCTTCAATGAATTACATGAACCTGGCTACGGCTCGTTCGACTCGACGTGCCCGTGAGGTGGGTCTTAGAAAAGTTGTCGGTTCCAGACGAAGGCCACTTATACTGCAGTTTTTATCCGAATCATTGGTCTTTACTCTCATTTCCCTTTTAATCAGTATTGTTTTAATAATAGTACTATTACCAAAATTCAATCTTCTTGCCGGAAAATCATTTGATCTCAATGTTGTATATAGTCCGGTAGTAATACTTAGCTTACTCGCAGTAATAATTATTGTCGGTATTTTCGGAGGAAGTTACCCGGCCTTTTTTCTTTCACGATTTAGTCCGGTTACAGTGCTTAAGGGTGAAATTACACAGGGATCGGCCAATAGTCTGTTTCGCAAAATCCTGGTAGTGATACAGTTTACGGTTTCAGTAATTATGATTATCTGTACCCTGATCGTATTCAGGCAGTTAAATTACCTGAGGACGATGGATCAGGGATTTGATCAGAAGAATGTCATCAGCCTGCAGCTCAACGGACCGATGATCAGGAAGTATCCTGTTCTGAAACAAGTTCTTCACGAAAACCAGAATATAAAACATGTAACATCGACAAATACTGCAGTGGGGGAAGGCTCCGGCAAGGTCATCTTTAGTGTGGAAACGGATCAGGGAATGTCTAATCGTGGTGTAAATTTTGCAGTAGTCGATTATGATTTTATCGAGACTTTGGGAATAAAAATTCTTAAAGGACGTAATTTTCAGCAGGATATGCCGTCAGATACACTCACAGGAGTGGTGGTTAATGAAACATTTGTTAAAAGGATGAGCTGGGCTGAACCTATCGGAAAGAAAGTTGTACTAGGCAATTTTGTTGTTGGAAGAGTGATAGGTGTAATGCAGGACTATCATCAGACCGGAATGTACAACGGTATTGAATCTCTCCTTCTCATTTACCGACCTATGAACAATGTCGTTTACATTAAGCTGAGCAACAACGAAACATCTCAAACACTGAGCTTTATCGAAACGAAGTGGAAGGAAATATTCCCCGATCAGCCGTTTGTGTATACCTATCTTTCAGAAAGGTTTAACAGGCAATTTGAAGCTGATGAAAAACGCGGATTAATATTTACTATGTTTACAATACTGGCAATTCTCATTGCCTGCCTCGGATTATTTGGATTAGTCTCTTACATGGTAGAACAACGTACTAAAGAAATTGGTATCAGGAAAGTGTTCGGAGCAAACCAGAATACTATACTCGGATTGATTTCAAAAGATTTCCTGATACTCGTTGCGATCGGAATTGTAATTGCTGTGCCTGTTGCCTACTATTTTATGAGCAGATGGCTTGAGAATTATATCTACAGGACAAAGATCGGTGTACCTTTATTATTGATAGCAGCGTTGCTTACAATCCTTATAACATTCATTACTATCAGTTACAAGGCTTATCAGGCAGCAGTTATGAATCCGGCAAGAGCTTTAAAGTCGGAATAGCTAACTCACCCTAACGAGGCTATTGAAGCAGTCCTTTTTCACTTTATTCAACAGCCCCGATGAGGTATACTGAAAAAAAGGAGATTGGAGGAAAAAACAGTATATTTTCATATTTTTACAATAGAATCTTAGCGGCCTTCTGATTAATCTGTATGAAAATGAAAAAATACTTTTCTCTTTTTCTCCTTTCCTCATTTTTACTTTTTCCCGGTTGCAGGCAGAAGGAAATAAACATAAACTATAAGAGCAATCCGGAACCATTACTTCATAATGCTTATATAAAATTACCACTCGGAACTGTAAAGCCTGCCGGATGGCTAAAGTCCCAGTTAGAGAATCAGGCAGCAGGACTTACCGGAAATCTTGATGATTTCTGGCCCGACCTGGTTAATTCATCATGGCGCGGCGGGAACGGAGAGGCTTGGGAAAGAGGCCCTTATTTCCTCGATGGTCTGGTTCCTCTGGCATATCTTCTAAACGATGAACATCTGATAAGTAAAGTAAAAACATGGATTGAACCGATACTTGCAAGCAGCAGTGATACAGGCTGGTATGGGCCGGCAAAAAACAAGGACCGCTGGCCCCTTGCCGTAGCAAACAAGGTCCTGATGCAGTATTATGAAGCAACCGGCGATAAACGTGCAATTAATGTTCTTATAAAATATTTCAGATATCTCCACGACTCACAACCTGACTGGCCTGATAAGGAATGGAGGGGTGTCCGTGCCATGGAAAATGCAGTTACCGGCTATTGGTTATACAGGCAGACAGGAGAACCATGGATCCTTGAAACAATCAGCTCGATTCAGAAAAACAGCTCAGACTGGACAACCTATTATGAAAAGTTCCCCTGGGATTCATCGGCGGTTGCAGATAAAAAGATTCCGCTTAACTGGGGACCGGATGGTTTGACAGCACATGTTGTAAATAATGCAATGGCAATAAAATATCCAGGGTTATGGTATCAGCAATCAAATGATGAACGATTTAAAAAAGCGGTATTCTCAGGAATTGAAAAATATGACCTGAACCATGGGCAGCCGGGAGGAAGATTTTCAGGAGATGAACATCTGGCTGGTACAAGTCCCAGTCATGGAACGGAGCTATGCTCTGTAGTGGAGTATATGTTTTCCCTGGAAGAACTTTATGAGATCTTTGGAAACAACACATTAGCTGACAGACTTGAACTTCTTGCATATAATTCTCTTCCCGGAACAACCACACCTGACCTATGGGCTCACCAGTATGACCAGCAGGCTAATCAGGTACTTGTCACTGCAGCCAAAAGAGACTGGACCACAAACGGAGACTATTCCAATATTTACGGACTCATGCCAAACTTTGGATGCTGTCTGGCGAATATGCACCAGGGGTGGCCAAAGTTCATCGAGAGTATGTGGATGGCGACAAATGACAATGGCCTGGCTCTGGTAGCTTATGGACCATCAATTGTAAAAGCCAGGGTCGGAAACGGCAAAGAGGTTACAATTTCCGAAGAGACTAATTATCCATTTAACGGATCTGTTAAACTTACAATTAATACAGAAAAAGCAGTCAGGTTTCCGATTGATCTGAGGATTCCGGGATGGGCCGATTCGGTAATTATAAGATTCAAAGACAGAATTATTAAAGGAAAAAACATCTCAACATATAAAATTAAGGAGAGATGGAAGGATGGCGATCAGATCTTCATAGAATTGCCAATGCAGTTACGTATTGAGAACAGATATAATAATTCATTAGCTCTCTTGCGAGGTCCGGTCTATTTTTCATTACGGATTGATAAGGAATATAAGAGTGTCAAAATCAATTACGACAATTTTAGTTACAAAGGAAGCGTGGATTGGGAGATTAATCCGAAGAGCGCATGGAACTACGGATTACTTATTAATAAGTCAAATATCATGCAGGGAATAAAAGTGACAGAAAATCCTGTCAGCAAATATCCTTTTTCCGACAAGGGTGACATGATCTGGTCTGCCGATTCAGGAAAGTATTTTACATGGACCCAGGATGCGCCGGTTATAATCAGAGCCAGAGGAATGAAAATTCCGGAGTGGACCCTTAAAAACAATTCTGCTGACGTTCCTCCGTTAAGTCCCGTAAAACCTCAGGGAGATGTTGAAATAATTACCCTTGTTCCTTATGGATGCGCAAGATTGAGGATTACTGAATTTCCGGTTATGGATATTGTCCTTATGGAGGATATAATGAGACCGGGAAAATAAGAGACTCATAAACTTTTAACTTCATTAACAAGATTCTGAAGTGTGCTTTTTGCATCGCCAAATAACATCCTTGTTTTATTATTAAAAAAGAGCATATTTTCAATTGCTGCATAACCTTTGCCCATACCACGTTTCATGACAATGATGTTTTTAGCGTCGCGGGCCTTGATTATCGGCATTCCGTAAATAGGGCTTGAAGGATCATCCTCGGCTGCAGGATTTACGACATCGTTTGCACCTATTACAACAAGAACATCAGTATTCGGAAGATCAGGATTGATCTCATCACTCTCAATAAGCTGTTCATAAGGCACATCCGCTTCAGCAAGCAATACATTCATATGTCCGGGCATACGTCCGGCAACAGGGTGAATGGCATATTTAACCTCCACTCCTTTCTCTTCCAGAAGCTTATCTAATTCATGGCAGATATGCTGAGCCTGTGCAACAGCAAGTCCGTAACCCGGAACAATGACCACTTTCTTCGAATAACTCAAAAGAACAGCTGCATCTGAGATTGATATCTCTTTCACAGAACCGGCGACTGCTAAATTGGTCTGGCCCCCTCCTCCGAAAACACCGACGATAACATTCAGAAGTGACCTGTTCATTGCCCTGCACATCAGAATGGTCAGAATTGTTCCAGCTGAACCGACCAGAATTCCACCGGTAAGCATAGCCTGGTTATTATAAAGAAACCCTCCCATGGCGGCAGCTACTCCGGTGAACGAATTCAACAATGAGATAACAACAGGCATGTCGGCACCGCCGATCGGCATAACGAACAGGACACCGTATATAACTGCAATTACGAACATTATATATATTAATGGAGTAAGTTCGCTGCTTGCCCGGACATGACGTGTCATAATATAAACTATAAATCCGATCAGGACAGCAAGAATTGTCAGATTCACATACTTCAGAGCCTTAATACGCAAATCACCTATCCTTCCATCGAGCTTTCCAAACGCGATCATACTTCCGGCCCAGGAAACAGTTCCGATCATAAGTCCCAGAAGAATTGCAAGTACATGTCCGTTTGCCATACCACTTTTTGCTATCAACTCCGGACTTACATGTGGAAATTCCATCATTGATATAAGAGCAGCAGCTGCACCTCCCATTCCGTTAAAGAATGATACAAGCTGGGGCATAGCAGTCATTTTGACACGTTTTGCAATAACCCACCCGATAATACAACCAATTCCTATTGCAACAAGAATGAGTCCGACATTTCCGATCGGCTTACCATCTTTTTGATGAAACAGTATTGTTGCAATTATGGCCAGTCCCATGCCAATAGCTGCAAGGGCATTGCCCCGGCGAGCTGTAAGCGGATGGCTTAACATCTTTAAACCGAAAATGAAAAGCACTGAGGCGATTATATAAGTCATCTCCAATATTGAGATCCCTGTCTTTAGTTGAGATAGTTGGTCCATAAGTATCTATTTTTACTCAGGTTACTACTTCTTCTTTTTGAACATTTCCAGCATCCTGTCGGTGACAACAAAACCGCCGACGACATTGAGTGTACCGAGTACCACAGCCAGAAACCCCAGTATCATCGATCCGGTAGTTTCAGCATGCCCCATCACAATTATTGCACCGATAATTACCACGCCATGAATTGCATTGGCGCCAGACATAAGCGGAGTATGGAGAATAGCAGGAACATGGCTGATTACTTCAATACCGAGGAATATTGACAGGATCACAATGAAAACTGCCTCCCTGTGAAGTAAGAAAAATCCAAGAATATTTCCCATGATTTGTGTTATTTTAAATTTAGCAGCTGCTTAACTCTCTGACTGATATACTCTTTGCCATGAACGGCAGTCGTTCCATTTATGATGTCATCCTGTAAATTAAGAATGAGTTTAGCATCCTTATCAACCATTATCTTCAGCAGGTTAATTATATTACACCCGAACATTTTACTGGCATCAGAAGGCATATCGGATGGATAGTCGGATTTTCCTATAATATTAATCCCATTTACTATTATGTTTTCCCCATTCTCAGTCAATTCGCAGTTGCCCCCAGTCGAAGCAGCAAGGTCAATAATAACCGATCCGGGTTTCATGGAATTAACTGTCTCTTTCAGCAAAAGAACAGGAGCTTTCCTCCCAGGTATCTGAGCAGTGGCAATAACAACATCAGATGCAATTGCACGTTCCTGAATGAGTTCCTGTTGTTTCCTTTTAAATTCATCTGTTTGGTCCACAGCATATCCGCCGGCAGCAATATCTTCTTTTGCTCCCTCAACTTCAATAAATTTTCCTCCCAGGCTTTTGACTTCCTCTTTTACTGCAGATCTTACATCGAATACTTCAACTATTGCACCAAGTTTCCTGGCAATGGCAATAGCCTGTAATCCTGCAACACCGGCACCTAAAATAAGTACACGTGAAGGCTTTATTGTTCCGGCTGCCGACATGAACATCGGGAAGAACCTTGGCAACAATGACGCAGCCTCAAGCACAGCTTTGTAGCCGGAAACAGTAGCCATCGATGAGAGGATATCCATTGACTGGGCTCTTGTTGTTCTGGGAATCAGATCAAACGCCAGAACAGATAAACCATGAAGACGTGCTTTTTCGAGCCATTTACTGTTCACAACGGGATTAAGAACAGAGCATAGTACCTGGCCTTCCTTAAAAGAGCCAATATCATCTTCTACAGGAGGATTAACAGAAAGCAACATTTCAGCTTCAGAAATAACAACCTTTCGTCCAGCCAACCGGGCTCCGGCAGTTCTGTAAGCTAAGTCTGAAGCGAAAGCCCGTTCACCTGCATTAGTCTCTACCAATACATCAATGCCCATCTTTTTAAGTGCAACAACTTCAGCAGGAAGGATGGCTACCCTGTTTTCATTTCCAGTTTCTTTAAGGACGCCTATTATCATAAGTCAGGAGTTTGGAGTTTGGAGTGCCTAAAGTTTTGATCAGAATTTGGTTACCAATTTAATAAACAATTATTTATCCCCATCTGAATATTAATCAAAAGAAACTTCATGGTTTGAACTTAATCAGAGTAACTTCAAGTATAAGTGTTTCTCCGGGAGATATTACAAACCTTTTCTGACCAGGGAACTCTTTTCCATAAAACCCGGCATTTATTCCATAAGCCAGATCAGGTGGAACAACGAGAAGTCTCTTCTCCCCTGCTTTCATATCCTGTAAGGCCTCATTCAAACCTTTAATCAATTCATTTTTCCCCATGGGATGTGAAAAATCAACAGGTTTTGATCCAGGTACCGGTTTCCCATCATCTGATGAACTTACAAAACTTAAGCCTGTTATTAATTTCCCGCTATATTTTATACTAAGCACAGAGCCGTCTGCAGGTTTGTTACCTTTTCCTTGTACCAGTACTTTATATCTCAGACCGTCAGATAAGGCTTGCAGTCCGGGATAGTTTTCTGCAATGAACTTCTCTTCCCTCGATTTTCTTGCCTCCTTTTCAAAATTAACTTTTCTCCATTGTTTATCTAACAATTCTTTAAAGGTATCATCATTCACAATAAACTTTTCAGCTTCAGGTCCCGCCCTGACAATTGTTATTGAAAGAGTTGTATCACCCAGAACTATCTTATTCACAACGTCCATACCATCAACAACTTCCCCGAAAAGCGTATAGTTACCATCGAGATAAGATCTGTCTGCCAGAGTTATATAGTACTCGCATGTATTTGTATTCGGACCGGAGTTTGCCATACCTATCATCCCTGCTTTATTATGGCTCAGATCGCTGATCTCATTCGGGATCTCATATCCTGTCGAATTAACATCTGAATTTGCCGGGTCTTTCAATGTTGCTGGTTCCCCGCCCTGAATTACATGTCCCTTTACCACCCTGTGCCAAATTGATCCTTTGTAAAATGGTATCCCTAACGGGTAGGTAGCATTTGTAAGGGTTCCTTCAGTAAGTCCGATAAAGTTAGCTACAGTTATTGGCGCCTTTTTATAGTCGAGCAGAACTGAGATCCTTCCTTTATTAGTATTAAAATCAGCATAAATTCCATCAGGCATGAAGTTTCCTTCCCGGGAAAGCAGATGATCAAGGTTTGCTATCCCATAGGCGACTACTGCCGTTACCAGAGAGGAATATTCCTCGTAAGCAGGAATAATCTCATTATAGGTATCGAGAGTAGTATGCCATGTGCGACCATATTGATGCTCACCTTTTGTGCTGAATCCGAATGCAGGCACACCTTTCTGTAAAAATGAAAATGTGTCTGTTCCTCCTCTCCCTCCTTTTCTGACTGGCCTGCTCCTTTCCGTAAGTTCAAACGGATATTTTTGGTTTAGACCCAGAACGGGTTTAATAACCTGTTGAAAATCAACCATCATAGCCTTTGATACGGCTAATCCGGATATACAGTTGGTTCCTCCGTCGCGATTAATAACTGCAGATATTCGCTGAAGTTTGTCGGGATTTTGTTTTACCCATTCAGAGGAGCCCAGGAGACCATATTCTTCACCGGCCCATAAATGGACCATTATTGTGCGTTTGGGTTTACCCCCTGCAGCCAGTATAAGTCGGGCGGCTTCCATAGCTACGGTAGCTCCGGAAGCATTATCGATAGCTCCTGAAGCTCCGTCAAATCCATCAAGATGCCCTCCCAGTATAACATACTCATCGGGGTATTGTGTACCGGGTATCCAGCCGATTACATTATGATATTTTACCGGACCAGGTCTGAAATAGTTTCTTATATCAAATTCCAGTTCAACTCTTTCCCCTTTGGATACCAGCTCTTTTATCTCATTATATTGCTTATCAATGAGTTTGATATCAGGTAAAGTCGGAAGATTTTCCCAGGAATCAACTTTATGGTATAATAACCTGACAGGAAAAGTTGAAAGCTGTATAGTTCCCAGTGCACCTGCTTCCCGGATCAACCGTGTAAGTTCAGATTCGCCTCCGCGATCACGGGGCCAACCTGAATTGACTCCGTCTATCAATATCCAGGCACCTTTAATACTATCCTTCACAATCCAGAATTCCTCAACTGTCCGGGGTGAAAGCATAACATGTCCTTTCTGACGGCCTTTTGTTCCGGAGGTATAGGACGGAGTACCAAAATCAAGATTCATCTCTTTGGGAGAAACCATCTTACCAAACCATGGTCCTCGGTTAAAACCAACAGCCATCTCCCCTGCTTCCTGCATTTCAGCCATCATGCCCCACGACCGCATGGTATTAACTGCCCATATGCAGGCACTGTGATAGCCATCTGAACCGGTCAGACGATCACCAAAACGGTTAGTAAGATAATCCAAATGTTCCATGACTTTGTTATCGGTTTTGCCAAGGTCAATTATTTTGTCAACAACAGGATCTTTCTGAGCAGTTGCAAGAAGTCCAATTAATAAAAAGATATTCAGGAAGACAGATCGGAGTAAATTCATATCAGTAAAATAAATTTATGGTAGTTTTTCCCTGATTTATAACCCCCTTTCCTGTCCCGCTTAGGCGGGATGAATTACTCCTTCCCCCGTGGGGGAAGGTTGGGAAGGGGGTAAAAGATTAGCTAAATTAGTGGATATCAGTTTCATTAAGAATGCTAATAGTCAAATTGTTGCATATTATTGAATATATTATTTCCCAAAGAAGTTCCTTAACCAGAAGTTATTTGCTTCATTTTTTGAATG
>Ga0182027_10008561_pt1 | contig 14868 bp, 11 predicted proteins | sample 712E1DmetaG_FD_121300 | JGI IMG/M metagenome (GOLD analysis project Ga0182027, IMG submission 121300) | Permafrost microbial communities from Stordalen Mire, Sweden - 712E1D metaG (Illumina Assembly) | ecosystem: Environmental > Terrestrial > Soil > Wetlands > Permafrost | place: Sweden... | reverse complement strand
CCGGGCGAGCGCGTGCGCACGGCGCGCATCCTGCTCATGCACTGGAACGGCGAATCCCTGGAAGCCAACGCCCAGTTTCGCCAGCTCATTTACAAGCACTATTTGGAACTGGCCGAGCGGCGCGGTTCGGACCTGCTGCAATACCGCGAAGTGAAGGATTGACCCTCATGTCCGACCTGGAACGTTACACCCTCACGATCCCCCAGGATCTGTTTGCCGCGTTTGACAAACGCAACCGGCGCAAAGGTTTCAAGAATCGCTCCGAGGCGATTCGCGACCTGATCCGCGAGGCGCTGGTCAAAGACGAATGGGGCGACCCCAACGCGCATGTCGCCGCGACGGTGACCCTGGTCTACGATCATCATACCCGCGCCCTGGCCGACAAAATCAACGAAGTGCAGCACGATCATGGCGCGATGATCGTCTCGACGCTGCACGTCCACCTCGACCATCACAACTGCCTGGAAGTCGTGGTCATGCGCGGCTTGGCCAAGAACATTCAGAAACTGGCCGATTCCTTATCCTGCATCAAGGGCGTGAAGCACGCCCAACTCACGCTGACCACCGAGGGAAAATCCCTCGCCTGATGAGCTTTCACGCCTGGAACATCGCGGCAAGGTTGACCTCTGTTTCGCGCCCCCGCAGCGCGGTCTTGACATCCGGGCGATCCCGCGACCATAATCAGTCTTAACACCTTCACGAACAATCAGAAGAAAATTATTTGGGGGGTGACGGCAATGGCTCAATGCGAAGTCTGCGGGAATGAGTACGACAAGTGCTCCGGATGGCGTTGAGCAAAGGAAGCAGCCGATGAGCAACCGATCCATGGACAGGCGTTCTTTTTTGGGCTATGCGGCCGCGGCCGCCGGCATGGCGCTGCTGCCCGAAACTTTGTGGGCGGCAAAGGGGAAGCACGGCCCGAGCCGCCCCTTCGGCGCCAAGCCCAACGTGATCTTCATCCTGGCCGACGACCTGGGCTGCGGCGACGTCGGTTGCTACGGCGAAACCCGAATCAAGACGCCCAACATCGACGCCCTGGCCGGCCAGGGGGTGCGCTGCACGGAGGCTTATGCCTCGGCGGCGGTCTGCACGCCGTCGCGCTACGGCCTGCTCACCGGGCGCTATTACTGGCGGATTCAGCGCGCCTGGAATTGGGATTTGCTGATCGATGACGGCCAGCCGACGATCGCCTCGGTGCTGAAGTCGGCCGGTTACGCCACGGCCTGTCTGGGCAAGTGGCACCTGGGCTTTTGCCGCCAGGCGCCCGATTACAACGGCGTGCTCAAACCGGGACCGCTCGAGGTCGGGTTCGATTATTACTTTGGCACGCCCCGGACCCACAACGAGCCTCCCTTCGTCTTCGTGGAAAATCACCAGGTGGTCGGGCTCGACAAGAACGATCCGCTCGTCATCATCCCGCCCGACAAGACGCCCAAAGGCCAGGGCTGGGGCCACGGGATCAGCGTGGGCGCCAAGGCGGCCCATGCCGCCCGGCCGGTCGATCAGATCGATATCATCCTGGCTCAAAAAGCCGTTCAGTTTATCGAATCCAACAAAGATCACCCCTTCTTTCTCTACCTGCCGCTGTTGGCGCCGCACGTGCCGCTGGCGCCCTCGAAGCGCTTCCAGGGGACCAGCCAGGCCGGCGTGTACGGCGATTACATCCAGGAACTGGATTGGTGCGTCGGGGAAGTGCTCGGCACGCTGGACCGCCTCGGCCTCGCCGACAACACGCTGGTCGTCGTCGCCAGCGACAACGGGGCGATCAACGATCGCGACGTCTTCGCCACCGGCCACCGGCCCAATGACCGGTTGCTCGGGCAGAAGACCGATGCCTGGGAAGGAGGCAGCCGCGTGCCGCTGATCGCGCGCTGGCCCGGCCGGATTCCCCAGCATTCGACCTGCGACCGGATGCTGACGCTGCTCGACATGATGCCGACGCTCGGCGCGGCGGCCGGCGTGACGCTGCCGACGAGGGCGGGACCCGATGCCCTGAACCAGTGGCCGGTCTTGACCCACCCCGATGCGCCAGCGGTGCGCAAGGAAATGGTTTACCAGGGCATCTACGGCTTTGCCTTGCACAGCGGCGACTGGGTTTTCCTGCCCAAGCAGGGCTCGCAGGGCGTGACCACCGACCCCAAGATGACCTGGGCGATGAGCTTCAAGGAATTGGGCTTTAAAAACAGCGATTATGACGCGCAGGGAAAAATCAAACCCAACGCGCCGCCAGGCCAGCTCTATAATCTGGCGCGCGATCCCTGGCAAACCGAGAATTTGTATAACCGCGAGCCGGACCGGGTGCGCAAGATGGCGCGGCGATTGGAAGAGTTGACCAATAGGTGAACGAAATAGGAAGAATGAAAACATATTCGACCCCTTCAGGGTCGGGCCGGTGTATTGGGCCGCTCACCCCGGGTTTCGCGAATACGCTCCACCCGGGGCTATTCACATTCGACCCCTGCGGGGTCAGGAAACCTTTCTTGCGGACGGTGCTCGTCTGCGGGATCAGGAAACCTTTCTTGCGGACGGTACTCGTCTACGGCTGCCGGGGTCGGATAACATTTCTTGCGGTCGACTTACCACGCATGGGATGACAGGAGTTTGCATTACGGTTTGCCGCGAACGGTCTTCCCGGACCCCGAAGGGGTCCCATGTGAATAGCCGTAGGTTTTACCTACGGACAAGCGCCCGCCCCTGATCCCGACCCTGGAGGGGTCGCACCATCCGGTAAAATGTTAGGCATATCTCTTATGTTGCACGATCCTCTTGCGCTGCATGCCATAAAAGCGTTCACGCCTGCCTGCCGCAGACGGGGCAGGCCTGCATGCGCAGGGGCTTTTCCAGGTGACTTTGCGCCAGCAGGTCAAGGTCGTTGAAAATTCGCAGCGTCGGCCCGTCGGCGGTGACCCGGCCTTCATGAATCACGATCGTGCGTTCGCAGAGGTCGAGGATCATGTCCAGGTCGTGCGTGGCGATAATCTTCGTGTGCTTGAAACTTTTCAGCAATTCGATCAGTTGGCGCCGGGACTTGGGGTCGAGGTTGGAGCTCGGTTCGTCCAGCACCAGGATGTCGGGCAGCATCGACAGGACGGTGGCGATGGAGACGGCGCGCTTTTCGCCGCCCGAAAGCCGGTACGGCGGCCGCTCGCGCAGATGCGCCGCGCCAACGGTTTCCAGCGCGCGCATGACGCGGGCGTCGATTTCCCCCACCGGCAGGCCCAGGTTGAGCGGCCCGAACGCCACGTCCTCGTAAACCGTCGGCATGAAGAGCTGATCGTCGGGGTCCTGGAAGACCATGCCGACCGTGCGCCGCACTTGGTGCAGCGTCGCCTTGGTCAATGGAAAATCGCCGATGCGCACGCTGCCCTGGAGCGGCGCGAGGCAGCCGTTCAAGTGGCGCAGCAGCGTCGATTTGCCCGCCCCGTTCTCCCCCACGATGCCCACCGACTCGCCATGAACAATCCGGAAGGAAACGCCCTGGAGGGCCTGGACGCCGCCGGGATAGGTATAGCTGAGATCCTTGACCTCCACGATATGATGGCTCATCGCGCGATCCCCGTGACCGCCCGCCCGAGCAGTTGGGGCAGATTATAGCATCGGGCCAGCACGAAAAAAGCGGTCCAGGCCAGCATGAAAACGGCATCGGGCGCGCCGAAACGCAGCGGGCGGAGTTGCCGGATTTCGCCGTCAAAGCCGCGGCAGAGCATCGCCAGATGGAGGCGCTGGGCGCGGTCCAGCGCGCGCAGCAGCCACTGGCCCACGAGCGAACTGAAGACGCGCGGCGACATTCGGCGGCCGCCGCCCGCGCGCATCGACCAGGCCCGCACCATGCGCGAGCCTTCGCCGGCCAGGACGAAGATATAACGGTATAGCAGCATGAGCTGCACCGTGAGCGCGCGCGGCGCCTTCAGGCGGTCCAGCGCCAGGCAGACCGAGTTGAAGCCGGTCGTCGCGATCAGGATCAGCGCGGCCGAGAGCGTCAGGCCGAAACGCAGCAGGATCGAAGCGTAAGAAATCCAGCCGCCCGAAATCCGCAGCGGGCCAAGCTGCATTTGGATCGTCCGGTCGAGCAGCGGGTTGACGAGGCCGATCGCCAGCGCGAAGGGCGAAGCGAGGAGCAGTTTGCCGAGCAGGGTGCCCGGCGGCAGATCGCCCAGGACGATCAGCGCGACGGGATACGCCAACAGCGGGAGAAGGCCCGCAAGGTCGTATTTCCCGAACGAAACGACCGTGACGATGAACGCCAGCGCGGTCAGCGCCTTGGCGCGCGGGTCGAGGCGATGAATCGGCGATTGGTGCCGCGCGAGGGCGTCCAGTCCGCCCAAGTCAAGCAGGGCGGATTCGAGTTTCGACATATCGTGGACCTCGGTAAATCATGAAAGGTTTGTCGTGCTCGTGCTCGTTCTCGTCCTCGTCCTCGATTGTTTGATTCTTCATCGATGACGATGACGATTACGATGACGAGCACGAGCACGAGCACGAAAAATTCCTGAGAAGACTTCTCGCCAGCGGCCTAAACTGCCGAGCGGCGGCGCTTCAGGATCGCGCCCAGAATGGCGACCAGCCCCAGCGTCAGCCCCGCTCCGACCAAGCCGGCCAGCGACGTGCCGGCGTTCATCACCGAGGCCGGCCCTTCGATTTCCATTTTCGGCCCGCTCGTTTTTTCCGCCTTCTTGAAATCGTAATCGGACAGAAAGGCCGTCACGTGCTGGAGGCGCCCCAGCGCGCCATGGACGCCGGTTTTGGGCGTTTCCAGGGCCTCTTTACCCGAGGTCCTGGCCATCGACCACTCCAGCGCGTCGGGCCTTGTCGAGGCGAACCAGGACAGGACGGCGGCGGTCAGGATCGTCGCTACCGCCAGCCCCGTCAGCACTTTCTTGAGCCCAAGATTGCCGACCGGCCGTGCGCCGGCGGCCAGTTCCAGGATCTCGGGACGCGCCTTCCAGACGAGGCCGACCACGGTCGAGGTGATCAGTCCCTCGACCAGGCCGATGGCCAGATGAATCGGCTGCATCAGCAGCACAAACGTCTTGAACGGCAGCTCCGAAATGCCCGAGCCGACCGTCTCCAGGACCACGCTGAACGCGCCCAACTGCAATCCCAGCACCACCGCGATCAGCGAGCCGGCCAGGATGCGCCCCTGGGTTGGCCGCGCGCCGGCGATTCTTTTGTAAATGAAAGGATAGGCGATAAAGCAGGGGAAAAAGCCCATGTTGAAGATGTTGCAGCCCAGCGCGAGCAGGCCGCCGTCGGCAAAGAAGAGCGCCTGCACGGTCACGACCGACGCGATCGTGATGAACGCCGCGCAGGGGCCGAGCAGGATGGCCAGGATCATGCCGCCGCCGATATGGCCGCTGGAGCCGGTGCCGGGGATCGAGAAGTTGATCATCATCGCCGCGAAGATGAACGCGCCCAGCACGCCCATCAGCGGCGCCTGGCGCTCGTCGCGCTCCCGCTTGAGCCGTCGGGCGCTGTGGGCGAGCAGTCCGCCCGTCAGCGCCCACATCGCGCCGCCGACGGCGGGCGAGATCAGTGCGTCGGCCATGTGCATGTCAAGACCCCTCTAATTCAGTGATTCTCGCCAGTTGCGTCGTGCTCGTCATCGTCATCGTCCTCGTCATCGTCTTCGGCGTTGGGTGTTCGTGATCAACCTTCTGGAACGCTTCTCGCAACATCGAGCCTCGAGCCAAGCCGGCTCAACCCCCCGCGTCCGTTCCCCTGACGACCGCCTTGGACATCGGCATAAATCATACAAATTGTAGAATCGTATTACCAGTCAAATGTGACGGCGCAAAGGAAATCTATTCCCAAAGCCATCGCGAACGTGCATGATTGGCGGTACCAATACTTGGCCCACGCGAGATGACTGCCCCCCACGGAACTGGCGCAAGGGGGGTGGCCCGATGCCGGACCTCGCCCGGACGCGCGTACCACCCCAAGGAAAGCAGCCATCCAATGAAGATGACCCGCCTATCGCTTCTTGCAGGACTCACCCTCGCCGCACTGGCCGGCACAAGCTGGGCCTTGGCGCCCGATTCCGGCGAGACGCTTGCCGATCTCGTGGAGGTTCAGAAATACGGCCGCGCCATTCACATCATGGCCATGCTGATGGTCGGCTTTGGCTTCCTGATGGTGTTCGTCAAGCGCTATGGCCGCTCCGCCGTGACCGCCACTTACCTGCTGGTGAGCCTGGCCATACCGGTCTATTTTCTGAAAGACAAGCTGGGGCTGCTCGGCGCGCCGAACGCCGATATCGACAGCCTGATCCTGGCGGAATTTGCCGCGGCCAGTCTTCTGATTTGCGCCGGCGCCGTACTGGGCCGCCTGAAAATGAACCAGTACCTTCTCCTGGGGCTGCTCTTTGTTCCGTGCTACGCCGCCGGCGAGTGGATCGTGCTGCGTGGCGGGCTGGGCCTGATCCCGGCCGGTCACGTCATCGATACCGGTGGTTCGATCGTGATTCATGCCTTTGGCGCCCTGTTCGGCCTGGCCGCCATGCTCTCGCTGACCCCGCCGCGACATTTCGCGGCGAGCATTCAAAGCGACGCGACGAGCGACCGCTTCTCGATGGTGGGCAGCATGGTCCTGTGGGTTTTTTGGCCCAGCTTCTGCGCGGCGCTGGTCGCGCCCGCCGAAGTTCCCAAGACGGCGGTCAACGTGATCCTGGCGCTCTGCGCCTCGACGCTGGCGACCTATGGGGCCTCGCTCTTCTTGCGCCGAAAGCTCGCCATCGCCGATATCGCCAATGCGGCCCTGGCCGGCGGCGTCGCGATCGGCTCCGCCTGTGACAAGGCGAGTCCGGGCGCGGCCTTTGTCATCGGTCTTCTGGCCGGCGGCCTCTCGACCTTCGGGTTTGCCGTGATTCAGCCCCGGCTCCAGAGCCTGCTCAAGAAGACGGACACCTGCGGCGTGCTCTACCTGCACGGACTGCCCGGCCTGCTGGGCAGCGTCGCCGCGCTGTTTTCCGTGGCCGGCATCAACAAGGGTGCCCAGCTCGCGGGGATTGCCGTTGCCGCCTGCATCGCCCTGGTGAGCGGACTCGTCGCCGGCAAGATCGTCTCGGTTCTCGGCGCAAGAACGGCTCCCTATGAGGATGCGGAGGAATTCGAGATTGACGATCGTGGCGAAGGCGTGCCGGCGTGGGTAAAGGTAGAAAGGGTCCTCGAAAAGTAGCGCCGGCATCTCTGCCGGCATTACGGAGGGTAAGTTCTTTTGCCGGCAAGGATGCCCACGCACCGAACAAAGCTGACGATCTATAATTGATTTGTCTTCAGTTTTCCGTCTCAATACATCCTATCCCACGGTGGAGTATCTACCACCATGGGTAGGCCCGGATGATCTCCACCGATCGTCCGGGCTGCTTTCTTCTATGACCCTTTCAATCCTGTGCTTGGCCGTGCCCTTGCAAGACTTCCGGACAAGTTAGGTCAAACATTTGTGGATCATAGAATCTACTCAACCGATTTGTGGATCATATTTGTCGATTTATGATCCACAATATCCTTTGTGACTCATGGGGGCGCTGGCCGGTTCAATCCCTCTAACAGTTTACAGAAATCATAACGAGCGGGAAAACGACAGGAGCGCCTCGGTCAGCGACTCTCCCTGTGGAACGGATAGCGGGGGATGCTTTCGATAATGATCGGCGATTCTCCGCATGATTTCCTCGGGCGAGTTGGGATTGACCACGTTGTCATCGCCGACGGCCCATGGCCGGCCCATGTGCAAGGTGTCCCAGGGGGAGCGCGTGTTGCTCCGCGTCGTTGCGCTGTCGCCATGCTTGCCTACACCATAGCAAATCCCGATCTCCTTGTTCCATATTGGCTTGAACAAATGGATCAGATATTCCTCGGCGGTGACCTGCCAAGCGCTTTTGACAACGAGGTAACGGCACGAGAAATGGTCGATGTTCAAGTTGGTCGCCCTAAGGATGCTCCTCGCGTGCTCCTTGAGGCGGCCAACCAGTTTCTCACCCTGCTCGATGGGTGTTCTCGCCTCGGGAATATCAGGATCGGCCTTGCCGACGTATAGGGGATGATCCTTCCCCCGGACCGGTTCATAGGCTGGGAAATCGCCGTCCCCGTTGTAGTAAATGGCGTAGACGCCACTGCCGTAAAAGCGCGAAAGATTGCCCAAAGACAACTTTGGCTGGTCCATGAGCACCAGGGCAATCAGCACGCCGATCACCTCGGGGGCCGAGGGGTCGAATGTCAGACGCGGTTGCGAGACACGGTCGAGTTGGCGGGTGAGGATCGCCAGCCTTTCCGAGGCCTTGTTGATCCTTTGGCGCAGATCGCTCAAACCCTTGTCGGTAACTCCTCCCTTGACCTGCGGTTCTTCCGGAACTGTGAAAAGAAGCTCTTGCAGTCGCTGGACGAAGTCGCGCGGATCAAAATACTCGGGCATCGTGGCGTCTCCCATGTTGTTCGGTCACCCTGTCCCTAACGCTTCCCACGATAACGGACGCAAGTTTGACCGGGACGGCATTGCCGAGCTGTCGCATGGCCTCTGTCCAGCATCCATGAAAAAGGTAGTCGTCAGGAAAGGTTTGAAGGCGCGCGGCCTCGCGCACGGTGAAATAGCGCACCTTCCCGTCAGGATAGCGGATCATGTTCTCCCCGCCGGGAACACCGTGGTCTCCGGCCTTGAGCGTTTTCGCTGGCTCGTCCAGCGGGGACCCCGTGTGGCCGGGGTAGGTCCGGGCGCCGGATTGGAAAACATGGTTGGAGACCATCCGAGCCTTGGGAGTGCGGGGGTCTGGCAAATCTGACAAGGCGTCGCGTACGGTCACCCATGGCTTGCGTCCAGTTTCCACTGTATCGACGAGGAAATCCGCCATGAACGGCGAGGCTGGAGCTAAACGATTCATTTTGGAGATTCCGTGGCGCTCCCAGTACTCTCCGCCTTCCCTCTTCGAAACGAGTAACGACCGCTCCGAGTGCGTCGGCTCGGGAAAACTCCACTCCTGGGGCTGGTCGCATCGGAAGCCGACAATGAACACTCGCTCGCGTCTCTGTGGCACGCCGTAGTTGGCCGCGTTGCAAAGGCGCGCCACCACTCGATACCACAACCCGTCATGCCGGCCTCCGGTGTGGTATCTCTCAAGACGGGTCAGATGGCTTTCCCACGCTTCGCGCTCACGCCTGGCGATCTCGGGATAGGAGAGCTGGAGTTTGATGTATTCGAAGTAGTTCTTGAAGCTCTGGCGGGTCAATCCCTTGACGTTCTCGAAGACAAAGGCGCGGGGCCTCAACTCGCGCACGGCGCGCACGGCCTGCGGGAACATGTCGCGCCGGTCCTGGTGCGCCTGATGTTTGCCACCAATGGAGAACGGCTGACACGGCGGCCCGCCTGCAACCAAGTCCACGCCTTCGGGGACGGAGGAATAATCGAATCTTTCGACGCGGATCGGGTGGAGTCTCCAGTCCGCGACCAGGGGATGGCCAGCCAGTTGATTCTCAAGGATGGTCTCGCAGGCGTAGCGGTTCATTTCAATGACCGCCTCGTGGTGGAAGCCGGCGATGGCACTTCCCAACGCGAGCCCTCCCGCCCCGGTAAACAGTTCGACCGATCTCAGCATGCCCTCAGCCATCCAAAAACTCCCTGAGTCTCTTCGCCAAACGAGTTACTTCGCCAATCTCGCATTCCCAGATAATAAGCGCGGCCCATCCAAGTCGCCGTAGTTGCTTCCTCGCCTTGGTGTCCCTACTTATATTATCCTTGAATTTGTTTTGCCAGAATTTTCGGTTCGATTTGGGCGTCCTCGTGCTCGGGCAGCCCTTGTGACGGTGCCAGAAACACCCATGAACGAAGATGACTTTGGCCCTGTTCCTGAAAACCAAATCGGGCTTTCCGGGCAGTTTCGCGTCATGCAGGCGATAGCGGTAGCCCATGCCGTGGACGAGTCGCCGGACGGCCAACTCGGGTTGGGTGTCCTTTGATCGCACGCGCCCCATCAGGGCGCTACGCTGTGCTTTGGAGAGAGAATCCATTAGAAAAAAGTGGTCGGGGTGACTGGGCTCGAACTCGCCACAATTTTTACAACCACAATAAAAATAGCAGACCATACACAGCCCGCCAAGCATATACTTACACATTACTTACATTTTCATCTAGATTCCCTGGCCCCCCTAACTGCTTGTGGCGAGCGCCGGGCCGAAAAGTCATGCATGATGGTTTGAACGTATAGACTTCACGGGTCCGGACGCCGGCCTGCCGGCAAGCAATACGGCTGGCGAAGTCCGTCCATCAGGGCATCCCCGGAGATCACGCCACAACGGTCTTCGGGGATTGTTTTTTTACCATTACATTCACTCCACCCGGAATCGCCGCGTGAGCTCCTGCCCGGCCAGGCACACCCGCAACTCATATTCCCCAGCTTGCGGCCGGACCGCAACCCCGCCCTCCGCCGGCTGCTTGGACCCCAGGCCGAGCACCATGCACTGAGTCTGGTGGATCGGCCCGTTGATGCGCATGCCGGGCAGGTACATCCCAAGGTCCGGCTGGATGGCCTCGCGTCCCTCGGTGTGGTAGCGCCCCCGACACCCGGTAATGGTCCAGATCATCTCGTGCCGGGGCAGGGCGATTTTATAATTCCTGAGGTTCCAATCGGTCGCGTATTCAAATTCCACGCTGAGTCGCCCGCCCTCAGCGCAGGCGCGGATCACCTCCAGGTTTCCAATGGTCAGTTTCACCTGATTGGCCTCGGCGTCGGGCGTTGGTTGCGGTGTTGCCACGATCACCTTCGGCGCTTCCAGCGCTGGCGGCGCCAGGACCGACTCGCGCCTCGACCATTGGCAAGCCACCGGCAGAGCCAGGGCCGCTATTGCCATCCAAACTAAGATTCGAGCGAACATTCATCATGCCTTTCCAAAGTAAGAGGTCTTTGCTTAATCATCGCCAAAAATTGGCATCAGAACCTAATCCCGACCCGTGCTGGCAGGATGCCGGATGGCTGAACCTTCTTTCTCGCCCCGGCTGGGCTTGTCGGTTTGCGAAGCTTGCCCAACCCCCCAAAAGCAAAAAAGCCCCGCAAAAGGGGCTTAAATGCTTGATTTTGTCACAGTGTCAATCGAGTTTCTCGCGTAAGTCAAACAAAATAAACAGAAAAGGTGGTCGGGGTGACTGGGCTCGAACCAGCGACCTCGCGGTCCCGAACCGCGCACGCTACCAACTGCGCTACACCCCGACAAGCGGACCCCTGCCGCAAAACAGCCTGATTATAGAGCAGGTCCCCCCACCCAAGGCAAACGCTATTTTCAGATTTTATTTCCTTGACCTTTTCCCCGGCGCTGGGTAAAAGATGTTCGACAACTTGGTTCTGGTCTCGCGGGTGAACGCCCGACGGTCCTGGGCAAGGACCGCTGGGTTATGGAAAGTGGTAAAAGCCACTACGGATGCGCCGCTGTGACCGGGGACGAAAGCCGCAGTGACCCACTGGCCTGGTGCAGGCTGGGAAGGAGCGGCCGGTAGGATGATCCGGAAGTCAGAAGACCCACCCCCTGAGACCCTCTGCCCCAGTCTTCTTCGCTAGTTGGGAAGGTGGAGCGTCGGGTAACCCGCGCTGCGGGTTTTTTTTGCGCCAACTCACGCCGATCTTGGGTCCGGCCGGCCTTGCATGGGACCCGCGCGCGGCGGTGAGTCTTGTCTGAAAACCTTCGCACCTCCCACTCTCCTCAACAAGCAACGATGACGGGGGCATGGACGCCGCCAAGGCATCATCCGGCGCGCGCAACATTCCACGCCGGATTATAGCTTACCTCGTCCCCGCTTTTTGAGGAGATCCCATGAACTCGCAACGCTTCCTTCGCATGATTTGCGCCCTGCTGCTGGCCGGCCTCGCGCTGGTGCCGGCGACGGCCCAGGAACTCTGGACCAAACAGTACAAGAACGCCGCCAACAATGCCGTCCAAAACCAGCCGGCCCAACTGCTCGGCTTTGGCGGCGGCCTCCCGGCCTGGCAGACCGGCGACCAAACACTGCGCGGCACCACCGGCATCGTCTTTTTCGGCGGCACCTATTACGGCGTCGCCCAGGACGACAAGGGCAATTTCGACACCAGCGACGACGTCGTCACGGTCAAGGCCTTCAACGCCGAGAGCGGCCACCGGCTCTGGGAAAGCCCGCCGCTGGATTGCGGCAACACGGTCTCGTACTGGTCGACTTCCACACCGACGCTCGACCCGGCCGCCGGTGCGCTCTTCATCGCCACCGGCAGCAGCGTGCAGAAACTCGACGCCCGCACCGGCGCGCTGCTCACCAGCGTCACGCTGAGCGCCGCCAATACCGCCCCCGGGGCCGGCTATGAATTCATCAACAGCGCTCCGACCCTGGGCGGGGGGCGCGTCTTTGTCGAAACCTACAGCAGTTATGGCTTTCCCGGCGACAAACAGCTCGTCGCCCTCTCGGCCGACACCCTGCACGTCGACTGGTTCCAGCACGACGGCGGCCCGGGCCAGGCCTCGCCGGTCTACGTGGACAACGGCACCAGTCAATGCGTTTTTACGGCGACCACCACGGGGGTCAACTGCTACAACGCCGCCGATGGCAAATTATTCTGGCAAAGTTCCGCCCACCCGACCCATCCCTGGAGCACCAGCGACGAAATCGCCGCCAGCCTCGTTTACGATCAGGGCCACATTTATGCCGTGACGATGCCTTGGGGCCTGATGGGCCAATTGGTATGCCTCGATGCGGCCAGCGGCGCCAAACAGTGGTCGACGGCCGCCCCTTCGTCCAGCAGCGCCCCGCTGGTTCTGGCCGGCAGGATTTTCATCTCCGGCGTCGATGAGACTAATTCCGGCCTGTTACAGGCTTTCGACGTCCAATACTTATTAAATGACGGCAGCTACCATGTGGCGACCGCCCTGACCCTGGCCACCGCGGTCAGCGGCTGGGGCAACAACCTGCTGGCCGCGGCTGGCGACCGCCTGTACATGAGCGACGATGACAAGCTGCTCATCTTCAATCCGGCAACCCAGGAGACGTTCGCCGCGCCGGCCTCGGTCGCCGGCGGATACACCGGCCCGGTCATGCTGGACGCGCGCGGCGGCGTCTACGTTCACTCGGGCGGCGGGATCACGGCGTTCGGCCAGACCGTGCCGGTCGTGCTGAGCGATTTCTCGGTCGAGTAAGGGCGGGGGAAAATGCGGAATGCGGAGTGCGGAATAGAGAAAATGCGGTAACGCAAAGAACCGCAAAGGAGCCGCAAAGGACCACAAAGAGGAAATGGCACGGAGAAGGAAGTCAGAAGATCGGAAGGAATTTCAATCCGACTTTTGACCTTGGACCTTGGACCTTGGACCTGAAAAATGCATTCTTTGCGGTCCTTTGCTTGTCCTTTGTGGTTCTTTGCGTAACTGAACTAATCCTTTCTTGGACTTGAAATGCTTGGAATCGTCTTCCGGGGGTTGCCGAAATGCCTTCCCGATATCTCACTTGCAGCGTTCCCAATGCATGGGTGATATTGCTTTTGCTTGCGTGCTTGCTCGGCGCGCAAGCCTCCTGGGGTCAGCAGGGGAGCTTTCGGCAACCCATTTTATTCACCGACGACGCCCAGAGCGGCGTCGCCTCGCACATGAGCCGCTCGAGCCAGGGCCAGCTCGCCTGGACGGCCGCCGGACGCCTCGCGCTGGTTTACTGGAACGGACCGGACGGCTACATCGAAGGCGAGGTCATCTCCAATGACGTGCTCGAACGCGAGTGGACCCCCGGCGGCGGCTGGGGCGCGCCGGCCAAGGTCAATCATCCCACCAACGCCATCGAAATGGCTCGCTATCCGGCCATGGTCGTGCGTCCCGATGGCTCGCTTTTCGTCGTCTGGCACGATTACCGCAATGCCAAGGACAATAACCCCGACGCCAGCATGATCAGCAACATTGAAATCTACGGCGGCGCGCGTCCCGCGGGCGGCTCGTTCGCCGGCCCCGATCTGCGCCTGACCCAGACCAACAACGGCACCAACGGCGACAACGGCTATCTGCCCAAGGCGGTCAACCTGAAGGACGGCCGCCTGCTGCTGACCTGGTACGATTTCACCTGGAACTTGTACCAGTCGGAAATCGCGATAAAAATCAGCGACGCGGGCGGGGCCTTTGCCTCGCCGGCCATGGACGACGTGATCCACACCGAATCGGGCGACCGCGCCGCGGACGACGCCGGCAAGAGTTTTGCCGTTCCTTCGGCCGCCGTCGACGGCAACGGCATCGTCCACCTGGTCTGGGCTTCCTTCACGATAGATGCGGGCACGGTGCAGACCTCCAACCTGTATTACGGCCGCTTCGATCCGGCGAGCAAAACCTGGCTCGAAAAGAGCCGGCTGCGCACCCAGGCCGGCGGATACTACGATCCGGCCAAGCTGATCGCCGACCCGGTCAGCGGCGACGTCTGGCTCCTCTTCACCGATTACGGCACGGCCGGCAATTACGAAATTTTTCTGCAACACCGGGGCAAAGACGCGGCGGCGTTCGACGCGCCGATTCGCCTGACCACCAACAGCGGCAGACAAAACTATCCCGACGCCGCGATCGACAGCCAGGGGCTGATCCATCTGGTCTGGGTTGATAACAGCACGGGTAAAACGCTCGTTCATTACCAGGCTTACAACCCGGCGGGAGGACAGGTCGTGCGCCAAAGCGACCTGACCCAAGGCCAGGGGGGGAACTGGGCGCGCCCGGCCATCCTGGTCAGCCCCAACAATAATTTGTATGTTGTCTGGGAAGACGTTGACCCGACCGGCCTGTGGTTTACCACGGATTTGCAGGTATCCCGCGCCGGCGGTTGGAACTTGTATGAGTAGAGAGCGGCGCCGATGAAACGCCAGGGGTTCACCCTCTTGGAACTGCTGATCGTGGTGGCCATCATCGCCAT
>Ga0182027_10008560_pt1 | contig 14871 bp, 12 predicted proteins | sample 712E1DmetaG_FD_121300 | JGI IMG/M metagenome (GOLD analysis project Ga0182027, IMG submission 121300) | Permafrost microbial communities from Stordalen Mire, Sweden - 712E1D metaG (Illumina Assembly) | ecosystem: Environmental > Terrestrial > Soil > Wetlands > Permafrost | place: Sweden... | reverse complement strand
CTTGAGGTGCGAGACATTGATGATGATTTCCTGAATCCCGTACGCTCTCAGCTTGTCGAGCGCATATTCAATCATGGGTTTGCCTGCGACGTTGACCAAGGGTTTGGGCATGCGGTCGGTTAAAGGTTTCAACCGCGTGCCGTATCCGGCGGCGAGAACCATGGCTTTTTTGATTTTACCGCGCATAACGCTCCATCCATCGTTTTACACCGGCGAGCATGGGGTGGCGCAAAGCCTTTTGCAACAGGCGTTCCACGCGCGGCGAATGAAGTTTCTTATAGTCATGCTTTCCCTCGCGCCGGCTTAACCGTTCAAAAATGGCCAGCACCCGGGTGTGCCGCAGCGCCGCCAGAATGGCCAGGGAAGTTTCAAATGCGTTTCGATCGAGCGCGGGAAAATGCGCCAGATAATGGGCCGCCATTTTTTCCTTAAGCTCCTCCGGGACATCGCGCCGGGCTTCTTCCAGCAGCGACATCAGGTCATAGGTGATCGGGCCTTGATATGCATCCTGAAAATCGAGCAACCCGGCCTGACGGACACCCTGGCGGGCCGAAAGCAGCATCAGATTGGCCACGTGATAATCGCGCAGCAGGAGCGAGGCTGGAACCTGATGGGCGAGAGGCAGCACCTTCCGCCAGACGGTTCGGAATTCGTCCTTGCCCGTCTGGCCAATCGTGGGCGTGTTCCATTCCAAAAACAACTCGATGTCTTCCAGCATTTTTTCCGGATGATACACCCGCAAATCCTTGGGGACGGCCCGGGGATGTTTGTGCAGGGCAATCAAGACATCGGTGGCCAGCGTGTAAAGTTTTTCCGGCTCAGGCTGGCTTTCCAGCAGACGGGCGAAGGTGGCATCGCCAAAATCTTCCAGCAACAGGAGGCCCTTTTCATCAGCCCGGAAGAGAATGGCCGGCACGCTGAAACCGAGTTGCTGGAGGTGTTGATTGATCTGGATGAACGGCGCAACACTTGCCAGAACCTGTGAGGCATCCATCAGGACCGCGTTTCGTTCATCCATTCGCAGACGGAAATATTTTCGGGCGGAGGCATCGCCAGTGAGGGGTTCACAAGCTGCGCCGCTCCAAGCGGTGCCGTTAAGAAAATCGCGCGCGCTGTCGTTGAGCATTTTGACCACGAATTAACATGAATGAGCCGTCGGCGCGATGAAAAACAAGGTCAGGGCACCCCCAAACCGGCCTTGAGACCGGCGCAACGCCGACAAGGACTTTGAAGGTTTTGGGTTGCCTCATTTCATTTTTGAAATACGATGCTCACATCTTGAATTATGAATTCATTTCGCAAGCCAATGGGTAACAAGACTTTCAATTAGGCAACGAAAAGGTTATAATAATTATAATCAAACCATGCCATTCAATTCCGGCCAGGAAGTTTTAGCCAACGAGTTCGTTGCGGAAGGGATTCACCGCGGGTTCATTTCAATTGCCGACAACCGGGTTACCTACCACCTCAACCAACCGCGGGCTTACGATTGGACCAGACCGGAAGAATGGGGTCGGGCGCATACCATTGCCTGGCTGGTTCTTGCCCGTGATTATCCCACGAACCGCATCCGAACGGAGGTGACGGTTCCGCATCGCACACCGAACGATTTTGCCGACATCGTGGTTTATCGTGACGACCCATGTCGCGAACCCTATTTGATGGTTGAAAACAAGGCGGACGGACAAACGGCGGCTCAACGCGATCAGGCCATTGAACGGTTGTTGGGGAACGCAAATTCTTTGCGTGCTCCGCTAGGGCTTTACGACGAAGGCGAGACTTCGTTTTGCTTCAACGCGGGTGGTTTTCCGCCAACCGAACGAACCGCCAATCGCCTGGGTGATCGAAATGCGGTTCCACGGCAATACGGTGAAACTCCGGAATTCACGCACATGGCCGGACAACCCGGCGACATTGCGCCGGTGGATGCGCCGACGCTGGGTTCGCGAATCCGGCGGGCGCATTTCCTCCTCTGGGCCGGTGATCGCCGCGATCCGCTGCTGGCCTTTGACGGGTGGAACAAACTGCTTTTCGCCAAGGTTTTTGACGAACGCACAACCCCGGTCGGACAACCCCGGCGTTTTCAATCTGGCAAACGTGAGACGAGTGCCGCAGTTGCGAACCGTGTCCATGAGTTGTTTCGTGAAGCCATACGGAGCGATCCGGCGGTCTTTCCACCGGACTCGTGCATCAACCTGCCGGAAGGGACAATTGCGGACGTGGTTCAATGCTTGCAGCCGCTTAGTTTCACCGGGACCGACATTGACAACATTGGCCGGGCCTTCGAGGAATTCTTCGGTTCACTTTTTCGTGGAGAACTCGGCCAGTATTTCACGATGCGTCAGGTGGCGAGATTTACCGTGGCGTTGCTCGATCTTTCGCCCAGCGACCACGTGCTGGATCCCACGGCTGGTTCAGGCGGGTTCCTTTTGGAAGCGCTCCTGCAAACCTGGCGCCGGATGGATGAACAGTTTGCCGGACAGCCCGAGGCAATGCGTGAACAGCTCAAGACTGATTTCGCCCAAGCCCATGTTTGCGGCATCGAGCATCACGAAATCCTGGCGCGAATTTGTAAGATCAATCTGCTCCTCCATCAGGCCAGCCACACCAATATTGAAGCTGACCGGTCTTGTTTGGACGCGACCTTCACCCATGCGCGTTTGAACAACCCGGAGGCCGGATTCTCCCGCGTGGTCGGCAATCCGCCCTTTGGAGACGAGGTAAAGGAGAATGATCAGGCTCACCTCGGCGCGAATCAACTGGCCAACTTTGAGGTCGCAATCGGACGGACAAAAGTTGACTTGGAACAAGTTATTGTTGAGCGTTGCATCCAATTCCTGGAACCGGGTGGCCGCCTGGGTTTGGTGTTGCCGGAGGGGCTTTTTAACAATTCAGGCGGGCAATCCAACTGCCCGCAAACCCGGGTGCTTCTGGCAAAACGAGGCAAAATCGAAGCCATCGTTTCATTACCAGACCATGCTTTCCGCAAATCCGGTGTTCAGAACAAAACTTCGATTCTTTTTTTCCGAAAGTTCACCAACGCCGAACAACAGGCATTTGAGCGGGCCTGCGCCCAAGTTAACAACGAGCTTATTGCGCGGGAATGGCAACGCAGAATTGCGGCGAATGAAGCGGTCGAAGGAATCAGAATTGATCCCGGCGACATTATTGCCCCGGCAATTTTGCGGGCCAACTTGAACTACCGGACATTTTTGGCCGAGGCCAATCACGTTGGTTACAGCCCTGCGGGCGCGATTTCGCCAGCCAATGATCTATACCGTCCGGGCAGAAATGGTTCACTGAATCAGAAACAGCAGGGGACCATCTTGTTTGAGTGGCGGCAGTTTCTTGCCAATCCTGGAAATTACACCGGCCAAACGCGGCCGGACTGCATGGGCATTCCGTTTGACTCCCTTTGGCAGGCCCACCCCAGCCACCGGCTCGATCCCAAATATCATTTGTTTCAGCGGGAAGCCCGCCGCGTTGCGCCGGCGGGTTGGGTGCGGGAGCGAATTGGAAAGCTGATGACGCGCAGGATTTTTCCAGAGTTCACATTTGAGACCGATCAGGAATACGCCGTGGCCACCATATCGCAAACTGGAGAAATCAGGCCTCGAGCCGCCGGCAAAGGAAACAACCCGCCAACGGGGATTGGAGAATATTTTTTGACCGTCAGTCCCGGTGATTGGTTTGCCGCGCACACGAATGACGTGGTTTTTTCTTCGATTGACCTGTGGAAGGGTTGCATTGCCGTTGTGCCCGCAGCTCTCGACGGAGCTTTGGTCACGAAGGAATTCCCGATCTATGAGATAACCGACAACCGCCTGCTGCCGGAATTTTTGCAGACGCTTTTGCGGTCACGCTACTATCAGAGGGCATTTCGAGCCATCACGACCGGACATGGCAATCGCCGCCGGACTCAAATCCCGGATTTTGAGGCCATCGAAATTGTTTTCCCCGCGGCCCCAAAAGAACAGCGACGCTTGATCACCGAGATGACGGCTGCCCGCCAGGGAATGCGCCAGGCAACGGAGACGCTTCGGCATGAGCTTCTGGCTTTCAGCGACCTGCTTGACGGCCGGGGCGAGGAGGAGTTGCCGAAAGTTTCTGAAGAAGAAAATGCAAAGGAATAGACAAGCTGACGAACACAACCTGGCAAGCACAAGGATTTCATTGTGCGAACTTGACCGCAGGATCACTCTGCTTTCGGGACAGTTATCCATCGTCAAACACATCGTGCAAAGCCATGGCGGCAAGGTCTGGGTGAAAAGCGAGCCGGGCAAGGGCGCGACGTTCTTCTTCACGCTGCCAGCGGCCTCCGACGGTACGCGTGCGGCTACTGTGAGTTGAAACAACTCGCGTTCCAAAAGCAATACGTTATGGAATCACCCACCGGTTCGTGGCGGCTTGTGCGGGGCGGTCGTTAAAGTCGGAAACAAGCACAGAATTCAAACCCTCACTGGTAAGTTGCCACGCTGAACCTTCAGCCGTGCCGATGTTGCCCTCCCGACGATGCCGTTCGTCAGTCCACGCGACGGGAGTATTGGTCCCAAAACTGAAAATCCCGGGGCGAACGCGCCCGCCGCCGACAGTCAAATTATCATCTCCGATGAGAACCATTTCAGGATAGATTTCAACAGCATTCAGACTGAGGAAATAGCTGATGTTGGCGTCGCTGAAGCCGGTTGTAAAATTGGTCGCAGCGATGTGGTTGGTGTCTGCCGGGCAAAACAATATTTTCGGCGTCCCCAGATCGTCGGACATTGATTGCCACAGAACGTACGCGTTGCCACTGCTCAGCAACTCCATCATGCTCTCATTTGTCGCGGCCAATTCCCCCGGAAACTTTTCGCCGTGATCACCTATCCAAAGTCGCATAACTGGGTCGCCGAATTGTTTGAGATTGTTCACGCATTGAATTCGTTGCGCCTTGCGCTTCGCGGAAGCCAATGCGGGCGGCAGCAGGGTGGCCAGCAGCGCCACCACGCCGATGACCAACCACAATTCATTCCGGGTGAATGCTCCGGTTGGGTTGATAGTGCATCGGGGTTTCACGTTGCCAATTACATCACCAGAATTGCCAATGCCAAGCCGTTTTCTTCCCGTTGCCGTTGGACAACGAAAAACCTTGGTCAGCGCGCATAAAATTCTTACAGTCTGGATATGGTTCACGTTGGCATCGGTTACGACGTTCATCAATTGGTTGCGGGCCGCAAGCTCATTCTGGGCGGCGTGGAGATTCCGCATACGAAGGGCTTGGACGGCCATTCGGACGCGGACGCGCTCATGCACGCCATTTGCGACGCGCTCCTGGGCGCGCTCGGCGAGCCGGACATCGGCCACTTTTTCCCAAACACCGACCCGCGCTGGAAAGGCGCGCCCAGCAAGGTGTTCCTGGAAGAAGCCGCGAAGCAGGTTGCAAAGCATAAAGGCAAAATCGTGAACGTGGACGCAACCATCATTGCCCAGGCACCGAAGCTTTATCCACACATCGCCGAAATGAAGAAGCGCATCGCCGCCGCGCTCGGTGTTTCCGAAAAACAAATCGGCATCAAGGCGACCACCAATGAACAAATGGGTTTTGTCGGCCGCGAGGAAGGCATCGCCGCGATGGCCGTGGCCAGTGTGGATTTGCCGTAACCATCAATGGACACAAATCAACACGAATGGCTGTTGCGGCAAATTTCGTCCTGTTTGGGTAGTGTCCATTCGTGTTTATTCGTGGTTTAACCCATGGCCATTAAAGCAGAAATCAGTTGGAAGCGGGTCACGGAAGATGGCGTGAAACTGCAGGTGAATGCCCAGCGTGTGAGCCGCGAGTGGCGGTTCTCACAGCGCGAAAAGCGTTTTGACCAATGGCAGCCCGTCCCGGAACCGCCGTTGGAGGACTGGCTGGCGTTGCTCGACGCGGTGCAACGGCTCATCACCCGCCGCCGTTTGCAACCGGAACACGAGGAGCATCTTCGCCGACGGATTCGCGAGCGCTTTCCTGAAGTGAAAATTTAGCGCGCCTGCGGCTGGACAAGCCGGGGCGACTTCGACTTGGAGTCAGCAACCTCCGGCAAAGCCGGAGGCTTGAGATAGCGTGAACCGCTCAAAGCGGTTAAGAACGGGAGGCGCTCAAAGCGCCCTCGGTTCCAGTTGTTCGAGGCGTTTGTCTTCTTTTTCTTGGTCTTGGATATACTGACGCACGGCAGCCTCGTTCTTGCCGACCGTTGACACCCAATAGCCCCGCGCCCAAAAATGCTGGCCGACAAAGTTCCTTCGTCGTCCCGCATACACCCGCGCAATATGAATCGCGCTCTTCCCTTTGATAAACCCCATCACGTTGGACCCCGAATACTTCGGCGGCACACTCAACAGCCTGTGCATGTGATCGGGCATCAGATGGCCGGAAGATTTCCTATGGATTAACGGCTTGACTACCGGAGCCGAAAAGAGCGATAAACCGGAAACACCGAAAGCGACTGGGAATTTACTTGGGAACATGAAACAGTAGCTGCGAAGACAAACCGGAGACGAACGACTATGAAAAATAATGCCGGTAAATCCTCTCATTCTGGACTCAAAAACACCTGCGAGCGCGAACGCGCCTTCACGTTGACCGACTTGCTGGTCGTATTGGCCACCCTCGCCATTCTGGCCGCGCTGATTTTGCCGGCGCTGGCCAAGTCCGGCGACAACGGCATGAGGATGGTTTGCCTCAACAACCTGCGCCAGATGGGAATGGCCCAAAACATGTATGCCGGCGAAAATCAGGACACCATGCCCTGGGTGAATTGGGGAAATGATCCCACTCCGCCCTGTCCTCCGGGATGGTTATATGGCGGAAGACCGAATTCGCCTAATAACCTTCAACAAGGCCTCAATACTGATACCGCGAATTGGCCCACTGGCCGCGTGGCCAACCTGCAAACCGGCGTTTATTGGCAATACATTCAAAACCCGGATGCCTTTATATGCCCGGTTTTTGCCGCGACTGTGGTGGGAACCAAAACGTGGGAAGGTTACTACAATAAATTATCCACTTATTGTATGAATGGAGCGTCGGCTTTTTTCCCTCCGCTGGGGGTTCCTTCTGCGTATCAATACCGAACCTGCAAGATGAGCCAGATTGGGAGTCCCCAGTGCATTATCAATTGGGAACCGACAGGGACCTCTGGGAACGATAATGGTTACAATGACGGCGCCAACTACCCGGATTCAGCTGAAGGTGTTAGTCGTCTTCATGTCACAGGTGCCACTGTGTTGGCAGTTGGCGGCAGTAGCAGATTTATGTCGTTTGCCGATTGTGCTGCTGAAATAAATCATCCGTTATATGGCGATTGCAGCCACGGAAAAGGGTTGTTCTGGTGGAGTCCAAATCAGTGTGACGGGCATGGAATGGATGAATAAATATCAGCATTTCAACCTGGGAATGATTTTATGAAAATCCAACTTTTGATCTGGCGAACGGTACTTCGCTTCATCTATGCACAACTGGGCGCAATTTGGCATTGCCGCCGACTCCCTGCCCCTAACCCTTTTGGTAGCGCAGGTTTCCAAACCTGCTGTATCGCCGACTTCAAAGTCGGCAGGCGGCAGACGTTGTATCAACGGCGGGTTTGGAAACCCGCGACACAGCAGACTTGGAAGTCTGCGCTACACGCCAAGCCGGTTCAGGGGTTCAAAGCGCGTAATTTTCTTTCGGCGAAATCTCTGGCCGTGTCAAAAAGTGCCTTGTTCGCCCTCGCCATTTTCTGCCTCGCCGTTCCGGCAATGGCAACGCCACTTCAACTGGTCACCACCGTTGATCCTTCTGTGGGACCGTCTGCCAGCGGCGGCGGCAATTCCATGAATCCCATCATTACTCCGGACGGACGTTACGTTTTGTTCGCCAGCACGGCGGACAATCTGGCGTTGACCAGCAGCAACACCCCGTTCTTAGCTAAAAGTCCGCCCAAAATAAATGTGTTCCTGCGCGACCGCACCAACGGCACCACGACTTTGGTGAGTATCAACCTCGCCGGCACGGGCGGGGGCAATGGTGATTCAACCCCCATCGAACTTTCCACCAACGGACAATATGCGCTCTTTGAAAGCAGCGCCAGCGATTTGGTGCCCGGTGACACCAACAATGCCACCGATGTTTTCGTGCGCGATCTGGTCAACGGGACGAACATCCTGGTGAGCACCAGCACGAACGGTGGTTGTGCCAACGGCGTTTCCGGGGAATCAGCCATGACGCCGGACGGACGCTATGTGACGTTTGCCAGCACCGCCAGCAACCTGGTACCGGGCGACACGAATGGCATCCGGGACATCTTCGTCCGAGATTTGCAGAACAACACCACCGTCCGCGCCAGTTCCGATGCTTTGGCCGGCATGGTTCCTTTACCGACAGATTACTGGGGCGGCCCACTTTACGCAGTCATAGCTTTCAGTTCGGATTCACCTGAGATTACGCCTGACGGACGGTACGTCGCTTTTATTGCAACTTTCAATTTTTCTCGTCTTAGTATTTATGTTGTTAATTCTGGAATATCGCAAGGGGTTATCGTCAGCGATTTGGTTACTGGCAACGCGACCTTGGTCAGCAGTAATGTTTTTTACACCAACATATATCGGGGCGATATTTACACGACCTTTAACCCTGCCTACAACCTCGCCATCAGCGACAACGGCCTGTTCGTCGCCTTCGAGTCCGCAACGAATGCTTCAGGCGGCAGTGGAGCCATTCAACGATACAATCTTCAAACCGGTTTCACTGACATCGTGTGTACCAATGCCATCGCAGTTCAGACCAGCCCCTTTTTCCGGGACCTGGATATGACTCCGGATGGCCGTTTCATTGCCTTTGTCGTCAACTCGAATTTCAATAACTCCTCGTCTTATCGGGGTTATTCATCCGTTTACGTCTGGGACGCCCAGACGGCGACAACGACCCTGGTGAGTTGCGATACAAATAACGCGCTGCCGACGAACTCTATTTCCTACCAGCCAGCCATTGATTCCAGCGGACAGTTTGTCGTCTTCCTCAGCAACGCCACTGGTTTGACCACCAACGCTGTCGGCGGCGGTTTTCATCTGTATCTCCGCGATCTCCTGGCCGGCACCACCACCCTGCTGGACACCGACACCAACGGCTTCGGCTTCAGTAAGGATTTCATGATTCCCGCCCGCCTGACGCCGGATGGACGTTATGTGGCCTTCGATTGCACCGAGGAAATGCCCACAACGAACGTCTATAACCAGCCTTATGCCATAGCCAATCGCAGCCTTGTGCCGGGCGACAACAATCGCGCTTATGACGTGTTTCTTCGCGATCTCACCACCAATACGACTGAGTTGGTTTCCGTCCGCCAACCAGCGTTGCCGTCGCAAACTCCTGCCGGCTTTGGTGCCGCGCCGATTTTTTCCGTGGACACCGGCGGCCGATTCATCGCCTTTGCCAGCACCGCCAACAGCCTTGTGCCCAATTACACCAATCTCTATCGCGGCGTGTTCGTGCAGGCTTTGCTGAACGGAACAAATGTCCTGGCAAGCGCTGACACCAACGGTTTCGCCAACGCCGGCGGCATGGCTTCAGACCCGTCCATCAGCGACGATGGCCGTTATGTGGTGTTCGCCAGCAGCGCCTCCAACCTGACTCCGGGTGACAACAAGTCAACTGCCACCGCCGCACAGGACGTGTTTCTCCGCGATTTGCAGACCGGGATCACCACCCTCATCAGCACCAACGCCACCGGTTCCGGTCCCGGCAATGGGGATTCCTATTCACCGGTGATCAGCGCCAACGGCAGATATATCCTCTTCCGCAGCAAAGCGAGCAATCTCGCCTTTTTTGGCCCGAATGGAACAGGAACCGAAAATTTGTTCCTGCGGGATATGCATACCAATGTGGCTTATGCACTGACCACCATGGGCATATCCTGCGCCGCGATGACGCCGGACGGTCATTACGTCGTATTCGGTGGATCCCCTTTGTATGTGTGGGATTCACAAATTGCCCTCATGATTTACACCATTAACGCGAACGCCATCAATGCAGCGATCAGCCCCGACGGAAATCGGATTGTCTATTCCACCAGCGCCGGATTATACGCCTTGGACCGGGCCGCCAACGCCAACTGGCAGATTGGCGCTTCCGTTTCCGGTTCCCATGCCGGATTGCAATTCAGCGGTGACGCGCGGTTCCTGGTCTATTCCACCACCAACGCCCAGGTCGCCTTCGACACCAATGGCGTCGCCGATGTTTATCTCTATGACTTTGTCACCCATAGCAATTTCCTGGTCAGCCAGGGCAATCCGCCCGGCGCGGCCAGCGGCCCGTCTGATTCTCCTGTCATCAGCAACGACGGTCGGTTCGTGGCTTATCGCAGCACCGCCACCAACCTCGTCACCGGCGCCACCAACGGTGTCCCGAATGTGTTCCTCTACGACCGGCAAACCGGCGCCAACACGCTCCTGAGCGCCAACACGTCTGGCATGGCCGGCAACAACCGCTCGCTCATCCCCATGTTCAGTGGCGATGGTCAGACAATCGTGTTCCAAAGCTGGGCTTCGGACTTGATTGCCCAAGATTACAATCAGGCCAATGATTTGGTAGCAATTAAGATTGCCACGTCCAATCCCACACCGGTTTTCGTCGGTCAAATGGTTTTCGCTCCCGCAACCCTCCAAAGCCCGACGCTCACCTGGCCGGCGGTGAACGGGAAGACTTATCAAGTCCTGTTCAAGAACCGACCGACCGATGCCGTTTGGCAAACGTTGAACGGGAACGTGTGGGTGTCCGGCAACCAGGGTTACGCCACCGACCTTGCGCCCAACCCCAGCCTGCGGCTCTATCGCGTCGTGGCTTTTTGACCGGCTGAACTCTGGGCGAGCAAAACTTCAAGCGTCGGTTTTGATTTGCTGTAGCGTCGAGCCTGTGGCTCGAATGAGTCGGCGCATAGCACCGACGCTACAACCCAAATTCGGACACGATCCGTGCAAATTGCGATTCAATTTTTATTGCCGAACCGCGCGCCCGCAATTAATGTCTGCGCCGTTGGCCGGCCGGTTGCGCCGGCCAGCGCAACATTTAGGACCAAAGACGTATGACAAGGAAACCTCTCGCAGGCGCGGAATTGGACGGGCTGGTGGCCGGCCTGAACAAGTTGTCCCGCAATTTGTGGTGGAGCTGGGACCAGGAGGCGCAGGATTTGTTCCAGGAACTCTCGCCGCGCGCCTGGCAAAATCTTTATCACAACGCCGCCGCCATTTTGCGCGAAGTTTCGGAATATGAACTGCGCATTCGCCTGCAGGACGCCGACTTTGAGCGGCGCGCGCGGACGGTGTTGGATGCCTTTGAAGCTTATCTCGCCTGCAAAAACACGTGGGGACAGGTGAACGCGCCGCAATTGCTCCAAAATCCCGTCGCGTATTTTTCCGCCGAATTCGGCTTTCACGAGTCGCTGCCGATTTCGGCGGGCGGACTCGGCATCCTGGCCGGCGACCACGCGAAATCCGCCAGCGACCTCGGCCTCGGCTTTGTCGGCGTCGGTTTGTTTTACCGCGAAGGTTACTTTCAACAGGCCATTGACTCGAACAACTGGCAGACCGAATTCTACAATTTGGTGGACCCGAAAAACGTGCCGCTCGAACCCCTGCTGGATGCCCACGGCCAGCCCATCGTGTGCGACGTAGAAATTGACATGAACCGCGTCTTCTTTCAGGTCTGGCGCGTGAATGTCGGGCGCGTGCCGGTGTATTTGCTCGACGCCAACCGGCCGGAAAATGCCCAGCATTTCCGCGATTTGACCGCGCGCGTTTATGGCGGCGACAACACCATGCGCGTCATGCAGGAAATGCTGCTGGGCATCGGCGGCGTGCGCCTGCTGCGCAAGCTCGGCGTGCAACCGTCGGTCTTTCACATGAATGAGGGCCACGCCGCCTTCCTGACGGTGGAGTTGATCCGCGAAAAAGTGGTGGCCGGACAAAAGTTTTCCGACGCGCTCGCCGCGACCAAAGAGCAATGTATTTTCACCACCCACACGCCGGTGGAGGCCGGGCATGACCGCTTCGCTCCGGAATTGATGGACTTTGCCTTCATGCTGTACCAGCACCAGTTGCCCGTGCCGTTTCAGGACATCCTGCCGCTGGGCCGTGTGCATCCCGAAAACCCGCAGGAGCCGTTTTGCATGACCGTCCTCGCGCTCAAGGTGTCGCGCGCCGCCAACGGCGTGAGCGAACTCCACGGCGACGTCAGCCGTCACATGTGGCAATCCCTTTATCCCGGCACACCCGTTGAAAAGGTTCCCATCGGCCATATCACCAACGGCATCCACATGCTCGGCTGGATGAAAGGTTCGGTGCGCCAGTTCTGGCGGGAAAAAATGAAGGACAAGAAAGAGGGTGTGGTCAAGATGTGGAACGAAAAATATGGCCACGATTGGGCGTCGGCGATTCACCACCCTGAATTCTGGGAAAAAATGGCCGATGCGTCGTTCGTTTCCGATGAGGAGCTTTGGGCGTTGCGCTACAAATTGCGGCGCGAAATGATCGAGTTCATCCGCCGCCGGCTGCTGCTCCAAAACCAGCGCATGACGCAGGGCGATTTCATCCGCTTCGACAGCCTGCTGAACCCCGACGCGTTGACCATCGGCTTCGCGCGCCGTTTTGCCACCTACAAACGCGCGCCGCTGATTTTCCAGCAGTTCGATAACATCGTGAAACTCGTAAAAGACAAGCAGCGTCCGGTGCAATTTATTTTCGCCGGCAAGGCGCATCCGCGCGATGACGAGGGCAAGCGTTTCATCCAGCAAATCATTCACCTCAGCAAGCAGGGCGAACTGGTGGGCAGCGTGGTGTTTGTCGAAAACTACGACGTTCATATTGCACGGCAGATGGTTTCCGGCTGCGACGTGTGGCTGAACAACCCGCGCCGCCCGCTGGAAGCCTCCGGCACCAGCGGCATGAAGGGCGGCTGCAACGGCTGCCTGAATTTCAGCATCCTCGACGGCTGGTGGCGCGAAGGCTACGACGGCACCAACGGCTTTGCCATCGGCGGCGATTCCAACCCGAGTAATGTCGAGGAACAGGATCGCGTGGACAGCGCCCATCTTTACCAGACGCTCACCGAGCAGGTCATCCCGATGTTTTTTGACCGCGACGAACAGGGCATCCCGCGCCAGTGGATTCAGCGCATCCGCCGCGCGATGGTCACGCTCGTGCCGCAATTCACGACCGACCGCATGGTCAAGGAATACACCCGGAAGTATTATCTGACGAAGTGAAGTAATGACTTGCGTTGATATTCACGGTAAACGCAGAGCCGGCTAACGTGAACTGACTGCCGACTCGCGACGTGAACCGCGACAGCGGAACAGCCAGCGCCAACCGGCGTTGGCTCCGGCTTGTTAGGCGGCGTGCTCACAAATTCTCACTTGATGAACTCACGATAAAAAGGACGTAAAGCTGGAATGGCGATCCGCGACAAAACAAACCGGCCAATCGCAAAGCCAATCATAGCCCCAACCGGCATAAACCAAAAGCTACGTGAAACGCCAAACCACGACGGAATGCTGGCACCCAGAAATCCGCTCCTCGCGAAATTCCTTTGTGCGTGGTTTGAGTGAACTGTCATTGTGCAGACGGCCCCGAAAAATCGCCAAAGCCCCTCTGAAACGTAAATTACCCCTGGTGACGGCTCCTTGAATTTCAATCCGCTGCCGCTCAACTTTTTCTAGGTCTGCCAGCCGGAGCTTGGCGACGGCTAGCTTGTTGGTTTTGAGTGCGCGACGAATCAGCTTGCCCCGAACCCTTATTCGTGAGAAATAAATGCCCGATGGCACATAACGAACCAGATTTGCAAACGGCGTCTTTAGCCAAAGATTTTTTGATATTTTGTCTTTCACACGCACAGTATCAAAAAGTCAAATTGTAAATCTGATAACTTCTCTAAGTGCTTGTAAATAAACGGTTGGAGAGATGGCCGAGTGGTTGAAGGCACACGCCTGGAAAGCGTGCATACTCCAAAAGGGTATCGAGGGTTCGAATCCCTCTCTCTCCGCCAGTTTTTACTTTGAGGACCGGCTGCGACACACGGGACAGACGATGACCGCCTTGCTCACGATCCAATTCTGCCGCGCCGACCCATGCCAGGAAAACAACCGTGACCGGCCGATAAAGTTGATTGCATCGGCGGTATCTGTGTTGCGATGGGCACTTTCACTTTCTGATGAGGGTTATTTAACACTTTTGGTGAACCGCTTCTAGGATTTTCAGGACAAGTCATTCAAAATGAACAGGTTAAAACTCAATAAAAAATCCGATTTTTTGAAAGAATTTTTGAAAGAATTGTCCTTCGGGCTACGAGTTATAGGTAGATATGTCAATTGTCGTAAAAAATATGCGGTTAAACTTTAAATGATGCAAACCCATGAAAACCACAATCAAGACTTGGTTCTCGAATGCGCGGCGCGGAGCCATCATCGCGTTGCTTGCTTTGAATGCCTCCCTGGCGACCACCACTTCTGCGCTGCAATTGGTTTCGCAACTCCATCCTTCTTTCGCGCCGGCCGGCGGCGATGGGGATTCCGGATTGTCCATCGTCAGCGCGGATGGGCGCTACGTGCTGTTTGCCAGTGCGGCGAATAATCTGACATTGACGAACAACAATAATTCCGTGCTGCCGCAGCGGCTGAACGTGTTTCTTCGCGATCGCGTGAGCGGCACGACCACGCTGGTCAGCGCGAACCTCGCCGGAACCGGCGGCGGCAACGGCGATTCATTTCCCACGGGCATCTCGACGAACGGCGAGTTTGCGCTTTTTGAGAGCGCGGCCAGCGATTTGGTGGCCAACGACACCAACGGCGCGAATGACGTGTTTGTGCGGGATGTGATCGCCGG
>Ga0182027_10008559_pt1 | contig 14871 bp, 13 predicted proteins | sample 712E1DmetaG_FD_121300 | JGI IMG/M metagenome (GOLD analysis project Ga0182027, IMG submission 121300) | Permafrost microbial communities from Stordalen Mire, Sweden - 712E1D metaG (Illumina Assembly) | ecosystem: Environmental > Terrestrial > Soil > Wetlands > Permafrost | place: Sweden... | reverse complement strand
TTTTGCCACCTCCCCGTGCGCTTCGTAATACCATCCTTCACCCGGGGTATAAACCAGCGGCGCAGGTGAGCGAAATGGGAACAACGCCACACACGCGATAATCAGGAACAGAACAACGAACCGGCGATTCATGCTGCGACAGTAATAATCCACAACGGACGAGTCAAGGCGGGTACAGACCGTATTATCCGTGATAAACAATCAACACGCCAAAATCCATAAATATTTTTTGCGTACCGACGTCGAGATACGTGTATTCGGTCATATGAATGCCAATAAGATTGGCTTCGCCAATTTCATTCAAAAATTCCGTGACTTTCTCGTCAAATCTGTCACGTCCGAACTCAACACAACCTGCATGACGGATTGTATGAATGCGTATCTTTTTGTCAGCGCTTTTGCTTACAACTGCTACCGCTGGTTGCACCTTTTTTACCAGCGACTCGCCCGGCTTGTCACGCAACGGCACTTTAAGATGTTTTTCCACTTTAGCGGCCGCGGAGGAAGCGATGGGATTAGCCGGCTGGCCTGTGATAACAGTCCCTCCGGCAGCCGGCTTTGTGGATTCCTGCGGGATTGTAATCGTCCCACTGCACGACGGACATTCGATTTGCGTGCCCGCACCGGAACTATCCACCGCCAGTTCCTGCTGACAATTGGGACAATCAAAAATGATATCCATAAACCACTAGGGTTTGACCGTGTATCCACTCTAATCACGCACCATAGCGAAAGCCAGTAAAAAATGGCGCGCTAAAAAATTATTCCCACTCAATCGTCCCCGGCGGTTTGCTTGTAATATCAAACACGCAACGGTTCACGCCTTTGACTTCGTTGATGATGCGGCTGGCGAGTTTCTCCAGCAAATCATAGGGTAATTTCACCCAGTCCGCCGTCATGCCATCCTGTGATTCCACCGCGCGCACGGCAATGGTGTAATCGTAAGTCCGTTCGTCACCCATCACTCCCACGCTGCGCACGGGCAACAATACCGCGAAACTCTGCCAGATTTTGTAATACCTGCCGCTTGATTTCATTTCCTCGACGACAATCGCGTCCGCGTTCCTCAAAATTTCCAAACGCTTCGGCGTCACTTCGCCAAGGACGCGCACCGCCAGGCCCGGACCGGGAAATGGCTGTCGCAAAATAATTTCACGCGGCAGGCCGAGTTCGAGTCCAAGCTTGCGCACTTCGTCCTTAAACAAACATTTCAACGGCTCGACCAAAGCAAACTTCATTTTCTTCGGCAACCCGCCGACATTGTGATGGCTCTTGATGAGCGCGGCGGGATTTCCGGCGATGGGCACGGATTCAATCACATCTGGATAAAGCGTTCCTTGCGCAAGAAACTTTGCCTTGCCCACCCGCTTTGTCGCGGCATCAAAAACCTCAATGAATGTTTTGCCAATGATTTTTCTTTTGCGTTCCGGTTCGGTCACGCCTTTCAGCCGCCTTAAAAATAATTTTGAGGCGTCTTCATATTGCAGTTTGATGTGAAAGTGCCGGCCAAATACTTCCCGGACAGTCTTTGCTTCATGAGCGCGGAGCAGGCCATTGTTCACAAAAATGCACGCCAGTTGTTTGCCAATGGCCTTATGAAGCAACGCGGCGGCCACGCTTGAATCCACGCCGCCGCTCAAACCGAGAATTACTTTTTCGTCGCCGACTTGCGTGTGGATTTCTTCAATGGCTTGTTCGGCATAACTGCGCATCGTCCAGTTCCTGCCGCAGCCGCAGATGTTATGGACGAAGTTGGCCAGGATTTCCTTTCCGCGCGGCGTATGAACCACCTCCGGATGAAATTGCAGGCCGAACATTTTTCGCGGCCGATTTTCAATGACGGCGTACCGTGAGTTTTCTGTGACAGCCACCGGCTTGAACCCTTTCGGCAGCCGGGTCAGTTTGTCACCGTGCGAGTTCCACACCTGCAACATCTTCGGCAAGCGGGCGAACAGCGGACAACGGCCATCCATGACCTTGAGCGTGCCTTTGCCGTATTCCCGCCTCTGGCCGCGCTCAACCTTGCCGCCGAGGAACTGGGCGAAAATCTGGATGCCGAAGCAGATGCCGAGGATGGGAATGCCAAGTTTAAGAACGGCTTTGTCGGGCAACGGCGCGTTTTTCGCGTACACGCTGGAGGGACCGCCGGAAAGGATGATGCCTTTGGGATTCAGCGCGGCGATTTCTTTGGCAGGAGTGTCGTAGCGCAGGATGACCGAATATACGTTGCACTCGCGGATGCGTCGCGCGATGACCTGCGTGTATTGCGACCCAAAGTCAAGAATGACAATTTGCTCGTTCATGAATCAAAACCAAGGTGAACGGTTTGCCTGTCAGAACTCAATTTAGCGAGACAAAAACGCAAAAACCAGATGACAAAGTGTCATCCGGCTTTGAACTTCCACAGGGTGATTTTATTGTTTCACCACTTTGACCATTCCGTTGGTCGGGTCATAGACAATTTTCGAACCGTAAGGCGCTGAAGGGATAGTATGCATGTAATTGGGTACCAGTTCATTGAGATCTTTTGGCAAACGTCCCTCCGCCGCACTGAATTGCTGAACGGCTTCATTAAGATACGCGAGGTCGATTTGCTTCTCTGAGAATTTTTTTGCCTGCCCCACTGCGCCAAGATAATCCACCGGTGCCGTAATTGGATTGCCAGTGTTGTAATTCGGAGTCGCATTGGTTGCTTGAGCCGACTTACTGGAATCACTGCCCCCGCAACCGGCCAGAAGTAATCCGGCCACAAGCGAGAGCAGAAGGAAACTGAAAGTTTTCATGCTGTTAACTTAACCGGATTCCATAAAAATCCAAGTTCAACCTTAACCCGGCTTCTGGAACTTCCGCGTTCCCACAAGTGGAGTCTGCGCAACCCATTCCCGCGCCTGTCGGATCAAATCCAAATCTTCGGCCAGATTGCCAAACCGGAATCTCGGCATGCCGCTTTGTTCCCGGCCAAGCAATTCACCCGGCCCGCGCAATTTCAAGTCCGCCTCGGCAATGCGGAATCCATCCACCGTCTCCTCCAAAACTTTCAACCGCCGTCCGGCCCCTTCCGTCTTTGGATCGGAAATCAGAATACAGTACGATTCATGCGCGCCACGACCGATGCGCCCGCGCAACTGATGCAATTGCGCCAGACCGAATCGCTCGGCATTTTCAACCAGCATGACCGTCGCATTCGGCACATCCAAACCCACTTCCACCAACGTCGTCGCAACCAACGTCTGAATCTGGTTCGCGCGAAACGCCGACATCACTTCGTCCTTTTCCCGACTCTTCAACCGGCCATGCAGCAACCCGACATGGAATGGAGCAAGCAGCTTCTTCACATTTTCAAATTCCTTCTTCACCGCTTTCAACCCGCTCGTGCCTGAATCCTCCACGCGCGGGTAAACGACGTAAGCCTGCCGTCCGGCAGCGAGTTTCTCGCGGATGAATTTCCAAACTTCGGGCAATTTTTCTGCCGTGCGCAAAAAGGTTTTTATCTTCCCGCGTCCGCCGGGCATCTGGTCCATCACTGAAACATCCAGATCGCCGTACAGCGTAAGGCCGAGCGTGCGCGGAATAGGCGTCGCCGTCATTACCAGCAAATGCGGATAATGTCCCTTGCGCACAAGCTGCTCGCGCTGAGTCACACCGAACCTGTGTTGCTCGTCAATGATGACCAAACCCAGATTCGGAATTTCAAACCCGGACTCAATGAGGGCATGAGTTCCAATAACGAGCGTCTTGTGACTCGTCCATTGCTCCTTGCTTTTCCGGGCGCCGGTCTGCAGCTCAACGTGAATTCCCAGTTTTCCAAACCATTTTTGGAAATTTTGAAAATGTTGCTCCGCCAAAATTTCCGTCGGCAACATGAGTGCAACATTGTAACCACTTTCCAGCGCCATCAACGCCGTACATGCTGCTACGACCGTTTTGCCTGACCCCACGTCGCCTTGCAGCAACCGCCGCATGGGATGCGCGCCACTCATGTCCGCCCGGATTTCGCGAAGTACTTTGGTCTGCGCCTCGGTAAGTTTGAAACCGAGTTGCGTCAGAAACGGCTTCATCAAACGATTATCACCGCGGCAGGAAAGTGAACTTGATTTAGCCTCGAAATTTTTCCGGCGAAGCTGCATTTCACGTTGCAACGCGATGAATTCGTCCAACGCCAGCCGTCGCCGTGCAATTTCCACGTCGGTTAATTCTTCCGGGAAATGAATCATGCGAACCGCATTGGCACGAGCTGGTGACAAGGTGTCACGTGTCACGTGCGGCGTGTCATGTTGATAAGCATGCGGCACCTGACACCTGACACTTAACACTTGGCACTTGGATTCTGGTTCGGCGATTTGTGCCTCGAATTTTCCGAGCGTCCGCCAGATGAACCCGCGCAACCAGCGTTGCGGCAGTCCTTCGGTGAGCGGATACACCGGTGCGATGCGGTTGATGTGGATGAAGCTTTCCTCGCCGCCTTCGATGACTTCGGTTTCAGGATGATCCATCGTGAGCGGTTTTGTTCCGCTCAATTTGCCATAAACAAAAACTTCGTCGCCGGACGAAAAATACTTTTCCATGAACGGCAAATTCCACCATCGGCAATGCAACTTGGCGCTGCCGTCATCGAGAATGATTTCAAAAACGGACCTGTTGCCGCCGCGAAAACGTTTGAGGCCGAGTGCAACGATGGTGCCGCGTGCCGTAGCCGCTTCATCGGAAGTCAATTCGGCGATTGTGCGGAAGTGCCGGCGATCTTCGTAACGCCGCGGGCGGTGCAACAATAAATCCTCGATGGTATGAATATCCAGCCGCGCCAGTTGCGCGGCGCGTTCCGAGCCTACGCCCCAGAGCAAACTCACTGAAGCGGCAAGCGGGGAAGTTTTGTTTTCCGATGGCAACATTGACCGCACAATACAAATCGCCCAAGGTTGCTTCAACGGGAAAGCGGTATTTACTGCTAAATTTCGATGAGTACGATCTCCGGTCGGCAGTTGAAGCGGATAGGCAGAGGATACCAACCGATGCCGGAGGTCACATACAACGGACCTGATTCCGTTTGAAATAATCCGAGATCGTATTCATCCACCCCGTAGGGAACCATTATCGGTCCGTAAAACGGAATACGCACCTGACAGCCATGCGAATGCCCAGCCAGCATCAGATCAAATTTTGGGCCGCCGAATTTCTTCACCCACGCTGGATAGTGAAACAGCAAGATGTTTTTCATTCCTGGTATTGCGGCAGGCACAGGATGTTTGGAATCAATGTGTGCAACTCCAATAATATTTATTTTCCCATCAGCAATTGTTCTTTCTTCATTAAGGAGCCACGCCCCGCCAGTAGCAGCAAAGCACTTGATCATGCCATCGAAAGGCGCGTGGCTCCAATAATCGTGGTTGCCTGGAACGCCATACATCGGGAATTTGACGCCGGAGAGAATTTCCAAGGCTTCCGGTAGGTATTTTCCCTCTTCGATGAGGTCGCCAGTGAAACAGACAAATTCGGGTGAGAGTGAATTGATCATTTTCACGACGGACTGCGTGTGTGCGCGGTCGCCTTTGTGATGCAAATCGCTGAAGTGAACAAACCGATGGGTCGGCTTGCCTTGGCAAAGTCGCAACCGCCGAATTTTCACCCATTGCGGTTCAATCCATCTGGCGTCGCCAATAACCGCAAAAGGAGCCAACAGCATCGCACTAAGAATAAATCGGCGCCGGCTGACTTTGCTGATTTTCATGCCTGCACGATTTTTTCCAATGTCGCGAACAGCGCCGGTGCGTGTGGCTGGTGTGCCGCCTTGTTGTTACTCAATAAAACACCAAATCCTTCGCCATAAGCCGGACCGTTAATGACACAAGCATCTGTCAGGCATTCGGCAATCTGTTGTTTGCCCGCGTTCAGGGCGTCCACACGCGCACCATCCGCCTCAAATTTCCAGCCCACGATTCGCGTCCGTGGAAACCACCCACGCAGTTCGGTGATGATTTTCGGTGTCGGCACCAGTTCGATAAGCAACTTGCCCTCTCGTGTGGAAATTTTCTTTGTGGACTTGAATTCAGTAAGTTCACCCGACGGCGTGCGCAACCAGACTTTGCCGAAGGCAAAGTCACTGACCGCCGCAGCGTGAAAAATTGCGTTCACGCGCTTGCCCGACAGTGCCTTCAGCCTGGCGCGCAAGTCGGCTGTGGTCGAAAAAATCTGCAACTGATCCACGTGCCGCTCGCCGGAATACGTGGCCAGCTCACCGACAAGCAGTGTTACCTTATGGCCACGTGCGGCCAGAAAATTGGCCAGTTCCGTACCGAGGCGGCCGGTTGAAAAATTCGTGAGCCGGCGCACGTCGTCCAGCGGCTCATAAGCGGGTCCAGCAGTAACGATGCAATTCATATTGGCGCTCAAGCTTTAACCTCTTCGCGCCGGGCGGCAAGTTAAAGCTTGAACGTCCACTTTACCTCAGCAGCCACGCCAGCAACGGCGCGACAGCAAGGCTGGGCAGATAATTTGCCAGCTCAACTTTGCGCACTTCAAAAATCACCAGCGCAACCGCACATGCGACAAGTCCGGCGGTGGCGTTGATGGAATCTGTCAGTTGGTGCGCGTCCAAAAACGGCGCGGCATAACGATGGCATGCAAATGTGATGGCACCTAAAAAAATGAGAACAGGAAAAGCCGACAACGCCGACGGCCAGCGGAACATTTTCACGAAACTCGCCATGGCCAGTCCGTCCATCACGGCTTTGACGGCCAGCAGATAAAAAAATCCGGACAATCCATCCACCACCGCACCAAGCAGCCCCAGCGGTGCGGCGCAAAACAACACAGTGCATGCGCTGAAGCCATCGCTGATTTTGCGCGACGCGTCCGGCTGCGCGGACGATGTAATCAAGTCGTTTGCGTAACGTCCAATCCGGTTTGATATTTTTTGCAGCCGTAAAAGTTTGCCGAGCAAATGGCCGATCATTATGGCAAGAACAGCGATGACAATTTGTTTCAGTCCCGATAAAAAGGGCCCCTTGACGCTCAACCAAACAAGCCACAACCCAACAAAAACAGCGGATGCGCCGAGCGCCGCCCGGAAAAAATTCTGTGTGCGGGGAGACAATGGTTGGCGCAGGGCAAGCCCCCAAAATCCGCCAATTAAAATGCCCAATGTGTTGAGAAAAGCGCCGGTCACACGTTGACTGAACCATTCCGGGTTCAAAGTGCCAAGCCGGAAATTTTTTGCGTGCGCAGCCCCGGCCTGTTACTCAAATACGGATGGCTGAAGCGAAAACCAGTTCCCGCAGCCCGTGGTTTTGGGTTCCGACGCTTTATTTCGCAGAAGGAATGCCCAATGCGCTTGTGGCCACGGTGTCGGTGATGCTCTACAACGACCTCGGCGTGTCGAACGAAGCCACGGCGTTTTTCACGAGCCTGCTTTATCTGCCATGGGTCATCAAACCGCTCTGGAGTCCGGCGGTGGATTTGCTCAAAACGCGACGGCAATGGATTTGGACCATGCAATTGCTCCTCGGCCTCGGACTGGCCGGAATTGCGCTGGCGATTCCCGCAACGCATTTTGTCCAATGGACGATTGTTTTCTTTGGGCTGCTGGCATTCAGTTCCGCAACGCACGATATCGCCGCGGACGGTTTTTACATGCTGGCACCGACGGAACGCGAACAATCTTTATTCATTGGATTCCGCAGCGTGTTTTTCAACATCGGCAAAATCGCCGCTCAGGGTGGTCTTGTTTATCTCACCGGCACACTCATAAAACACACCCACAATTCCACTTTCGCCTGGTCAACGGCTTTTGCGCTCGGCGCGGGAATTTTCCTGTGCTTGAGCCTCTATCACCATTTTATCCTGCCCAAACCGCAAACCGACCGATCCGGAAGTTTTGGATCATCTAAAAATTTCGTTGCCGAATTTTTCAAGACTTTCGGTTCGTTCTTCCAAAAGCCGAAAATCATCACGCTGTTGCTCTTCCTGCTGCTTTACCGGCTTGGCGAGGCACAACTCGTGAAAATCATCCCAATTTTCCTGCACACCCCGGCGCAAAATGGCGGGTTGGGATTGACCATTGAACAAATCGGCGTCATTTACGGCACCATCGGCGTCGTCATGTTTATGGTCGGGGCACTGCTCGGCGGATTTGTCGTGGCGCGGCACGGATTGAAATTCTGGCTCTGGCCCATGCTGCTGGCGATTCATTTGCCGGACATGGTGTTCATCTGGCTTGCCTATGTGCAGCCGCAAAATTTGTCTGTGATTGGCGCAGGCGTGGCCATCGAACAATTCGGCTATGGTTTTGGCTTCACAGCATTTCTGCTTTACATGATTTACATCGCGCGGAGCGAACATCAGACGGCGCACTACGCGATTTGCACCGGTTTCATGGCTTTGGGCTTGATGCTGCCGGGCATGTGGAGCGGCTGGTTGCAGCAACTCATGGGCTACCCGCATTTCTTCGTCTGGGTGCTGCTGGCCACGATCCCAAGTTTCATTGTCGCAATGCGAATTCCATTGGACGCGGAGTTTGGGAAAAGAAATTAACAACCAGGAAGCAAAGGGCCAAAAGTCCGCCGAAAAGAATTGCGTTGAACGCGCTGGATTCCCCAGAATCTAAGTTCACATGATATTCATCCACTTCGACCGGTTTTGCCATGCCTTACTCGCAGCAGCAGCCTTTGGCTTTTTATCGAATGCACAGGCACAACCCGTTTCCACCAACAGCGTACCCAAGTCCATGCCGCGCCGGCCCAACATCATTCTGATTGTCGCCGATGGCCTTGGTTATGGCGATTTAAGCTGCTACGGCCAGACGAAGTTTCAAACGCCCAATCTCGACAAGCTCGCAGCCGATGGGATTCGCTTCACGAGTTATTATGCGGGCAGCTCGGCAAGTTCACCGTCGCGTGCCGCACTCATCCTCGGCAAAAATTCAGTGCATTTGAACCAGCGCACGGACGTGGATGTACCGCTGGCAGCGGATGAAGTCACAGTCGCACAGGCGCTCAAGCAATCCGGCTATCATACCGGCCTGATTGGTGAATGGAACTTGGGCGGCGACGGCACCAGCGGCGCGCCATGGTTGAAAGGCTTCGAAGATTTTGGTGGCTATCTTGATTCGAGCGATGCAGAAAATTACTACGCCGACTACATATGGCGGCATGATCCATTCACCCACTTTCAGGGCAAGGCATCGGTATACGCAAATGCCGACGGGAAAAAGGGACAATATATTCCTGATTTGTTCATGATCATGGCGACGAATTTCATTAAAATCAATCAGCCTGACCAGTTCAACCGCTACCAGCCGTTTTTCCTGCTGCTGAATTACACGACGCCGCGGGCGAACACCGCCGAAGCCCGCCGCACCGGCAATGGAATGCAAACGCCCACGGACGCTCCTTATTCAGGAGAATCGTGGCCTCATCCGGAAAAGAACAAGGCCGCCATGATTGCCCGGTTCGACGGCAACATCGGGCAATTGTTGGAACAACTGCGAAAAATGAATCAAGCCAGCAATACGGTGATTTTTTTCACCAGTGACACCGGGCCCGCAAAGGCCGGCGGCATTGACCCGAAATTTCTTGGAAGCGGCGGGCCCTTCCGCGGCATCCGTGGCGACCTTTACGAAGGCGGATTGCGAGTGCCGATGATTGTTTGCTGGCCGGGGAAAATTCGCGCCGGACAAGCCGACGCTTTTCCGTTCGCAGCCTGGGACATTCTGCCCACAGTAATGGGGATTGCTCTCGCCCAGCCGCCGGAAAATATCGACGGTATTTCCGTCTCACCCATATTGTTTGGCCGGACACAAACCAACCGGCACGACTTTTTCTTTTGGGAAATGAAAAACGGGGCTGACGTGGGGCAGGCAGCACGCATGGGCGATTGGAAAATCGTGCGCCCGCAAAACGAGAAACAATGGGAACTTTACAATCTTAAGACCGATCCGGGCGAAACACAAAATGTTGCGGATAAAAATCCGGACGTGATTGCCAAGTTTGAAAAACTTTTAAAAAGGTGAGGTCGCATCGTCCTGTCACGCCGAAGTATAATGACGGCGGGAATGGAATGAAGGCAAGCAAGGCGACCGACGGCATTTCCGCCTCCCATCGGGACGGCTGGGCCACCGCGAAAACTCGACCAGTTCAAATTTTCCGCTAAATTCATCCTTGTTCCATTTATGCCCGAAACCGAGTCACCGGAAAATTTGTCGACGCCACCGACGGCCAAAACTCCAGGCGAGCATCCATATGCCATTTTCCGGAACCGGGATTTCACGATTTACCTCACGGGCCGCCTTGTGGCCGTGCTGGGCCAGCAGATGTTCGCCACGGCCCTTATGTGGGAAATTTATGAGCGGACTCGCCAGACTCACTACTCCGCACTGGCACTCGGCTTGGTAGGGTTGACACTGATGGTCCCGATGTTTTTGTTCACACTGCCGGCGGGACACATTGCGGACAATTACAACCGTAAACGGATTGTGGCGTTGATGGCGATCGTGATCGCGGTGGCGTGCCTCGGCATGGCTGTCATTTCCGCGCTTCGCGCGCCGGTGCCTTGGATTTATCTTTGTCTGTTCATCGGCGGCACCGCCCGTACGTTCATGTGGGCGGCCAACGCGGCATTCCTGCCGCATCTGGTGGATCGCAAGGATTTTCCGCGCGCGGTAAACTGGAGTTCCGCCGTATTTCAACTGTCCTGTATCATCGGCCCTATAACGGCAGGCGGAATCATCGCCTTGGTTAAGCCTCATTCAGCTTCTCCCGCAGCGGTAATTTATGTGCTTAATGCGCTGGCGTCGCTGGTCTTTTGCGTTTTCATCGGCATGGTGCGCCGACAACACACCGTTGCCGTCAAGGAGCTTATGACTCTCCAGACACTGCTGACGGGATTCAAGTTCGTCTATTCGAGCAAGATGATTCTGGGAATTCTCACACTCGACATGTTCGCGGTACTATTGGGCGGCGCGACCGCGTTGCTGCCCATCTACGCCAGGGAAATTTTGTTCGTCGGACCCGGTGGGCTGGGATTGCTGATTGCCGCGTTGCCGATGGGGTCCTTGCTCTGTGTGTTTATTTTGAATCACCGGCCGCCGCTGCAAAAGGCCGGGCGCGCCATGCTTTTGGCGGTGGCGGTTTTCGGGCTGGCAACGGTTGGGTTCGGGCTTTCGAAGTGGTTTTGGTTTTCCTTCGCGATGCTGGCATTGTGCGGCGGAGTGGACAACATCAGCGTCGTGGTGCGGCACACGCTGGTGCAGATGCTCACGCCGGACGACAAACGCGGGCGCGTTTCCGCCGTCAACAATCTTTTCATCAGCACGTCGAACGAACTCGGCGGGGCCGAGTCCGGCTTGGTGGCGCAAATCTTCGGACCAACAATGGGCAATGCCATTGTCACTGGTGCGGTAATTTCCGTGGTGTCCGGAGGTGTCGGAACCATTTTGACCGTTCTTGCCGTGGCATTGATTTGGCCCCAAATCCGGCGTTACGGAAAATTAGCATGAAAGATATTGTGTGAAATTTTTGAATGGATTCCATGCGCAATCATTAAGCGCGATTATGCCGCCGATTCCAGAACACGCCTTTTTTCCGCACAGCAAAGGCCTGGCAATAAGAGCGGTGAGGGTGTGATTTAAGTGGCTTGCAATGAGCGGGATAACTCGATTTTACCTTGGTCCGGCAAAGCGTAAAAAGCTTCATGGAGAAAAATACTTGTGCTTCCTGACATTTTGTTCAAGTTGAAGCCATGATTATCCGTGCAGTTGCGATAATGGCCGCTGCCTTTCTTCTCACGGGCTGCGGGAAAAAGCCGGCGACTTCCTCAACTATAATAACGCAGACAGCAGTTCAACCTGCGCCTGTGCAAAATAATACGGTTGCACCCGAGCAAAATAATGTGGCTGCCCCCGAGCAAAACAGCCAGACATCCGCGCCCAGCGCCGGATATACAGGGGGAGCACGCTTGACTCCGGTTGTCGCTCCCGGAACGGATACGGGTGTAGCTCCGGATCTTAATGCAATGAGTCTCGCGGTGCGTATTTGGATAAGAACGCGCCAGCAAGTGCCGAAGGATTTTGAAGAATGGGCTGCCGCTCCCAATTATGCATACCCACCGCCACCACCCGGAAAGAAGTATGCGTTTGATAGAAAGTACCACGTTATCTTGGTGAATCGTTAAGACTGTCAAAACAAAACCATTTCACGAAACGCGTTTCAGCCGGTTATGCAACCAAAGGTACAGGGTGTGCGGTCAAACGCACAGTTCCCAACCCGCTGGAAAGATGAATAAATGTGGAGCGTATCAATACGGACTCAATTGGAAACCTTAATTCGAAACATATGAAAACAAAATCCGCAAAGAATGCCTTTACCCTGATTGAGTTGCTGGTAGTCATTGCGATTATTGCCATCCTGGCTGCGCTCTTGCTTCCGGCGCTGGCCACCGCGAGAGCCAGAGCCTGGCGAATATCCTGCGCGGCCAACATAAGACAGATGGGAATGGGCACCATTCTTTATCAAGGCGACAGTCACGACAAGTTCCATCCCGCTGTGGTCCAAGGCGCTCCCGCTGGAGTAAGCGCTAATGTAATGGGTTACGTCGAGATGGCTTGGGACTCTTATATTCATAAATATATTGGAGATACCGGGTCAGGCAACGCCGAGTATGGGTACTTTGGCGTGGACGCTGATAATGCCCCCAAAGCGGAGCGTTGCCCCGCCGATCGATTCACGAAGGCTAATTGGGTGATTGACCCTGCAACGGGTGAGGTGTTGGCTGCCGTCAGAACGTATTCCATGAACAGTGCCGGCAGTGTTCAAGCCGCTGTGTCCGCCGGAGGCAATTTTCAAATCGACACGAGTGGTGGGAAGTGGACATTGCCCACAGTTGGCACGCCGGGTCAACACGGTGTGGGAATCTATTGGGTGGATAGTGCCTACATCATAAAGCCGCCCTGGAGTCCTGCGGGTTTTAACAGTTCGGTTGTGAGAGATCCTTCCGGAACGATACTATACTGCGAAAAAGCAGGCGGTGAGGAATGCGTCGGTTCTGAATGGATTGGCTGTGCCGAGGGCCCCATCGGCGATAGTAGCCAGACCAGCTGGAACGGTGATAGATGGCAACTATCCGGCAGTAGTGCAGAACGGCAGAGTTCGGCTCCCAATTCCCCTGGCATCAATCAAGGGTGGTTGCTTTATGCAGTTCATGGAACTGCCGGTTTAATTACTGCTTTCACGACGGCCACGTGCAAACATTGAAGTGGACCCAAACAGTGGGAAGAGGAGTGACAAATGGCCAGCCTTATTCTTCGACCGGTGGGGCGCTGGGAATGTGGACTTTAACGCCGGGTGATTAAAACATCCAATCCCGGGCAGTATGACAATTTAAAAGGGCAGCGCAGGCGTCACGTCTGCAAGTTTTAATAAACAGCACAGGTTTCCGGCTTGTGCTGTTTTCAGTCTTCCAGCGGCGGATTTTCCCATTCAGGATAGACTGCCGGTTTAAGCTCGCCGCGACGGATCAATTCCTGCACGTCGCGAATGATGGTGCGACGGGACACTTTGAATTCACGGGCAAGCGCCGAGATGTTTGCACGTTCCTTTGACTTTTTCAGCAGTTCGCGGATGCGGTTCTGGCGGCTGAGGCGGTCGGTCGAGCGGCTGAATAGCTCCTGTGCGTCAACCCGGCGCGAGCGTTCCAAGGCCTCGAACTGGCGCACCGTTTCCGTTTCCCCGCACTCCTTCAAGGCGGTTTGCACAGCGCTCTTGAGTTCGTGAATATCCACAGGTTTGGTCAGGCAATAATGAGCACGGCGCGGCCCCTGAAGTGCTTTGAATTGTTGATGCACTTCCAACGCGCCCGAAACAATGATAATCGGAACAAATGGCAACAGCTCCTTGAATTCGGGAAGGAAATCGAGCCCCAGTTCACCTTCGGACAGGACGTGGTCGAGAATCAGCAGGTTCGGCCGAACTTTTGGAATTTGAATCATAGCCTCGCTGCCGTTTTTCACGCGGATCAATTTGTATGCGGCGAGCGCCTCTTCGTAGATCTCGTATTGGAGATCGTCGTCTTCAACAATCAGGATGGTGTGCTGGTTCATTGTCGTTGAGGCGTGGAATGCCTCTTGCCGGTTTCGGTTTCTGGAGAAGGCGGTAAATCGCGCACTGGCAGGATAAGGGTAAAAGTGCTGCCCTGGCCCACAACAGATTCGACGGCCAGTCCGGCATCCATTTTTTTTGCCAGTTCATACACCATGGAAAGTCCCAGACCCGTCCCGCGCCGCGCAGAGAGCGATTTTGTGGTAAAGAATGGTTCAAAAATACGCGGCATGTTCTCCGGCGGAATACCGCATCCGAAATCGCAGACGGAAATGGAAACGTATTCGGCGACGGATGCCGGCATCAATACGATGCCAGGCGGCAATTGAGTGATGCGTTGCGTGGTAATGATCACCTGCTTGCGTTTGGCCTTGGACTCCGCGGCATTGAAAATAAAATTCAACAGAATCTGCTGAATGAAATCTTTCGACGCCGGGATTTCCGGCAAAACCGGCGCGCGCACGAAACGCACCTCCACATCGCGCAAAAATCGGTCGCCCAACAGCTTGATTGTGTCGTCCACAACAGCGTTTGGGTCGCACCAGGCGGGTTGTCCATCGGAACTGCGGCTGAAGCCGAGCATGGCTTTCACAATTCCGCTTCCCTGCTCCACGACCATTTTGATGCGATCCACGCGCGTTCGTATTTTTATCGGATTCTCAAAATTATCTTCGATAATTTGCGCGGAGCCTTTGATGATGGAAAGAATGTTATTGAAATCATGGGCGATGCCTGCGGCGAGCGTGCCCAAGGCGTTCATTTTCTGGCTCTGTAGCAGTTCGCGATT
>Ga0182027_10008558_pt1 | contig 14872 bp, 9 predicted proteins | sample 712E1DmetaG_FD_121300 | JGI IMG/M metagenome (GOLD analysis project Ga0182027, IMG submission 121300) | Permafrost microbial communities from Stordalen Mire, Sweden - 712E1D metaG (Illumina Assembly) | ecosystem: Environmental > Terrestrial > Soil > Wetlands > Permafrost | place: Sweden... | reverse complement strand
GCGTTGGTCGCCAGTCCTCCGTCGCCCGAGTAGCCAGGGATCGCCGAACTTCCCGCAACCCGCGTGAGAACTCCGGAACCGTCCAGCTTGAAAACGCAGTTGGTCGAAGTGAAGTAGACGTTGCCATCAACATCCGTCGCCATCCAGCCCGGTTGGAGCGCCGTGCTCGTGGCCACTGCCGGCGTGGCTGGCACCCCGCCCCCCGCCACCCTGGTGATCAGATACTGTGCCGAAAGCGTCCCGCCGGCAAGCAGGACCCCTAGCACAACGGCAAAGCTCTTCCTCATGGCGCGCCCTCCACTCACCAACGTCTAGTGTAGTCCCGGAGCGCGCGCCGTGAACAGGTTTGCCGTGTTAATCCTACGGTGCGAAATATCCGTTGATGTCGAGAATCACGTGCGTGTTGTTGGTCACGAAGACACTGATCGCCCCGTTGGTCCCGGCTGGAACGATGGCCGCGTTGGCCACTACCGACCCGTCAAGGGAGTTCAAAGTAGAAACGAACGGCTGCGCCGATCCTGTCGGCCATGCGGATAGATAAGACAGCGTCCCGTCGGGCACCACCGTCACGTTGAGCGAATACGCCGCCGCGGAGGGCACGGAGCACCCGCTGGCCGGGACCGCAAACGAGCGCGTGCTGCCCGCCGCCATCTCCGGCCCGCCGAAGGGACCCGTGGGGTTCCGCGTGTCCGCCACGCGGCAGGGGGCGACCGGGTAGAACGACAGCGCGCCCGCGCCTCCGGGCTGGCCGAAGTAGCCATTCACGTCCAGCACCACATCGGTCGGATCGGTGACAAACACCGATACCGAACCGTTCGTCCCGGCCGGCACCAGGGCAGCGTTCGCCACGATCTTGCCGGTCCAGGAATTCAGCGTCGAGACCAGCGGCTGCGGCGAGCCCGTCGGCCAGGTGCTCAGATACCCGAGATAGTCCGTATCCGGCACCACCGTGACGTTGAGCGAGTAAGCGGTCGGGCCAGCGGGGATCCCGCAGGGCCCCAGCGGAATCGGAAAGTCCCGGGTCTGGTCCGCAAACATGGAAGGCCCGCCGAACTGGCCGGTGGGATTGCGGGTGTCGGCGACGCGGCACGGCGTGGCCGGGTAGAAGGAGAACGAACTGACGGCGCCGGTCGAATCGAAATATCCGTTGATGTCGAGGACCACATCGGTCTGGTTGCTGACGAAGACGCTCACCGCTCCGCCCGTGCCCGCCGGGACGATGGCCGCGTTGGCCACCACGTTGCCGGCGAACGCATTCAGGGTGGAGACCAGCGGCTGCGCCAACCCTGTGGGCCACAAGGTCAGGTAGCTGAGCGTCCCCTTGGGAACCACCGTAACGTTCAGCGAATAGGCCTGGGCCGTGGCCGGAATACTGCACGCGCTCTGCGGCACCGCAAATGAGCGTGCCGCGCCGGCCGCCAGCGTGGGACCTCCGAACGGCCCGGCAGGACTACGCGTATCCGCGACGCGGCACGGGGTCACGGGAACGAACCGGAGCGCGGCCACCGCGGCGCCGGTGGTAAACGACCATGTCGCGGAACTCGCGGAACCGGATCCGTTCCGAGCCACGATCTGCCAATAGTAAGTGGTATCCACACTCAGCGTTCCGGTAGCGTAGCTCGTCCCCGTGGTGGTCGTCACCATCGGCGGCGTGGATTGCGTCCCGAAATAGACCTCGTAGGATGTGGCGCCGCTGGCGGCGCTCCACGTCAGGCCCGGCGCAAGCAGCACGCCCATAGCGCCGTTGGCTGGAGAGACCAGAGCCGGCGCCGCGAGGGACCCGCCGATAACCGGGGTCGCGCTGTTCGCGCCCGTAGCCGGCGAGGTGCCGCCCGACACGCTGACCTGATTGGTCACCTGCGAAGGAGCATCCGCCGACACGTTTACGGTTACGATCAGCGTGGGATAGCTGGCGCCCGGGCTCAGCGCATCGCTGCGCGTACAGGTGTTACCCGTACAACTCCAGCCCGTGCCCGACATGGATACCAGGCTCAAGCCCTGGAAGAGGTTCTCCGTCAGAGTAACCGTGCCGCTGGTTGGTGCGGCGGTGGGGTTATTGGAAACCACGACCAGGTAGAACGCTCCGCTCTCTCCCGCCGAGAAGCTCGCGGGCAGCTGTTCGGTGACGTTCAGCAGCGCATGCGAGGCCGCTTGCGGCACCATCAGCCGGACCACGCTCTGGTCGGTGATATAGACGTCGCCTGTGCTATCCAGCGCCACGCCGTATGGGGAATCGAGCTGGGCGCTGGTGGAAAGTCCGCCATCGCCGGCGAAACCGTAGCCCCGGTTGCCGGCCACGGTGCTGATGTTGCCGCCGGAAACTTCCCGGACCACGATGTTCCCCGAATCCGCGATGAAGACATTGCCGGACGCGTCGACCGCGACACTGTGAGGGAACTGGAGCTCGGCAGCCGTGGCGGCTCCGCCGTCGCCCGCATACCCGGCGGTGGGAGTGCCGGCCATCGTCGTGATGTTGACCGTGGCCACCTTGCGGATCACGCTGTTTGCGGTGTCCGCGATGTAGAGGGCGCCGGAGCTATCCACCGCCACGCCGTAAGGATAATTGAGCCCGGCCTGGGTGGCGGGGCCGCCGTCGCCGGAATAGGCAATGACGTTACTACCGGCCACGGTGCTGATGATGCCGGCGGTGGTAACCTTGCGGATCACCGCGTTCCAGGTATCGGCGATGTACAGGTTGCCGGCCGTATCGAGGGCGATGCCGTAAGGGTACGCGAGTTGGGCGCTGGTGGCCGCCCCGGCGTTGCCCGAATAGCCTTGGGTGCCGTTGCCTGCCACCGTAGTGATGACGCCGGTCGCGGCAGCCACCTTGCGGATGGCGTGGTTGTAGGTATCCGCGATGTAAAGGTTGCCGGCTCCATCGAGCGCCACGCCCGCGGGCTGGTTCAGCGTGGCGGCGGTGGCCGGGCCTGCGTCGCCCCCATAGCCGGCCGCACCCGTGCCGGCCACGGTCGTGATGGTTCCATTCGCGGCTACCTTGCGGATGCGGTTGTTGCCGCTGTCCGCGATGTAGAGGTTGCCTGCGGTGTCGAGCGCGGCGCCTTCGGCATAGCTCAGCAACGCGCTGGTGGCGGGGCCGCCGTCCCCCGAGGCGCCGTTGGCGTTGCCGGCCAGGGTGGCGATCACGCCAGCCGCCACCTTGCGGATCACGTTGTTGTTGGTGTCCGCGATGTAGAGGTTACCAGCGGCATCCAACGCCAGGCCGGACGGGAAACGGAGCTCGGCGCTGGTGGCCGCGCCTCCGTCGCCCGCATAGCCGTAGGTGGCATTGCCGACCACGGTGGCGATGTTGCCGCTCGTCGCCGCAACCTCGCGAATCACATTGTTGCTGGTGTCCGCAATGAAGAGATTGCCGGCGGCGTCTACCACCACGCCATCCGGATAGTCGAGCGTGGCTGCGGTAGCAGAGGCGCCGTCGCCTGTATAGCCGGCCGTGCCGCTGCCGGCCACGGTGGTAATGATGCCGTTGGCAACCGTCACTTTCCGGATGGCCTGGTCGTTCGTGTCCGCGATGTAGAAGTTGCCCGCGCCATCCACCGCGACGCCGTAGGGAAGATCCAATGACGCCTCGGTGGCCGCGCCTCCATCGCCGAACCAGCCAACGAAGGCGGTGCCGGCCACGGTGCTGATGGTGCCGGTGGCCGTGACCTTCCGAATCCGGTTATTGTAGGTGTCCGCGATGTAGAGGTTGCCGGAAGAACCCAGTGCCACGCCGTGAGGGAACCTGAGTTGGGCGCTGGTCGCCGGCCCGCCGTTGCCGGAGTAGCCCGGGGTTCCGTTGCCCGCCGCGGTGGTGATGGTGCCGTCGGGCGCCACCTTGCGGATGCGGCTGTTGCCGCTGTCCGCGATGTAAAGGTTGCCGACGCCGTCCAGGGCGAGGCCTTGCGGAGCATCGAGGAGCGCACTCACCGCCGGACCCCCGTCGCCCGAATAGCCTGCGACGTTCGAACCCGCCACGCGCGTGAGAACTCCGGCCGCATCCACCTTGAACACGCAGTTGGCCGCGGAGAAATACAGGTTGCCGAGCCCATCCGCCGCCACCCCAAGCGGCTCAGGCAGCGGCGCGCTCAGGGCTGGGGAGGCCGTAGGCGGCAGCCCACCCCCCGCCACCGTGGTGATCAGATACTGCGACCACGCGCTCACTGCCGTCACCAGGAGTCCCAACCCACACACAACACTCTTCTTCATCGTTCGCCCTTTCTCCACAGATTAAGCAGTGACGCGCCAGACGCGAATTCCGTTACTCTCAGATCGACCCCGTCCGCCCCCTTACGGTCGCGGTTCGGTAAGACCGCGGGGACCGGACCGCACAGCGCCCCTGCCGCCGCCGTACCGAACCGCGACCGTCAGGGAGCGGACCTCGCCGTCAGAGTACCAGCGTAGCCTACACGCCTCACTGCCCGTAGGCGGCGAGCTCGGCGCAACTCGAGAACGAGCGCGCAGGCTTGCCCAGAACGCGTATGGCGACTGCATGAACGGGCTGGTTGAGCCGCAACGTGAACGGCTCGCCGTCCCGGATGGCGGGCACGTTGGCGGAGGTGTAGTCCGGATAGGTGTCGAGCGTGCCCACGGTCTCCCAGGGACCATTTTTGGTCTTCTTGACCTGGATCCGGGGCTTGCCGGCGGAAGTATCGAACCAGCCGCCGTTCTCAAAAATCTTGCCGTGGCGATAGACGATGCGCGCGATATCGGCGGGCCGATCCATCTCGACCGCATACCAATCCTCTTTCGCGGCCTTGCCTTCGAAGCTGGTGCGATAGGTGTCGGGCCGTTCGTCGCAGATGGAGCCGGCCGAGCTGCCGGTTTTCGACCACGACTCCGTTCCGAAGGCGCTCAGCGCCACCTGGCCGATGGGGACGCGGCCGGGCTTCAGCAGCCAGACCCGGTAGTTCAGCGCGTCGGCGAACGGCACCAGAACGAGCGGTTGGGGTTTGCCCGAGAAGCCGTCAACCGAGTAGGCCTGGGTCCCGCTCCAGGTCTTGGGAAGGGCGCCCGCGGAATCCTGGAGCTGGAACTGGGCGGCGTCGACCGTCTTGAGCGAAGCCCGATGGAGGTAGGCAACCTCCGGGTTGAGGCTCGCCTCGAGCGCCAGGATCTGCGGCCCGCGCGCCAGCGCGACGTAATCCGGGTAGCTGGCGCCGCCGGGCACTATGCGGACCGGCAGGTCCATCTGAATCTGGATCGCGTCACCGGTGTGCCAGGTTCGGTCGAGCTTGAGCAGTTGGCCCGGCTCGCCCGCAGTGGCGGCGTCCTTTACCGCGGCTGAAAAGTGGGCGCACCACTCCGGCACGCGCAGAAAGACCGGAAAACGGACGGGGCGGGGCGTGCGCACCGTGATCGCGACCTTGCCGTCGTGCGGAAAGCGGGTTGCCGAAACCAGGGTGACCTCAAAGTCCGGCCGCAGGGGGATGGTGGCTTCCCCGGGGCCGTAGAGCAGCACCGCCACGCCGCCCTCATGCTGGCCCCAGACCATTTCGGGAATCCTGGCGATGGCGCGCGGTTCGCTCGAAACGGCACAGTTGAGGACCGCGCCGGGCCGCTTGCGTCCCACCAGCGGCGTGAAGCGCGAGATGCTCCCGTTGTGTGGATCCTGGGAGCCGAGAAGCTGGTTGTACACGGTGCGTTCGATTTCGCCGGCATAGCGGGGTTCGCCGGTGAGGCGCAGAAGCTGCCCATTGAAGTCGAGCCAGGCCACGGTAGCGCAGCCTTCTCCGACGCTCGCTGCCTCCTCACCCGGGAGGTCCTGATCGTCCCGGAAGGACTCGCTGGAACTGACGGCCCCGGTGATGTAGAGACGCTTGGCGACGATGTCCTTCCAGGCGGCGGTGGCGGCCTTCAGGTTGGACTCCTCGCCCGTCAGCCGGTAGAGATCGAGCAGACCGGAGAGGTTGGCGAGAATCTCGCCGGCACGGGCGTCGGCGACGCGGTAGACGCTGCCCGCCGCAGTGAGCGACTGGATCAGCTTGGAACCCTGCGGCTCATCATAGGCACGGACGATGTAGCGCGCGAAGTCCAGGTACTGCGTCCCGCCGGTGTAACGGTAAAGGATGCAGACCGGTTCGAGCACGCTGGTGGCGGAGAGGCCCATGTGGGCGCCCGCGGCGATGATATCGTGCTGGCCGGGGCCGTCGCCGAAGGTGCGGGCCATCGTGTCGCCGATGTTGCGCGCGGCTGCCAGGGCCTTGGCATCACCGGTGACCTGGTAATAGCTGAGCAGGCCGGCGAGCGTCGATCGAAGGTCACCGATGCGAATGCCCTCCGGAATCCCGGAAGCTTCCAGGGCCGAGGCGATGCGGTCCATCATTCCCTTGAGGCGCAGGTCGCCGGTCGAGGCCCAGGTCCAGGCGGCGGCGTCGAGAAACTTGCCGGCATTCTCGCCCCCGGCGCCTGGCGTGCCGGGCCGGGTGGGATAGGTGGACAGCAGCGAGGTTTCGCTGACGTGGAGCAGCCGGCCCTCGAGGTTCACGCGCATTCGCTGCCCGAGGAGCCCCTCGAGCTTCTGGCGATCGAGCGGCGCGGGCAGGAACCGATCCTTGATTTTGTCGGCAACAACAGGCTTGGGAGCGTCGGCCAGACGAGGCCCGGGCGCCGCGAGGACCGCTGCAGCGAGCAGGCACCCCAGCGACAACACTCTTCGCATCAGGAACAAGCTTACCCCAGTGGAGGGCTGGCGAAGCGGGGAAGATGCGGTTTAAGGGGGTGATCCGGAGCGGGGGGTGCTGGTGTATAGTCCGGGGATGGCCATCCTCGCTCACTGGCTCTTGACGCTCGCGCTTTTCTTTGGGGGGGCGGCGATCCCTCCGTTCGCCGAACTGGCGCGAAACTATCCCAACGGATCGGATGCGAGCATCAAACGGGAGATTGGGGGGCGCGTTGACGCGGCGTGGCTCGATCACACCTGCGCCATCCGTCTCAGCAGAGCGCTGAACTACTCCGGCGTTGTGGTGCCAAGGGACTTCCCGGGAATGAAAGTTGTCCGCGGCGCGGACCAGAAATACTACGCTTACCAGGTCCGCGGCGTGCGTCCGTGGCTCGAGGCGACGTTCGGCCGGCCGCAGATCCGCGCCCTGCGGCCGGTGGACCGCCGCCGGTTTTTGGGGAAGAAGGGCGTGATCGCCTTCGTCATTCCGTTTTCGGACGCCAGCGGCCACGTGGACCTGTGGGACGGCGCGAAGTACACCTACGAGCAGGGCGGCCAGCGCGACCCTAGGGACTATTTCACGCTGGCCAACGAAGTGGTTCTCTGGGTGAGTGGGGCAGCTCTCCAGAGCTGCGCCGGACGTCCACGTCCGGCTCCCCGGCTCCAATGAATTGCCACGAGGCCGAAGTGGGCGCCATCAACGCGGATAGGAACAAGCGAATTATGTTCTGGCCTTATCCGCGTTCATCCGCGTTCATCCGCGGCCAGTAATTCTGTCTCCCTACTCGCTCAGCTCCCGGCAGATTTCGGCCGCCACGCGGCGCGCGTGTTCGACGTCGTCCTTCTCGAAACTGATGGCGCCTACGCGCGGATGCCCGCCGCCCCCGTAGCGCTCGCAAATCGAGGCCAGGTTGTGTTTGAGCGGCTCGGTGGCCCAGGGATTCGACCCCACGGACACCTTGGTCCGGAAGCTCGCCAGGCTCACCGAGACGGTATAGACCGAATCGGGGAACAGGTAATACGGGATGAACTTGTTGTAGCCTTCCAGATCGTAGTCGATCAGGTCGAAGAACACCACTCCATGGCAGCAGTTGGCTTCCTTGCGGATGATGTCGATCGACTGCAGGTGGCGCTGGTAAAGCGGCTCGTACTCGCGCTGCACTTCGGGCCGGGCGACGATCTGATCGAGCGGGCAGTGCCGCATCCAGCGGATCACATCCTGCACCATCCCCGATCCCTTCACTCCCTCGATCACCAGCGTCAGCTTCATGGCCGGAGCGCCGAGTTCGACCGCCGAGCGGGCGTCCTTATATTGCGCGCCGTCGATGATTTCCGCCCATTTCACCAGGTCGTCCAGATCGGAAGCGTGGTAACCCCACTTCTGGCGGGCCATGGTGGCGATGAAGTTGGTGCAGGAGTGGAAGGTCGGATCGTACATCTTGGTCTCGCTCCGCTCCTTCTCGAAGTGCTCGGCGTCTTCGGGACTGAGGAACGCGCTCTGGTGGTGATCGAACCACCAGGTGACGCGCGGGTTGGGTGAGTACTTGAAGTCGACGATGGCGTTTTCGTCGCCGTCGAACATGGCGTCGTTGAAAAGGTGGTTGGCCTTGTGCGCCAGTCCGGTGAAGGCGAACTCCGCGTCGGGGTGGAACCGTTCTTCGACGAACCGGCTGAAGAATGCTGCCGCGGCGGCTCCGTCGAAGCAGTGGTCGTGATAAAGAATGCGTATCCGCATAGGCAAAGCCTTACAGCTTCTCTCAAAACGCATGCTAAACGCAAGTCGGCCAAAACGGCGTGTCAAGCCTCGATAGAAATGTCCCCCCTTCCGCCTCGATAGAAATGTCCCCTTTTCTTCAGTCATCAGAACGAGTCGTCGGCGCTGTGGGAATGTGGGAAACTCGCCAGGGACGCCGAAAAGCCTTCCCGGAGGCCGGGCGGGGGCGGCTATTGAAGGCCGCCAGCCGGCCGATACGTCAAACGTGGAGCACTCGCCTCTCAGGGCGCAAGCGTGGCCGTCTGGACTTCGATCACCGCTACTGCTGGCGGCCGCCGCGCTGCTGTCAGCGGGCGGCTGCTCGCGAGAGCAGCGGCCGGCGCCGCGGGCCACGCTGACAACGGTGGAACAGGTGCGCGGGCTCAATCCGGAGGCCGCCGCCGCGCAGCCATCCGCTCGTCTCCGCGGGACGGTCACCTTTTCCGATGGCGCCTTGTGGCTGCTGTTCATGCAGGACGCCAGCGGTGCGATCCGGGTCGAAGGCGTCCCGCTGGCCGGCACGGCGCTGGCGCGCGGGCATTCGGTCGAAGTCACCGGAACGGCCAACAACGGCGGCTCCGGCCCTTCGGTAACGTGCAACAGCATCCGCATGAGCGACGAGGCCGGCCCGCTTCCGGCTCCGGCGCGGCCGAGCGCGCAGGACCTGGTTTCGGGCCGCCTGCAATACCGCTACGTCGAGATCGAAGGCCCGGTGAAATCGGCAGCCATCGATCGCGGTGGAAAGCTGTCGCTGGTCATCCATGCTCTGGGCTGGGATATCCGGCTCCTGGTGAGAGATCTGTTCCCCTCGGACACCCGTTCGCTGGTGGATTCGGTGGTCCGGGCGCACGGCGTGCTGGTCACCAGTTTCGACGCGCGCGGCGCCGCGATCGGAGTGAAGCTGTGGGTGCCGGCCGTCCCGGACATTGTCGTGATTCAGCCGGCTCCGGCGGCCGCGCAAGTCCCATTCCGGACGGCGCGCTCCATCGTTCCGGGCAGCGAACCATCGGGGCACCGGGTGCGGCTGCGAGGTTCGGTGTTGCGCGAGGCCGGAGAGCTGGTCTTGCGCGATGCGACGGGCAGCGTGCGGTTGCGGTTCGGCCAGGACGAGACCATCCCCACCGCGGGGCCGGCCGATATTCTGGGATTCGTGGATGCGGAGCAGGACGCACCGGTTCTCACCGAGTGCGTCGCGGTGGATTGGGGCCGGGAGCACCGGAGCGCGCTGCCCTTGCCTGTGCTGACCAACATTGAGCAGGTGAAGGCCCTTCCGGAGGTCCAGGCGAGGCTCAGCTACCCGGTCCGCCTGCGTGCCGTAGTGACGTATCGCAACCCGCTGGCGAACAACACCTTCGCACAGGACCCCACCGGGGGAGTGTACCTGGCCATCCGTTCCGGAGCCGAGCCGCAGCCACACTTTGGGGACCTGATCGAGGTCTCGGGTTTCGTCAGTCCGGGCGATTTCGCGCCGGTCGTCACGGTGTCGAGCCTGAAGCTAATCGGCCGGCAGGCGCCGCCTGAACCCGCGGGCGTGGGCATGGAACAGCTCTTCACCGGCGTCGCCGACGGCGCCTGGATCGAAGCCCAGGGCGTGGTTCATTCGATCCGGCAGGAAGGTGGGGTGCGAGTACTGGGAGTGAACTGGGGCATCCACCACTTCAACGTCTGGCTGGCAGGGCCCGGCGCGCTGCCTGCATCCCTGCTCGACTCACGAGTTCGTATCCGGGGCGTGTGCGGGTCCCTGTTTAATTTCAAGCGCCAGGTGCTGGGCATGCAGCTCTATGTGCCCGATGCCCGCTTCATCCAAGTGGAAGGCGGGGAAGCGCCTCATGCCCCGCCCTTGCGCAAGGTCGAGCAACTCCTGCAGTTCTCCTCCTCCTCTCACTTCGGGGAGCGCTCCCGGATCCTGGGCGTGGTCACCCTGGCCCATCCCAGCGGCCCCACTTACGTCAGCGATGCCACCGGCGGCGTGCTGGTGCAGAATCACGCGCCGGCGGCGCTCAAGGTCGGCGATGCGGTGGAGGTGGTCGGACTTCCCGTCAACGTGGCAGGGCGCTTCAATCCCGTGCTCCGTGACGCCGAGATCCGGAAACTGGGCCAGGCGCCCCCGCCCCAGCCGGTGCGAATGACCGCGGCGGACGTTCTGGACGAGGGCTACGACGCCGGCCTGGTCCAGATCGACGCGGTCCTGGTGGACCAGGCAGGGGGAAAAGGGAGTCAGGCCCTGGTGCTGCAGGCCGGAGACCGGCTCTTCGAGGCGCGCCTCGATCAGCAACAGTTGCCAGCCTTGGCAAAGGGCAGTCTGTTGCGGGTGACCGGGATCTCCTCCGTTGAAACCTACGAATCGCAGCAGACCGTGCTTCCGCGGGCGTTCTCGATGGCATTGCGGTCGGCGGCCGACATTGTGCTGCTGGAGCCGGCGCCCTGGTGGACGGCGTCGCGTACGTTCCGGGTGCTGGGCCTGGTGTGCGCGCTGGCGCTGCTGGGGCTGGCCTGGATTGTGGTGTTGCGGCGCCGGGTGCGGCAGCAGACCGCGGACCTGCGCCAGGCAAAGGACGCCGCGGAGGGCGCCAACCGGGCCAAGAGCGAGTTCCTGGCGAATATGAGCCACGAGATCCGAACGCCCATGAACGGCGTCCTCGGCATGACCGAACTGGCTCTAGAGACGGATCTGACGCCAGAACAGCGAGAGTATCTCTCCATGGCCAAGGCATCCGGCTCCTCGCTGCTCACGCTGATTAACGACATCCTCGATTTCTCGAAGATCGAGGCCGGCAGGCTGGAACTCGACTCGATCCCCTTTGTGCTGGCCGAGGCAATCGCCAAGACAGCCAAGCCGCTGGCGGTCCACGCTGCACAGAAGGGAGTGGAACTGATTTGCGACCTCGCCTCCGACTTGCCGGCCTGCGTGGTCGGGGATGCCGGCTGCCTGCGCCAGATCGTTACCAACCTGGTCGGAAACGCGGTCAAGTTCACACCGCGGGGCGAGATCATGCTGCGGGCTGCCTTGGATTCGAGCGCCGGCGATGAGGCGGTGCTCCACTTCTCGGTGAGCGACACGGGCATCGGGATTCCGCCCGAGAAGCAGCGGGTGATCTTCGATGCCTTCACGCAAGCGGACGGGTCCATCACCCGGCAGTATGGCGGCACCGGTCTGGGCCTGTCGATCGCGTCGCGGCTGGTGGGCAAGATGGGCGGCCGCATCTGGGTCGAGAGCGAAATCGGAAAGGGGAGCACCTTCCACTTCACCGCGCGGATGAAGGTAGGCGCGACCGAACCCCGGCCAGATGCCGTCCTGAGTGCCCCGGAGTTCCGCGGATTGCCGGTTCTGATCGTGGACGACAGCCCGACCAACCGCGGCATGCTCGCCAGATTCTTCGAGAGCTGGGGCATGCGTCCCACGACGGCCGGCGATCTGGAAGCCGCCCGCGCGGCGTTACACGATGCACGCGACGGCTGTGCGCCCTTCCGGCTCGTCATCCTCGACTACGAGAACCTCGATCTGGCCGCGCAAATCGGGCAGGATCCGTCCCTTCACCAGCCGTTTCGTATCCTGCTCTGCCCCCCGGGGCCGCACCTCGATGCCGACCGGTCCCGTCAATCCGGAATCGCCGCCTGGGTGTCGAAGCCCATTTTCCAATCCGAACTTTTCGACGCAGTCGTGAAGGCGTTCCAAGCCGACTCCCCCCTGGCCGCGACACCCAGAATCGGGCCGGCGGTACCGGCTCATCGGCGTCTCCCCCTCTCCGTGCTGGTGGCCGAAGACAACTTGGTGAACCAGCGCCTGATCGGCCGGTTGCTCGAGAAGCAAGGGCACGCAGTTCGCGTGGTGGGCAACGGGCGGGAGGCCGTAGCGGCACTCGACGGCCGGGCTTTCGACGTCATCCTGATGGACGTCCAGATGCCCGAAATGAACGGCTATGACGCGACCGCCGCCATACGCCGGCAGGAGCAAGCGCTAGGAACCCACATCCCGATCATCGCGTTGACGGCGAATGCCATCAAGGGCGACCGCGAGCGGTGCCTCGAGGCCGGCATGGACGGATATATCTCGAAACCGGTCCGCGCCGAAGATGTCTTCGAGGCGCTCGACCGCTTAGTGCCGGCAGCGGCTACGAGCCGGTAGGCAGTGCGAAATCGACTCCCCGGCTCTCATTGAGCTCCACGGAGCGCTCGCGATCCACCATGCTGGTCGGAATGTGATGCTGCTCTCCGTTCGCGTCGACGTAGTACAGCACGCCGGACATCGCCCAATACGCAATAGCGGTGTGCATCACGCCATTCTTGAGCGCGATCGAGAACTGCATGTGGCCGGCAGATGCCTGCGGCGCCGCGGCACTCGGAGCCCGGTAACGCGGGGCGGGCGGCGCGGCGCTCTGCGGGCCGGCGGGTGGATCCTCAGGCAGCTGGTTATAACCGTAGGCATTGCCTGGCGGATCATAGCCATAGTCATTCGCCGGTGGATCGTCGTAGCCGTACATGTTCGCCGCAGGACCGTAGCCATACCCGGAGTAGCCTTGCGGATAGCAGCCGTACCCTGAGTACGGGTCACAGTAATAGGGATATCCATAGGCATAGGGATAGCCGTATCCATACCCGTAGGGGTAGAAGCCGCCGTAGAAACCGCCATAGAAGCGGCGCCCGCCATAGCCGAACCTGCCGCCGTAGCCACCACGAAAGCCCCCGTTGCCACCCCGCAAGCCGCTTCCGCCGCGGAATGCGCTGCCCCCGCGGGAGCCGCCGCTAAAACCGCCGCCTCCGCGGAATGCGCTGCCACCGTGGGACATGCCGCCGCCACCATGGGAAACAGCGCCACCTCCATGGGAACCGCCGCCGCCTCCGCCATGGAAGCCGCCGCCACCACCTCCGCCATGATGCTGGCAGAAAGCGGCTACCGCCAATACCAGGCAAAGAGCCGAACTGCGAATCAGGGTCCTCATACTCACCACCCCCGATTCAAGCCTAGCGCCGCAACCGCACTGTGGCAAGCATCCCGCAAACCAGACCTTCTTAACTGACCAAGTGGGCAGCTCTTCAGGGGCCTAGCCGGCGGTTCGATACACTGGGAACGATGCCTTCGGATCCCCCGGTTGAGAATCTGCCCGCGGTGCCCATGACGCTCGAGGGCGCGAGCGCGCTGCACCAGATGTTCCGTTTCCGCTGGCCGGCATGGCGCGCGCTCACCGCCGACCGCCGCGCCGCGATCGGCGCCGCCGCAACCGCGCTTCTCGAGACCATGGAGCGCGATGAGGACCAGCCCTCCGCCCTGTTCTCCCTCATCGGGCACAAAGGGGACCTGCTGTTCCTCCACTTCCGCAACTCGATGGAGGACCTGAACCGCGCCGAATTGGCCCTGGCGCAGCTCGAACTGGCGGAGTTCCTGGAACCCACTACTTCGTATCTCTCCGTAGTGGAGCTGGGGCTCTACGATTCGAGCATCCGCCTGTACCGCTCGCTTGCCGAGCGCGGCATCGAGCCCCACAGCGCCGAGTGGAACCAGGAGGTGGAATCGCAGACCGCCACACAGCGAAAGGCCATGGCCCCCCGGCTCTATCCCCAGATTCCGCCGCATCGCTACTGCTGCTTCTACCCCATGGACCGCAAACGCGGCGAAGAGCGGAACTTCTACACCGTTCCCATTGCCGAGCGCGGCCGCATGATGCGCGAGCACGGCCTGGTGGGACGCCGCTATGCCGACCAGGTGCAGCAGATCATCACCGGCTCGATGGGCTTCGACGACTGGGAGTGGGGCGTCGACCTGTTCTCTAACGACCCGCTCGCCTTCAAGAAGCTGATCTACGAGATGCGATTCGATGAGGTCAGCGCCGTGTATGCTCTGTTCGGAGCTTTCTATGTTGGGGTGCGCGTCGCGGCCGGGCGGCTGCCGGAGTGGCTCGCGGGAGAGCTGTAACCGAGCCGCGACCAGAGGGAGCGGTTTGCCCTACGGCGCGACCAACTCGCGGCGCTGTAACATCTGGTAGATGTGGTGCGCCTCGTGACACGCCAGGTATTCGACTGCGAGGCGGACGTCGTAATGACGATACTCGGGGTGCAGACCACGATGGCGCCAGTCCCCCGCGGAGAGCGAATCGAGCAGCGACGCCAGTTCCTCGCGGTCGCCCAGAAAGCCGGCCAGAAGCTCTTCGCAGGTGTTCGCCAGCTTGGCTCCGAATCCCTGGTCGCTGCCCGGGTCGTAGGGCGCCAGCGAGGGCTTGGTCTGGGTGAGCATCGCCTCGATGCGCGATTCGAAGACCTCCTGGACCCGCCACAAATGGGCCACCAGTTCCTTCAACGACCACTTGTCGGGGCTGGGACGCCGGGCCAGGGTCTCCTCATCCAACCCCGCGGTGAATCGCCGGATATCATTAGCTTGCTCCCGAAGGCGCGCCGCCAGCCGGGCGTGCGGGCCGTCCGAGCCAACGGGTTCAGAGTAATCGGACATGCCCTGAGATTATAGAACT
>Ga0182027_10008557_pt1 | contig 14872 bp, 9 predicted proteins | sample 712E1DmetaG_FD_121300 | JGI IMG/M metagenome (GOLD analysis project Ga0182027, IMG submission 121300) | Permafrost microbial communities from Stordalen Mire, Sweden - 712E1D metaG (Illumina Assembly) | ecosystem: Environmental > Terrestrial > Soil > Wetlands > Permafrost | place: Sweden... | reverse complement strand
CGATGGCGCGGCGCAGGGCATCGGTGTCGTCGCTCTGCCCGTCGCCCTTAGCGCCCAACTCGCGCACGTTCGCCCAAGTGTCGCGCGCTGGCAGGTCGGGCAGGTCGGAGGCGGCGGGCGCGCCCAGGGTGCTGAGTGGCGCGGCCTCGTAGATCGTCTTGTACTCGCCCGCGGCGCCTATGTCCGTATAGTGCAGTCCATGGGAGAAGAGCTTGACCTGATAGATCGCTCCGGCGCCGGCGAGCTTCTTGCCGCTCTCGCGGAACTCGGCGAACCGCGGCACGTTCCGGCAGGTGACGCCCTCCATGTTGATCTCGGTGCGTGCGTTCTTTTCCGCGCTAAGAATCACGGCCGGTCCGGCGATGTTCTCCATCCGTGCGTCTTTGACCCACATCTCGTCGGCAAACCCCGCGTCGACCGAGATCGCCGTGGGCACGTCCTGGAAATGCGGCCGGATCAGCGTGAGCCCGGCCTCGCGCTCGCGGATCGCCGCTTCGCGCTGGCCCTGAAAGAACGCATCGACCATCGTGAACTGCCAGCCCGGCGAGGGACGCGACGTCCAGACTCCGTACTGGCCGCCCAGGAAGCGCACGTCCTCGACCACGTTGCCGGCCTCGTGGATGCCCGCGAGGCCGGACCCGATACGGAACTCCATGTGCGCCAGGAAACAGTGCTGGGCATACTTGGAGCGCACCGCCGTCGCGCCCGCGTTGCCTTCGCCGATTTCAATGTCGATGTTGCTGATGGCCGAGTAAAACGTGCCAGGGTTGGCGTCGGGCACGTTTTCGTAGACCGGCGGCGCGGCGCCGTGTACGCCCGCCGGGCGGTTGCCGGCGAAGAACAGCATATATCGCTCGTTGCTCTTGTCCTGGTAGCCGGGCGTGTTTTCCCCGAGCAAGAAGACCGGCCGCGCCGCGCCATAACCGATCACACGGATGCCCGGCCAGACGTAGACAGTGTGGCTGAGCCGATAGCGCCCCTCGGGTACGAAGACGATACCCTGCCGGGTAGTCTCCTGGACCCGGTCGATGGCCCGCTGCAACGCAGTTGTGTCGTCGGCGACTCCATCGCCCTGCGCCGCGAAGGCTTCCTTCGTCAGGAAGACAGCCTTGGGATCATCCAACCGCCGGGTGTAATAGGACGCTGGCCACGCGGGGCTGGCAGCCAGCACCACTCCCATGGCACCCAACACCATCGCAGCACGTCTTAGCATTCCTCATCCTCCTGCGCGGCTCCGGGCCTCCCCATGCCAACAACATACTATCGCTCCGTCTCTTCGGAAGGAGCACCAGCGAATAGTCTGGCGCGCTACGGATGCAGTGGATGCCGACTCAGAAAGAGATCTCTTACTTGAACAGCAACGGTGCAAACTGGTGCAGATCCCGGCGCCAGGTCTGCCATTCATGGGCCGTGCCCGGCGACTGGTAAAACACGTTCTTTATGCCGGCCTTTTCCAGCTCATCGTGCATGGCCAGCGCCGCGTTCAGCATGCGCTCTTCGGCCGTGCCCGCTCCGAACCACAGCAGGTGGACCTTCTTGTTGAACGCGGCCGGGTCGGCGAACGCGCCCGAGTAGGCCGTCTTCAAATCCTGCCCGCCTCGCAGCGGAGCGCTGAACGAGCCGATCCAGGAGAACTTGTCCGGGTGGGCCAAGGTGATCTGGAGCGTTTGCCCGCCGCCCATGGACAGCCCCGCCATGGCGCGATGGTCCTTGTCGGAAAGGGTTCGGTAGGTGGCGTCGATCATCGCGATCAGGTCATTGACCACCACCTGCTCGAAGAGACTGGGCTGCCCGGTCCCACGGCCCTGAGTCGCAGACGCCTGCGCCGCCCCCGGCGCCGTGGCGTAACCCTGCTCCATCACCACGATCATCGGCTTGGCTTGGCCCTCGGCAATTAGGTTGTCGAGGATGAAGTTCGCGCGGCCCTGGTTGGTCCAGCCACGCTGATCTTCGCCGGCGCCGTGTTGCAGGTACAGGACCGGGTAGCGCGCCCGCGTGTTGCCGTCGTACTCTGGCGGCGTGTACACGTAGGCGCGCCGCCACGCCTGCGTGGTCTTCGAGAAATACCAGTGGACGCGCACGTCGCCGTGCGGCACGTCTTTCGCCGCATAGAAATCTGCGCCATTGTCCGGAACTTCAACGCCACTGCACTGCTTGCCCCAACCGAAGTAGGTCTCGCTGGCCGGGTCGCTCATGGCTACCCCATCGACCAGGAACCAGTAGTAGTGGAAACCCGGGACGGCCGGCGCGGTGGTGATACTCCACGTGCCATCGTCGGCTCGGGTCATGTCCATCGGGCCACGGCCTAGGCCGTTATCGTCACCTCCGGGCTGAAACTGCACTTTCCTGGCGTCGGGCGCTTTGAGGCGGAACGTGACGCGCAGATCCGAGTGGACGCGCGGGTACTCCGCGCCGCGCACGTTGGAGGTCGCGGGCCGCGATTCGTCCGACTGCGCCCAACAGAATCCGCAAACCAGGAGGGTAAGCAAGGCAATACGCTGCATAGATTTTCTCCGACGTTAAGATTCTCATTCGCGGTGGCAACGGGTGCCCATGGGCCCTCCCTTACGGTCGCGGCTCAGCTTGGAGCCGCGCTCGCACCGCGTCGAGCGTCTCGCCCCTCTCAGTAGCGAACCGTGTTCAAGTACGCCTTCGAGACCGGAACTTGCTGGGGCGCCTCGGGACTCTCATCCTCGATGTAATAGCGTTTCACGCCATCATCCACGGCCGCATGGAGGATAGCCGGCCAATCGAGTTGCCCTTTGCCGACCGCCACACTGCTTTCGTCCGGCGCCCTGCCCGTAAGATCCCGTTTTGTACCCTTGGCCATGTCCTTCAGATGGACCAATTGAAAGCGATTTGAATATCTCTGCAGATAAGCAACCGGGTCAGCTCCGCCGTGGACGAACCAGAACACGTCCATTTCAAAGGTGACATACTCCGGCTTGGTTTCGGCCACCAACACGTCGAAGAGCGTCTCCCTGGGTGTGTGGACAAACTCGAATCCGTGAGGGTGATAGCCGAACTGGAGGCCCTGTTCCTTCAGCTTTTCCCCCCATTCGTTGAAATCCGCTGCGGCGTGGTGGACCTCATCCGCGGTGAGTTCGCCCCGGTGCGGAATGTCGGACGTAATGACGTAGGACGCGCCCACAGCCTTAGCGTCGCGGACAACTCCATCAAAATCGTGCGTCAGCCGGTCATAGCTGGCGATCAGGCTGCTGCAGCTCAGTCCGGCCTTGTCCAGGATAGCGCGGAAATCCGCCGCCGTCCGATCATAGAAGCTCGCGGTCTCGATATCCCTGAAGCCCAGGCGGTGAACGGTGGCGAGCGTTCCTTCCAAATCCCTCTTCAGGTCGCGGCGATAGGTCCACAGCTCCATGCCTACGGGTTCGTGGAAAAGGGTTGGGCGCACGGTTGGAGCGGTCCGAGCCTTCCAAGGCCGGACGCTGCCCGTGCCGTCGTTCAGCCACACATCCACACGGGGCGCGCTCCACGCGTAAGGCTTTTGCAGAATGTCCATATCGCCATCGCCGTCGAAATCGGCGATCTTTCCGTCATGCGAGCCCTCGCCGGCCGCCAAAACCGTAGTCCGGAAGTTGCCCTTCCCGTCGCCGTAGAGAATCCACGTGGTCGCGTTGGGATTGTCCAGCTCATTCGGTTCCACGGTCCATTTGCCCTGTTCGCCGGCCAAAATATCGAGATTGCCGTCACCATCGATGTCGGCGACATCCAGCGTGTGCCCGTGGATCATATCGCGGTCCAGCAGGTTTCGCCCTACCCAAGCGTTGGGGTCCATGGGATCGCCGATGCATTCATAGATTTTTAACGGACCCGAACCGTCACCAGGCGCAATCACGATCTGTGGGTACTTGCCCGGTTTAAATCTGCCAGCCCTTATCCGCCCGCCGATGGTTCCGACTTTGATCGGTTTGAAAGAATGTCCGCCCTGGTACTTGAACCAATAATTCCCGGCAAGCAGATCCACGCGGCCATCACCGTCGATGTCGTAAGCGTCCATGCCCTCGGCGTAAAGGGCCGCTCCCTTGACACCCTCACCGGCTTCTCCACGGAAGATAGGAACAAAGGTCCACGGTTCAGTGTGCCGTGGGTCCTTTGGAATTTCGGCCGAAAAGATGGTCTTCGCCCCCTGGTTCCAAAAGATAAGCTGCGGCTTCCCAGTGCCCTCCAGATCGGCGAAGATCATGTCGTGGTGCTGATTAGCACCGCTGTCCTTGATGAGGTGCCGCTTCCAGGGGATGTTCGGATCGAAGTTCGGGTACGGATTCTCCCACCACCACACCTTGTTGTCTTGGGAATCGCTTCCGAAGACAAGGTCCAGGTGGCCGTCGCCATCGACGTCAAATGCCGTACCGCCAGCTTCGATGGGAAGAAAATCTTTCTCGATGATATACCGGTTCCAGCCTTTCGGATTGCGCCGGTACCACACGAGAGCGGGCCCAACGACACGACAACTCAGCACGAAGTCGGTTGCCGGTGAATCCGGATCGAGCCGCGCGACCACGTCACCTGTCTGCTCCCGCGACGTGCCCGGTACCGGCAAATCACCTTGACTGCTCGATAAACGGACCCAGGGTCTCTCTCCCGCCTTGGCGAGCTGTGGCGCCAGAATCCGAAAAACAAGCGCCATCAGAAGGAGACCGCTGACCGCGAAAAGCGGGCGGTGAAATCGTGGGATGTGAAAGCTATATGATTTCATTGTGAGGACCTCCGTAACCTATTGGAATAGGACGAGCACGATCATCTCGAAAACTACCGACGAAACCAAATCTATCAAAAAGAACAACGCGGGCAAAATTAGAACAAGTTAGATCTCGCATCCTAACGTTAAGTCGTGACCGAAATCTTCTTTGGACTTCCAAATCTCATTCAGCATAAGCCAAGCCGCCATCCCCTCTGGTCCTGCGAACTGAATTCTTTCTCGGGGAGCCGTTTCCGACCAGTCGGAGACACGCGGATGTGATCATCGCATGCACGGCCTCGCGCGCGGAATACGTGCCACCCGGAAGTTGGGCAGGACGCGGTCAAGTTGACGTGTAATGCCCTGGTCGTAGAACTGAATGGTGAATGCCCGCGGACCGCTCGTGGGAAGACGACCTATATTGCCAGGCTGTTTCACGGCCCTTTCGGAAGGTATCCTGGCTCCGCGTAGCTGTCGACTCAGGCGAAAAAAGGGCCCCTGAAGGCCGTACGTGGACCTTCCTCCAACGCTCTGGTCTCAACACAGGTTGAGTTGGTGTCCCCCAAGGCGTGCCAGCCGTCATCCGGCTCCTCGGCTACAACCCGCTGCCGGAAGCGAAGGGCCTGCCAGATGCCTACCAACAATGGACTCCAGGACCTGCTGTCGCGCGTTCTTGGCTCGTCTCAAACGACTGTAAGCGACAAGAACCTGCAGTAACTGTTGTCCACCATCCTCACCAACCAGAGCTGACTCCCCGCGCGCCGGCTCAGGCCTCGTCGGCATACCACTCGTATTCAGAGACTCCGTCCGGTCCGCGCCAGCGGGCCGGGACCGTAGTTTCCATCCAGTCCAACGGCTCGGCGCCTTGAGGCGGGGCCGCGGCGATGGCGAGCGCCGCCTTGAGAGCTTTCTTTTCCCTCTCGCCGGTGGCGGCCGGATCGGCCGAGACGAACAGCGGCGTGGCGCTGCGGGCGACTAAGTCCAACCACTGCCGCGTGAGGTCCCAGGGGATCTCCTTGGTGACGGGGACGCAGTCGGCATCGGCGGCGAAAAACGTGCCGTGCTGGGCGAGGCGGAAGGCCAGCGTGTTGACGCCCATCTTGCGGGTACGGCTCCATTCGCTGCCGCTGTTGTCATCGCCGATGCGCTGCATTTCGAAGAGGCCCGCGCCGAGATGCCCGATGGTGTTGCAGCCGATCAACTCGGCGGGGCCAGCGCTCGCACGGATCGTCTCATACAGCGCGCGGACGATTTCGGCGGTGGTGCGGCCGCGGTCGGCGAAGTACCATCCGCGATCGGTCAGCTCGTTGACCATCTGAAAGCCCCAGCGGCCGGTGAGGTCAAAAGTGGAGAAATCATGCTTGATGAGCTCAAAGCCCCACTGCTGGAGACCGCGGATGGACTGGCCCACGTGAGCGAGGGCTTCCGGGACGCTCGGATCGATGACCTTGAACGGGGGCTGAATGCCTCCGCCGGCCTGTTTGCCGTGAAGCAGCCAGGCGTCAGGCAGTTTCTCGACGGTGAGCAAGGGGCGGACCCAGATGCCGGGCCGCGCCCCGCGCTTCTTCATCTCGGCGGCCAGAGCAGCCATGTCGGGGAACCGGCGATTGGTGCGGTTGGTGGGACCGGCTCCCTCTTCGGCCTCTTCCCAACCCATGTCGAGGACCATAAAGGGGCGATTGCGGCTGGCGGGCGGTGACAACTCCACCACCAGGTCCGTGTCGCGGAGGAGGGCGTCGGCGGTGAGGTTGCGCCCGTAAGTGTAATACCAGTTGTTGCTGCCGTAGACCGGCTGGGAGGGCATGCGGGGCTTGTCGCACATGGCGCGGCAAAGGCGGCGGGCAACTTGTAGGGCGTTCTCGCCAGACTGGCCGTTGACGGCGACTACGGTCGCGGCCGCCAGACGGCGCTCGCCGAGTTGGACATTGGAGCCGCCGTTCTGCACGTCAAGCCATAACGTGAGACCGGCGACGTCTACTTCCCAGAAGGCCACGGACGAGGCGCCGGTCTGGACTCCCACACCCTGGGTGGCTCCGCCGGCGTGCGCCAGAAAGTACCACGGCAGCCTGCGGTCGGCCACGTGGCCGCGCCATTCGAGGTCGCCATAGGATCGCTCCCAGTGGTCCCCGAGGAATCGCCCGTCAGCCCGCACCGCGCCATTCCACCGCAGCCGCACGCGGGTCAGGCCGGTGCGCGGCGCGGCCACCTGGATGGGCAGCGTGCTGAGGTGGGGTTCGGTGGTGACTTCAATGTCGCCCGCGGACCAACGGAAACCGTGGCGCTCCAGCCGGATGCTCCGGCTCTCATCGAAGGCGTGGACGTGGTCCGGCGGGCGCAAAACTTCGGGCAGGGAAGCCGGACCGGCTCCGTGGAGCAGGGCCGGCGCGACAGGCAGGGCGCCGAGGGTGGCAAGCAGGGATCTCCGCTTCATTAGACTGCACTCCCGTTCAGGCGCTGGCGTCCGGTCGAGGTAGGGATGCCAATCGCTTAGCACCCTCCGCACAGATCCGTACGCGCGCTCATTAGCGCATGCGCCTCCTGTCTAAGGTATCTCACGGCAGGGCGATTCTCTGCTTTCTGCACGCCCGCGCGGGAAGGGTTCTTCCTCCAGTTGAGGGCTCTCACGTGCTTGAAGGCCGAGCGGAACCGCCGGCTGGAGCGGGAGCGGGCCTACAACGGGATAGCGGATGTCCGGAAGGAGCGTCTGCGGACGGTTGCCCAGATCGCCATCGAATTCCTGAAGGATTATGCGCTGCAAGTGGGGGCCGGGTTGACCTGGTCCAGGCCATGGCGACCCCCAGCATCGATCACCTGTTTGATCGCGGCTTCATCGGCTTCGAGGATTCCAGATGGATGCCGGCATCCCGCCGGTCCAGCGCTCGAAATGTCATCCCGGCCAACCTCAACCCTCGAGTGCAAAATAGGGTTTGCGCGTCTTCCATCGGCCGCGCGTGAAATCTGGGAATGGAACCGGAGCACTGCCGCTGGCGATCGATTTCTCCGATAGTTCAATGTGAGCGCACATTAGCACCGAGTCGTAAATGTCGATGGGAACCGGCTTCTTCTCGCGGCAGGCGTCGCGGAAGAGCATGATCTCGATGCAGTCCGGGCCGCCGTGCGCGATTTCGCTGCTGATTCGGCCGGCGCCTTTTGCGTCGAGCCGCTTGTACCAGGAATGGTCGAATTCCTTCTGATAGGGTGCAAACGACTCCCACTGCTCAAACTTGGGACTACGGCCCTCGATGTAAACCGATTCACGCTGTTCGTTGTAAATGCCGTTGGTGCCTGAAATCTCCCATCGGTTGTCATAAGGCCGTGGCGATTGCATATCGTAGTTAACGACAATCGTGTTGCCCTTGATCGTCTTGAAGACGGAAGTGACGATGTCGGCCTGCTTGTACTGCCGCTTGGCCAATGGATGGTTCGGGCCGAACTTCTTCGCGTAATGGGCCGGAATGCTGATCGATCGGGTCGCCGTGGACGTGAGATAGGCCGGATAGTCGCCATTGTTCAGGTCCAACCAACTCAGCACGGGCCCCAGGCTATGCGTCGGGTACTGGTCTGCATTGCGCGTAAACAGGTGCTCGCCGCCCCAGCGCGGAGTGCCGTCTTTTTTGAACCACCATTCCTCGACACAGTCGTGGGAGTGCGCGCAATGGCAGTGGTTGATCTCGCCGAGCAGACCGGCGCGGATCATCTTCAAAACCGCCAGATTGTCGCGACGGAAGCTCCAGTTCTCAAGCATCATGCAAGGTGTCCTTGTCGACTCCTGGGTGTGGACGAGTTCCCAGCATTGCTCGATGTTAAGAGCAGCAGGCACTTCGATAGCCGTGTACTTACCGGCTTGCATGGAACTGACACCCATCGGCGTGTGCAACTCCCAAGGGGTGGCGATGAATACGGCGTCCACGTCATCCCGCGCGACGAGATTCTTGTAGTCCTGGGCGCCCGTGTAGCCCTCTGGCTTTTTTCCGCCGGAACTGACTACCAGATCTTGACCCACCGCGATGCGTTGTTTGTCGATATCGCAAAGCGCGGAAATCTCCACGCCGCCGAGTCCGAGAGCAATTTGCAGCAGGCTTGTCCCCCGGCCACCCACGCCGATGATGCCGAGGCGAACAGGCTTGGCTGCGGGCTCGTCAAGCGCATTCGCTTCAGCCAATGTGCCAGTCACAGCAACGCCCGCGACGCCGAGGAATATCCTGCGATCGAGTTTCTTGGACATATTCACTCCCTCACTGGCCTCTTCTCAAAGTCTCCAGCCCGGCAACTCTTCGCCATCCTGGAACCGATCCAACGTCTCGCGGATCGGGGACTGGAGCCGCTGCTGATATTAATACTCTACGACCCAACGGCCCAGCGCGCTACGCACGTCTGAGGTCGTGTGTCTCTGAGCCACGCTTCGCCGTGCTCGTATTGCCAAACCGCAGGGGTGGGAGGCCTCAGTGCGGTGCCAATTCGAGGAATTGGGCATCACGTAGGCGTAGGAGACGCCGGCACTCGCGCTTTAGGTCGTGTTCAGTTGATATCTGCACGGACACCCGTGCAGGTTTCAACTGCTACTTGAGCATGAACCACGAGTGCTGCCCGAGGGCGATGGTTGCCGGAGACATCGGCCAGCACCAACCCGACCTGGTCCTGGCCCAATTCGAGGAAGTCGTAGTAATCCCCGCCGACGCGCCGGGCCTGGAGACATCGACCCGCACATTCGAGCTTGATCGCGGCGCCTTCAAGCTCCTCAGGTGCGAGCCCGGAATCCCGCTCGTGAACTTTCCGTGTTGCCAGTTCCTAGCTTGACGCCTGGTTGACGTAGATTGAGGAGTTGCCGTTTTTCCGCAGTTCGAAGCGGTCGACGACCGCGCCGTCGGCGGCGTAGGCAGCGTAGCGCAGCGCGTCCGGCGCGACGTCGATTACCTGGAAGCACTGCGTCTGATCGACCACAAGGGCCATGAGCTTGCGATTCGGTTCGTCAATCTTATACATTTTCGGTCCGCTCACCGAGATCGCGTAAACGATGCCCGGTGCGCCGGGATCCACGACCTGCCCCTGCACGACCTTGTGACTGCGGCTGTAGAGATGGTCGTGGCCCAGCAGGACCAGATCGACGCCGTACTTCTCATAAAGCGGACCGAGCGCCGCGCGCATCTCCCGATAGTCGCGGCCCTGGGCCATGGAATAGAGCGCCTGGTGCTGCAACACGATGGTCCACCGATTGGGGTTGTTTGCCAGCACTTTGTTCAGCCAGGTGAGTTGGGCATTCCAGATCCGCTGTTTCGCCGCGGCGTCGAATTCCTCGTTGGAGAACACATTCGAATCGAGCACGACGAAGCGCGCGCCCTGGTAGTCCATGAAGTAGCTTTGGCCCTTCATCTCAGGAGCATCGGGACCATTATCCGGCAGCGTGAAAAGCATGTGCCACAGCGGCGACACGCTTAACACGGTCTTCGAATCGGGCGACCCGGGAGCGCGATGCAGGTCGTGATTGCCGACCACAGGAAGGCTGGGAACCATAGCGCTGATGAAGCCTTGGGCGTCGCACCATTCATTCCACAACCGGACGTCATGGCCCTCCGCCACCAGGTCGCCCGCGCTGGCAATGAAGCGCGCGTCGGGAGCGGCGGCATACGCCGCGCGGATGGTTTCGCGACCACAGCGACTTGATGCTGTTCTGGGCGTCCCCGACATACAAGAAGCGGAATGGTTCGGGCTTGGCCGAGGCTGTATGGAAGGCATTCCACTCGCTCCAGCTCTTGCCGTCTCCAACGCGACACAGATAGTGCGCGCCGGGTTCGAGGCCGGCGAACGTGACCGCGTAGTGTCCTGGATCGGTCGCGCCCGCCGATGTCACCGTGCCCGCTACCGTGACAGCACCAGACTCGAATTTTGGATTGGGCGACATCTTCGCCACTTGACCTTGCGGCGAAGTCAACGCGGTTGCGGTCTCCCACGTGGCCGACTGCGTGGTGGCGGGATCGCCGGACCAGGTGAGAATCATTCGCTCAGGGACGTGTCCCGCTGGCGCGGGAACCGACGGAGCGCCGAGCAGGCGAACCGCGGGAGACGCTCCGAACGCGATGAGCCCGAGCGCCGTCCGGCGTGAATGAAGCAGCTTGTTCATATGCGATTGTTCGACCCTTTTCTACTGAATGTTCCTGAAGTTTAAGCGGGCTGCGGGAAGGCGCCGATGCGCCAACCCGCGGCCCGCGATTGGGAGAAACTCACCAGGCAGCACCTTTTGTGAGCCGCCTGAAAGCGGGCCGGCTAGAACTCCGTGCGCAGCAGGAACTCGATGCGCCGCGGAGCGCCCGAGCCGGTTGCGCCGGTGTTGATGATGCTGGTGATGCGCCCGAAGCTGGACGAAGACGAGTTGCCCGACGGATTCGAGAAGATCGGGTGATTAGCGAGATTATAGGCCGTGGCGCGCAGTTCGAATTTGGCTTTCTCGGTGAGTTTGAACTTGCGCTGCAGCGACGTGTCGAACTCCAGCGCGCCGGGGCCATCGGCGGCGTAGCGTCCGAGATTGCCCCAGGTGTCGTTGGCCGGCTTGGCAAATGCCGCCGGGTTGAACCAGTCGGAGATGGACTGATTCGCGGCGTAAATATCCGCTCCGGCGACATAGTCGGGACGCTGGCTGGAGGTATTGCCATCGAGCATCGCGGCCGCTTTGCGCGAGATCGTGATGTTAATCGGCAGGCCGGTGCGCGCGGTCGCGAGGCCGGCCAGTTCCCAGCCGCCCAGCACCTTGGCGCCGACGCCGTCTTGCGCGAAGGGCTTGCCTTTGCCGAAGGGCAGCTCATACACCGCGTTGGTCGTGAAATAGTGCCGCACATCGATGTTGGTGCTGCTGCGATCGCAGGCACGGCAGGCCATATCCTGGAATGTCACGCTCTCGCCGGCGCCGATGGAAGCGTCGGTGATGCCGTGCGACCACATGTAGTTGCTCTGCAACATGAAGCCGCTCTTGAAGCGGCGATGGATCTGGGCCTGCAACGCATTGAATTCCTCGTTGCCGGTGTTGGCCTTCTCGCCGAAGGAGCTTAACTGCGGCAGCGGGCGCAGACCCGTCAAGGGGTTGATGAGATTCTCCGTGTACTTGTCGAACATGTGGGTTCCTTTGTCGCCCACGTAGCCGATTTGCGCGATGAAGCCCTGGCCCATGTCGTACTGAATCATGAAGTCCCAGTTGTTGTACGACTCGTCCTTGCGGTCGCGGGCGATGGCTTTCGGCGAGTAAAGCTGATTGGCGGGATTGAGGAACGCGGTCAACGGGAAGCTGAGTGCGGGGAAATCCGCATTGGTCAGCGAATAGCGGGGCACGAAGCTTTCCGCCGGGTCGCTGAAGTCGTCGTTCTGGTTCGCACCGTAGTAGATGCCGAAGCCCGTGCGAATGGTCGTCTTGCCTTTGAGGAAAGCCGGCGCCCAGGCGATGCCCAAACGCGGCCCGAAGTCCTTGTAGTTGGGAGCGTAATAGGGAGTGCCGGGCGGGCAGAAGCCGCCGCAGCCGGTGATGTCGACCACCGCCGAGTGGTTGTCTAATTCATGGACGACCGAGTAGAACTCGTAGCGCAGGCCCAGGTTCACCGTCAGACGGGGGGTCACTTTGAATTCGTCCTGCGCGTAGCCCATATACATCGTGTGGCGGCTGTGCGCGATGCCCTCGGCGCGAGGGCCGTCCCATGCACGCCCTTGCCCGGAATCGAACCGACAACGGAGCCCGCGTCGAGATCGAGGACCTGCGTCTGCGTCGCGTGGGAGACATACAGCCGGTGCGCCGCGGAATCCACAGTCAGGTAGTCCCAACCGCCATCTCCGGGCACTGGATACTTCTTGACGACACGGTATGCGCCGCTTGCGAGCAAGGCGCCGGCCAGCAGCACGGCGAGAAACGGAAACTTCATGATGGATGCCTTTCGGGCGGTAGTTCCCGCCCATTGATGTGGAGGTCGACCGGCAGAGTTGGCCGGCTTAGATAGGCGTGGTCTGCCCTTGGTGCGAATGGACTTAGAACGTGCAGCCCACCAGGACCGCCACTCCGGATTCGCGACGGGGCATGGCGCGGGGTCAGGTGACCGCTGCGCCACGCCTCAGGCGCGCTTTCCCGGACGACAACAATGTCGTGGCAGTTCTCGGGTGCGGGATCAACGGATGAGGTACATGATTCCATGCGAGGCGAGAAATCATGACCATTGAATCAGGCGAGTCTAAAGAGACCCTGAAGATTGCAAGACAATCGCGTTTCAGAGCTTCAAATCTCGATTTGATTTGTATCGGTTGCTTAATGGCTTCCCATTGGATTCAGTATGGACGCGCCCTGCTGGCGCACTCAGAAGGCGTGGGGCCTAAAAGGTCAGGAGCGCGCCCGAAGTAGCTTTTTCAGTGAGAAGGTCAGGAATCCGATCGTGGCTTCCTGACGGGGCGCGGAGAAAGGGGCGCGGCACGACCCTCCCTAAATGTTGCGGTTCGGTTACTGACGACAGACAGAGTATTGTTTACGAAACGAACCGCGCGTCAGCGGGATGGCCGTGGGTCGCCGGGGGCCCGAGAGTGTTACCTGTAAATGGGAAGAAAGAACGCTCGGCTGACGGCTTCATCATGATGCGCAAGCTCAACGGCGTGCCACGCCGCATGGCACAAGTCGCGCCGAACCTGTTCCAGTCGCTGGACGACGATTACGTCTGTGCCTTCCGCCGCGGCTCGTCCGGCCAGGTGAGTCACCTGTTCACTTCCGGGACGACGGCCCTCGAGCGGGTGCCGGGGTTGCTGTCGGTTGGGGTCCAGCGCCAGGTGTTCCTACTATGCGCGTTGGCGCTGGTGCTGGTGATGGTCGGCCCCACGCGGAGGTGGCTGCTGCCCGAGCAATTGCGCGAGCCCGCGAGTTGGGCCGCCAACAGCTTCGGATTCCAACTGCTCGGGCTGGGCGTCGTGCTCCAGCTTCTGCCGTCTCCCGCGGACCGCGCGAGCAGCTATATGTAGGGCTTCCCGTGGCCGATCTGGATCGTCCAGACGCCGGGCCTGCTGGGCGTTGGCTGCGTAGCGTGGTTCATGGCGCGCCTGCTCCGATTGCGGCCGAGCGCGCCGCTGGCTTGGCTCGCCGGAGTGGTGCTGATGCTCTACGCGGCCTGGCTGTGGCAGTGGCGCTTGCTGGGATATTAGTTCTGATTGAGAATTGGCCTCCATTAGCGCAATCACGGTGCCCAGGCCCGTTTGGCCCAGAATGATCTGGATTGGAGAACTGATCTTGACGGAACTCCAGTAGGTCCATGCGAGCCATGAAGCTGTACCGCTTGCGATTCTTCTATCGGTACTGCTGGAGGGGACTCGGGCCGAAGAGCTATCTGGCCCGAGCGACGACCAGGGTCAGGTCGTCCGACTGATTGCCGGCGCTGAACTGCTGTACCGCGGTGAAGATGGTGGTAACGATCTGCTCCACCGGAAGGCGGCAGGTCTGGCGCAAACCATCGAGCAATCGGGGTTCGCCGAATTCCTGTTCGCCCAGCATGGCCTCCGTGACACCGTCGCTGAAAATGGCCAGGAGATCTCCGGGGTCGAGCTGAATCTCGCCCGCAGCGCACTCCCACTTCTCAAACAGCCCGATGACCGTGGCCGTGGACCTCAACCGGTCCACGGCGCCCCTCGCACGCAACAACATGGGCGGATTGTGGCCGCAATTCACGTAGGTCAGACAGCGCGTGCGGTCATCGTAGAGGCCGAAAAAGAGCGTGGCGTAATGTTGCGCGGCCGTGGACTTCCACACAATACGGTTCACCTGCTGCAGGGTTCTGACGAGATCGAGCGGCGTCATGCGCTCCGTTGCGCCGCGCGTCAGTCCGCTGAGACTGCGCAAATGGGCCTGTAGATTGGCCATCAACAGGGCGGCGTGGACGCCTTTGCCGGAGACATCGGCCAGCACCAGCCCGACCTGGTCCTGGCCCAATTCGAGGAAGTCGTAGTAATCCCCGCCGACGCGCCGGGCCTGGAGACATCGACCCGCGCATTCTAGCGTCAGCAGCTCCGGCGCGGCCTGCGGAAGCAGCCTGGTCTGCACGTCTCTCGCAATCTCCATTTCGCGCGCCGCGCGGCGCTCGGTTTCCAGCTTCTCCGCAATGTTTTCGGCCAGGCGGAAATTCTCCAAAGCCATGCCGACCTGGCTGGCGACCGAGGCCAGCAGGCGCT